>MDTG01396558.1_pt1 | contig 13690 bp, 7 predicted proteins | sample 811421 | NCBI WGS metagenome assembly MDTG01 (sample SAMN05326645, study PRJNA326480) | marine metagenome | isolation source: seawater | place: Pacific Ocean: South East | collected 2011 | reverse complement strand
GATCAGTAGAAAAACTGCCGAGACAGATATTTCATTAAGACTTGAAGTAGATGGTAAAGGAAATTCAGAAATAGATACAGGTATAGGTTTTTTAAATCATATGTTAATTCTGATGGCAAAGCATGGACAATTGAATTTAAGTGTAAGCTGCAAAGGAGATCTGGAAGTAGATACACATCATACTGTGGAAGATATAGGTATAGTCCTTGGAAAAGCAATTAAAGAGTCACTTGGCGATAAGGTAGGAATAAAGCGATATGCCACGGTTTTCACACCAATGGACGAAGCCCTTGCAATGGTTTCCCTAGATATTAGCGGCAGAAGCTTTTTAAAGTTCAATGTAAACCTAACAAGAGAGTACGTCGGTGATTTTGAAACAGAGACCCTAAAGGAATTTTTCATGGCCCTGGTAAGTAATGCCGGCATAACCCTCCATATTAATATGCAATACGGAGAAAACAATCATCACATTATAGAATCCATATTCAAAGGCTTCGGAAGAGCCCTAAATGAAGCAATGACAATAGATGAAAACATAGAAGGCGTTATGTCGACCAAGGGAGTGCTTTAAGAAGACGGTTACAGACTTTGGGGAAGAACGTTGAGGACTGTTACAGACTTTAGTGTCAGACCTTTGAGGCGCGTTACTTTCTCTAAAGTCGTATCTTAAAAGTCAGTTACAACGTTACACTCTGTAGGGTTAACCTTATATGTCCGGTACAAAAAGATTCTAAAAAACTTATAAGGAAGACTCAAGCAAATAACGGACAAAAAAGATTTGACTAAATAGACTGTAACGGTCCTAATAGATACGACTTGAAAGAATGTAACGGCCTCTATAGATATGACCTAACAGAATGTAACGGACCCATAAGGTCTGACCCAAAAGTATGCAAGGGAGTGGTAACGTGATAGCAATTATAGATTACGATGTTGGAAACATTAAAAACGTATATAAGGCTTTCAAAAGTCTTGATTTAGATGTTGTTGTAACTGCCGATAAAGAAGTTATAAATAAAAGCTCCACTATTATACTTCCCGGTGTTGGAGCATTTAAGGATGCAATGGATAATCTTAAAAAGTATGATCTAGTTGACTGCATAAAGGAAAATGTAGCCAGAGGAAAGCTCATATTTGGTATATGCCTAGGTATGCAGCTTCTATTTGAGAAGAGCTTTGAGGATGGAGAGTGGGAAGGACTAGGACTTTTGAAGGGCGATATAGTTAGGTTTGATGGAGATTTAAAGGTACCCCATATGGGATGGAATGAACTAATCAAAGCAAAGGATGATGAGCTTGGCAAGGATATAAAGGAAGGCGAATACGTTTATTTTGTGCATTCATATTATCTAGAATCAAAAAACAAAGATGACGTAGTATTTTGGACTGATTATGGTGTCAAGGTACCTGCTGTAGTAAGACAAGGCAATATAGTTGGAATGCAATTTCATCCTGAAAAAAGCGGGAAAACTGGAATGAAGCTGCTAAGGAATATTAAGGAGATGATAAAGTGATAATCTTTCCTGCTATAGATATAAGGGGAGGCAGATGTGTAAGACTGTACCAAGGTGAGTATGATAAGGAGACAGTATATAATAATGATCCAGTAGCCATTGCTGAAAAATGGGAAAAAGAAGGAGCAAAGTACTTACACATTGTAGATTTAGATGGGGCACTAACAGGAGAACTTGTGAATAAGGATCTGATAAAAAGGATTGTGGAGGCAGTAGATGTACCGATTCAAGTAGGTGGAGGCATAAGAACATTAGAAAGGGCCAAAGAGATACTTGATTTAGGTGTTGCAAGGATAATCGTTGGAACCTCTGCAATAAAGAAAAAAGGCTTTACTCAGGAGCTTGTGGAGAACTTTGGCGAAAGGGTTGTAGTATCAATAGATGCCAAGGAGGGATATGTCTGCGTAGATGGATGGACGAATAGCAGTGAGATAGAGGCAATAGAATTTGCAAAGGAGCTTGAAGAAATAGGGGTGAAGACCATTGTTTATACGGATATTTCTAAGGACGGTACGATGATAGGCCCAAATCTTTATGAGCTTGATAGGCTTAAAAAAAGTGTTGATATAGATATTATCGCATCCGGTGGAATAGGCAGAAAAGAAGATATAGAGGACTTAAGAAGAATGAACCTCTATGGGGCCATCGTAGGGAAAGCCCTATATGAAGGACGTATAAGCATGAAAGAATTATAGGAGGAATACTATGCTTGCCAAAAGGATAATCCCCTGTCTTGATGTTGACAAGGGAAGAGTCGTAAAGGGAAAAAAGTTTAAGGATATACAGGACGTTGCTGATCCAGTGGAGCTTGCTAAATTTTATTCAGCAAATGGAGCCGACGAGCTTGTTTTTTATGATATAACGGCTTCCAATGAGAATAGAGATATCTTCATAGATGTTGTAGAAAAAACTGCTGAAAATATAAACATCCCCTTTGCCATTGGCGGAGGAATTAGAACTATAGATGACTTTACCAAGGTTCTTAGGGCCGGTGCCGATAAGGTCTCAATAAATTCGGCGGCGGTAAAGAGGCCAGAGCTTATAACTGAGGCTGCCCTCAAGTTTGGAAGTCAGTGTGTTGTATTGTCCATGGATGTAAAGAAGAATGGGGAGCACTGGGATGTGTACATTAATGGAGGTAGAATAAATACAGGACTTAAGGCTCTAGAATGGGCACTTAAGGGTCAAAGGCTTGGAGCAGGAGAGATAGTACTTAACTCCATAGACTCAGATGGAGTAAAAAATGGTTATAGTATTGAAATAACAAAGACAATTTCTGAGGCAGTTAATATACCCGTTGTCGCATCAGGCGGTGCAGGAAATAGAGGTCATTTTTTACAGGTATTAAAAGAAGGAAAGGCTGACGCAGCCTTGGCAGCATCAGTGTTTCATTATAGGGAGATTGAAATAGCAAACCTTAAACAGTATCTTTATAATAACGGTGTTGAAGTCAGGAGAGATTTTTAAATGATAGAAATAGATAGCCTAAAATATGATGGAAAGGGACTAATCCCTGCAATAATACAGGATTACAGCAGTAAAGAGGTTTTAATGCTAGGATATATGAATGATGAATCATTAAAACTTACCATTGAAACAAAGAAAACATGGTTTTACAGTAGAAGCAGACAAAAACTATGGAACAAGGGAGAAACTTCCGGTAACTTTCACTCAGTGAAGGGAATTAAATATGACTGCGATAAGGATACCTTATTAATTGAAGTAAAGCCCATGGGACCCACCTGCCATACCGGTGAAAACAGTTGCTTTTACAGTACCATATATGAGGAAGAAGCAAAGGATACAAAAGTTCTAAAGGTATTTGACCTGCTCTGTGAAAGGATACGAAAAAGAAAGGAAGAGCCTATGGATGGGTCCTATACAAATTACCTATTTGAAAAGGGAATTGATAAGATACTTAAAAAGGTTGGAGAAGAAGCCAGTGAGGTCATAATAGCAGCTAAAAACAATAATAAAGAAGAGATTATATATGAAGCCTCTGATCTTATGTATCACCTACTAGTATTATTAGCAGAGAAGAATATATCCTTTGACGAAATAAGGGATGAACTGTATAAGAGATATGATAAATAATACTTATACTATATAGTTTAACTTCTTAAAAGTAGATGGTATATATCTTAGCTTGTTACTTCTTAAGGCTAATAGCTAATGGCGAAGGTATATAGTTAAGATCTAGGGGTACAGAAGAATATTGAAAAAGAGTCAAGGTTTATGTTAAATAAATCGTGGCTCTTTTTATTATGTACTGCAAGATGTGACCCATGTATCTAAGTCTTTTTAGCTACGAACCACGAACTACGAACTACTAACTGTAAAAGCATCCTAGATGCTTTTACTCAAAATTACCACATTATTCTGGTAATAGGAGTCAATATAATGTGGTTCGTAAGATGATATGATAAATATAACAAAGGACTAGATTTTACAGATGTGTGACTCAGAAGCTTTACCTTCACATTTTTGCTATTAGCCATCAGCTATCAGCAATTAGCAGGATAAAAGTAGAACAATGGAGTAAAGGATTTCTAGGATATGGTTAATTTTCTTAATCACACATCTATATTAAGGTAGAATGGAGTGATGGACTATGGGAAAAATTATTGAAATAGATCTAATTGATTTAGAGCTTGATTGTTTAAGTAGAGAAGAGGCAATCGAAGCTATGGCAGAGCTAATAGATAAGTGTGGACGTCTAAATGACAAAGAAGAATATGTAAGAGTAGTTAAGGAAAGAGAGAAACTGTCCTCAACTGGTATTGGGTTTGGAGTAAGTATACCACATGGAAAAAGTAATGCAGTAAAATGTCCGACCTTAGCATTAGGTAGAGTTAGACAAGGGGTAGAATGGCAGTCACTTGATGGGGAACCAGTGAATATTGTTTTCCTTATTGCCGTTCCACAGGAATCATCAAATCAGCACTTGAAGATATTGGCAGCATTATCTAGGAAATTGATGAATAAGGAATTTATAAAACAGCTAAAGGAGACCAACGATAAAAAGGAATTGATAAAGGTAATAGAAGGTGTTGTTGCTTAGATGAAAATCCCTAGGAAATAAGACGACTTCACAAATAATTAGTACTTTTATACTTCGCTATGTATGCTATTAAGGACTTATTCAGTATTAAGGTGGAGTTGGAGAATTTCCGGGAGCTTATAAATAAAATAAAGGAGGATTATCTAATGAATGGTGAAGTAAAAAAACTGAGAACCTACCTAATGACTGGGGTATCTTATATGATCCCGATTGTCGTAATTGGTGGTGTATTGATTGCATTATCAATAGCTCTTAGTGGTGTAGAAGCTGGAACTGGAGCAAATGTAACTAATCCTTTCCTACAGAAAATGCTGGACGTAGGCGTTAAAGCATTCGGACTTATGGTACCTGTATTAGCTGGATTTATAGCATTTGGTATAGCAGATAGACCGGGGATAGCACCTGGACTTGTTGGAGGAGCCTTAGCTAATGAAATTGGTGCCGGATTCTTAGGTGGTATTATAGCTGGTTTCGTTGCAGGATATAGTGCAAGATGGGTAAAATCATGGAAGGTTTCTAAACATATCAGACCAATAATGCCGATCTTTGTAATCCCTCTAGTAACAACAGGTGTCGTAGCTATTGTTATGTATATTATTGGAGCTCCAATCAGTAGTCTTATGAATTCCATGACTGAAGGATTAAAGAGCATGAGCTCTGGAAATGCAGTTTTCCTAGCGATTATTATGGGAGCTATGATTGCATTTGATATGGGTGGACCAGTAAATAAAGTTGCATTTATGTTTGCAGCAGCGATGATTGGTGAAGGCGTATATACTGTAATGGGACCAGTTGCAGTAGCAATTTGTATACCTCCACTTGCAATGGGTACTGCAGCTTTGATGAAACCAAAGAAATATACTGCGGCTGAAAAGGAAGCAGGTAAAGGTGCCATTGCAATGGGATTGATTGGTATCACAGAAGGAGCAATTCCATTTGCTGCAGCAGACCCAATCAGAGTTATACCGTCGATCATGGTAGGTTCTGCCGTGGGTGCGGCAATAGCAGCAATAGGTAAGGTTGGTGACCATGCACCCCATGGTGGACCTATAGTATTGCCTGTAGTAGATAATAAGTTCATGTTTATACTGGCAGTATTAGCAGGTGTTGCAGTAACAGTAGTATTGGTTAATGCACTTAAAAAAGAAGTAAAAGAAGAGACTGTAGAAGAATCAGATGAAGTTGATATAGAGTTTTAATAGACAGAGCAAATTGAATATTACTATATATAGTAATTAAATTTTTAAAGAAATACAACCTGTATTATGAAATTTACTAAGACAAAATAAATAACTTGAGTTTGAATAAGACTAACCTCTTTAAGTGGGTTAGTCTTATACTCTTTTGAAAAAGTTTTTCTACAAAAAAATATAAAAAAGAACAAATTTCCCTATTCGCTGTAAAAAATAAGACTAAAGAAAGTTAGAGCTCTTCGAATGAATTTCAAGATAAAAACGGTCATGGCAATAAATAATTGTCATTGCCGATTTTAAAAAAATAAAAGGGGGCAAAATCTTATGACCAAAAGAAAAAGGCTTAAACCTAAAAGGCTGATTGCTTTGGTTACTGTATTAGTGCTAGTTTTTTCAACGATGAGTAGTGGATTAGGGTATGCATATGACAAAGATTATACTGCATACATGGTAGGAAATGCGCATATTGACACCGCATGGAAATGGCTTTTAGAAGAATCGGCACAGGAATGCTATACAACATTTAACAGGCAGATTGACAATATTAATAACAATCCAGACTTTAGATTTTCCACATCAGCATCTCTACACTATAAGTGGACAAAGGAATACTTCCCAGAACTTTATAATGACATAAAGGATAAGGTTCAGGCTGGACAATGGGAAGTAGTAGGAGGCCAGGTAATAGAGCCGGATTTAAATGTGCCAAGTGGTGAGGCGTTGGTGAGACAGTTCCTCTATGGACAAAAGTTTTTTAAAGAGGAGTTTGGCTCCAACTGTGAGGTTGGCTGGGTACCTGATGTATTTGGCTTTAGTGGACAGACACCACAGATACTGAAAAAGAGTGGACTTGATTATTTCATAACAACTAAACTTAATTGGAACGATACTAATACCTTTCCATACGAAATATTTAAATGGCAGGGGATAGATGGAACTGATGTAATAACATATAAACCAATGAAGGATTATGTTCATATATATAGTGATACAGACATAAACAATTCACTTAGCAAACCCGATAGCTTGGGAATAAAGAAGAGTATGGCTCTGTATGGAGCAGGAGACCATGGTGGAGGGCCCGTTCAAAGTGATATAGATCAAATAAAAGAGCAAGATGCAGACGCAAGTATGCCGAGCGTAAAATTTAAAACTGCCATAGACTACTTTAATGATCTTACCGATACCGAAAAAGACGCTCTTCCTGTATGGACAGGAGAAATGTATTTTGAAATGCACCGTGGAGTATACACTACCCATGGAGCATTGAAAAGATATGAAAGAAAAAGTGAAATTGCAGCAGAAGAAGCTGAAAAGTTCTCAAGTATTGCTACCTGGTTAGGTGCTACTTCCTATCCTAGCGATAAAATAGAAAAATCTTGGGAGAAGATACTTATAAATCATATGCATGATATACTGCCAGGTTCATCATGGCTGCCGGTATATGATGAAGCATGGGATGATTACGAGGTAGCGTTAAATCAACTTAATAATGTAAAGGATTACGCAGTTGAGGCCCTGGCATCAAGGGCTAATACAACAGTAGAAAGCGGTGTACCTGTGGTGATCTTTAATCCATTGTCATGGACTAGATCAGATGTCATAGAGACAGAAGTAGTGTTTCCTGAAATAGTGACATCTGTTCGTATATATGATGATACAGGGGCCTTGGTACCGTGTCAAATCCTAAGCATAGAAGGGAATAAGGCTGAAATCGTATTTGAAGCAAATGACATTCCTTCAGTGGGCTTCAAGGTATTCCGCGTCGAAAATACTACGAAAGGAAGTTATGACACAGGGCTGAGCATAGGCTCGAACGTAGTAGAAAACGATTATATACGTGTTGAACTTAGCTCAAACACCGGAAACTTTAGCCGCATATACGATAAAGTAAACGGCAAGGAAGTATTACAATCTGGAGAAGAAGGCAATGAGTTACATTCATACTATGATAATCCTAGTTATTGGTCAGCATGGGATTTACAGAAGGAACAATTCACACCTTCAACAAGCTTTGATATTATAAATGGACTTGAGTCTATAACACAGATTGAAGCAGGTCCTGTAAAATCAACCTATCGTGTTGTAAGGGATTGGTCAAACTCTACATTTACACAGGATATTACACTGTATTCCAATATTGATCGTGTGGACATTGAGACCGTAGCAGATTGGTATGAATCAGATAAATGCTTGAAGGTTGCATTTCCAATCAATGTAGATGCATCAAATGCAACATATGAAATAGCATATGGCGCAGTTGAGCGAGGAAATGGATATGATGAGGCTCAGTTTGAAGTTTCTGGACATAAATGGGCTGATCTTTCAGAGGACACGGACTATGGAGTAAGTATACTAAACGATAGTAAATATGGCTGGGATACCATAGAAGCCAATAGACTTCGTCTAACTCTATTAAGGGGACCTGATACACCACAATATAATGGGGCTGATAACGGTGGTCCACGTGCAGACCAAGGAACACATGAGTACACATATTCTGTATATCCACACAGTGGAGATTGGAAAGAAGCAAACACACAAAAGGAAGCCTTTGAACTAAACTATCCTTTAACAGCTCTGCAAACAACATCCCATAGTGGAGAGTTAGGTAAGGAATTTTCATTTGTATCAGTAAATAAAGACAATGTAATAATAACAGCGATTAAAAAAGCGGAAGAATCAGATGATTTAATAGTTCGTGCATACGAAGCAGAGGGAGTAGATAATACCATAGCTGCAATTAACTTTGCAGACGATATAATTTCAGTAAAGGAAACTAACCTGATTGAGGATGAAATAGACACTTTATCAGCAACAGGAGACAGTTTTTCAGCAACATTTGGAGACTACGACATAAGATCATTTAAAGTAAATCTACAGGATGATAACTACAAAAACACAAAACCAACGGTGACACAGGTAGACTTAACTGGATACTTTAATGTAGATGGTATGAGCTATGATGACGACAGAAGTGATGGAGATCTTGATGGAGATGGAAATACATATTCAGCGGATTTAATGCCGAGTACGATAGTGGCAAAAGACGTTGAATTTGATATTGGGTCAAGAGCAGATGGATCAAATAATATAGTAGAAGCCGATAAGCAGACAATCGATCTACCAGAGGGCAGCTATAAATTCCTATATCTCCTTGGAGCAGGAACCTCAACAAACAACGAAGGAGAATTTACAGTTAACTATGCTGATTCTTCAAACTCTTCAAAGGTAATGGTTTTTGAGGATTGGAAATCCGAAATAGGCGGATGGATGAAAACCTTAAGTAACGATGAAATAGGAGATTACTTGACCCACTATCATACCCCATCAGCCGATGAAAAGGTACATGACAATTACCTATTTGTATATAGAATACCCCTTGATCAGTCTAAGACTGTAGAAAGCATAACATTACCAAATTCAGAAGGTATTAAGATAGCTGCAATGAGCCTTGCAAATGGAGGTTTTTTAGCTGAGCCTGATATAGAGGCACCTTCACAAGTAACAGGGCTTACAGCTGTTGAATCAGGAGTACGTGGAGTAAATCTAAGCTGGAATGCTTCCACTGATAATATAGGCGTTGCAGGATATAGAATCTATAGAAGTGAAACAAGCGACTTTACACCTGATGGCTCTAACTTTATAGAAGCAGTATCCTCAGTAGAATATACAGATACACTTGATGCATATAGCACATATTATTATAAAGTAATGGCATACGATGGTGAAGGTAATATAAGCGAAGCTTCAGAAGAAGTATCAGTCACTGGAGGAGCTACAAATATAGCACTCAATAAAACAGCAACAGCCAGTGGAAATGTAGCAGCAGAGCCACCAGCAGCGGCCGTTGATGGCAGCGTTGAAGACAACAGTAAATGGTGTGCCACAGGCTCTGAACCATATTGGCTCCAGATAGATCTAGGCCAAAGCTACGACATAGTAGAGTTTGCCGTTAAGCATTCAGAGGCCGGTGGCGAAAGTTCAAGTTGGAATACAAGGGATTTTATGATTCAAGTAAGTGATGATGAAACTAACTGGATAGATGTAGTAACAGTAACAGGAAATACTGATGAAATTACAACCCACACTGTAGCAGATATTAATGCAAGGTATACAAGATTATATATAACAGATGCAGCAAGTGATGATAATACAGCAGCAAGAATCTATGAATTTGAAGTATATGCAAAGGATGAAGGAGGAGAACCAGCTCCAGAAAACCTAGCACTAAATAAAACAGTAGCTGCAAGCGGTAATGTAGAAGCAGAGCCACCTGAAAAGGCAGTTGATGGAATAATAACAGACAATAGCAAATGGTGCGCTACAGGTACAGAGCCCCATTGGTTAAAGGTTGACCTTGGTGAAAAGTATCAAATAAATGAAGTTGTTGTTCAACACGCTGAAGCGGGAGGAGAAGAAGCAAATTTCAATACAAAGGATTTTACAATTCAAGTGAGTGAAGACGAGACAAATTGGACAGATGCAATAACTGTCACAGGAAATGATGATGCAATTACGACCCATACGGTATCAGATGTAGGAGGCAGATACGTTAGATTGTATATAAGCGATGCAGCAAACGATGACGAAAATACTGCTGCGAGGATTTATGAGCTAGAGGTTTATGGCCAGTTATATCCTGATACAGAAGCTCCATCACAGGTAACAGGAGTTACAGCAGACCAGTCGGGAATACGACAGGTTGAATTAAACTGGAATGTGGCAAGTGATAATGTAGGGGTTGTAGGATATAAGGTGTATAGAAGCAACGCAAGCGGATTTGTACCCGATGATTCAAGTCATATAGCCGACACCACAGTAACAAACTATACAGATACATTAAGTGAATATGACACGTATTATTATAAAGTAGCTGCCTACGACAAGGATGGTAATATTGGAGAGGCTTCAGATGAGATATCATTAACAGCAGGAGTTAGCAATGTGGCACTCAATAAAACAGCAACAGCAAGTGGTAATGTAGCGTCAGAGCCACCGGAGGCTGCCGTTGATGGAGAGGTGGAAAACAACAGTAAGTGGTGTGCCACAGGCTCTGAACCATATTGGCTAGAGGTGGATTTAGGAGAAAAATATGAAATATTAGAATTCGCCGTTAAGCATGCAGAGGCAGGAGGAGAGCAAGAAAGTTGGAATACAAAGGACTTTACGATTCAGATCAGTGATGATGCTACTAACTGGACCGATGTAGTAGACGTAACAGGAAATACAGATGGAGTTACAACCCATCCAGTATCTAATGTAAATGGAAGATATATTAAGCTGAATGTAACCGATGCAACAAATGATGGTGATACTGCAACAAGAATCTATGAATTTGAAGCCTATGGAAAGCCTTATACCGACACAGAGGCACCTTCACAGGTAACAGATCTGTCGGCGGATAGATCTGGGATACGTGAAATTGACCTGAGCTGGAATGCTTCTAGTGATAATATAGGCGTTGATGGATATAAGATCTATAGAGGAACTATAAGCGAACTCTCTACTGAGGATTTAACGGTTATGGGTGAAGTGTACGAGACAAACTTTACCGTTATAGGAGAAGTATATGGAACGAACTATACAGATGTATTAGATGAATACGACACATATTGCTATAAGATAGCTGCCTATGACAAAGAAGGAAATATAGGCGAGACTTCATCAGAGGTCTTGGTTGACCTAGAAGCAATAAACATAGCGCTAAATAAAACAGCAACAGCGGATAAGAGTATAAAAAAACATACTCCAGAATTAGCCGTTGATGGTATAGTGAAAAAGAAGAGCAAATGGACTGCTCCTGGTGAAAAAAGACATTGGCTGCAGCTCGATCTCGGAGAAAGCCACGCTATAGATAAATTTGTAGTAAAGCATGCAGAGGCAGGAGGAGAAAAAGCGAAGCTAAACACGAAGGACTTCAAGATTCAAATCAGTGACGATGGAATCAACTGGAAGGATGCAGTTGTTGTAAAGGACAATAACGAAGCAATCACAGTACATCCAGTGGAAGATATCAATGGAAGATATGTTAGATTATATATAATCAATGGAACAAATAAGGGTGGTAAAGGAGTAAGGATATATGAGTTTGAGGTATATGGTTACTGATAATTAGTATTATTGGGATGTCTCAGAATGATGAATTTCTGCGTTGTTTTAAATTTTTTAGGCTTGGCACCTACGTCAGCACTAGCCAAACCCCTAAAATTTTAAAACCGTGAACTTTATTCATTCTGAAACACCTCGGGGCTGAACTCATAAGATATTTTTGTGAGACAGCCCCATTCATCATAAAAATATAAAATATAGGAGAAAAGCCATGACGAGAAAAAGCTTATTTAAAGGGATTGTGTCTCTAATAGTTATTGGAATTATAGGATTATTTTCTTTCTTTTTTATACTACCCCAGTTTAAATCTATTGACCTTAAATACGAAGTAAAACCCGAGTCCATTGCTGATAAAACTTTAAGAGTAAATTTACGTATAAGTAGAAACAGTTTTTTTGGTAAGAAATATCTTGGCTTTTATAGTGGTGCAGGGAATATATTTGATGAAAAATGCATCGATGATAAAGGCAATGAGATAAAAGCAGAATATAATGATGGCATAATTCAAATAGGACCATTATCAAAGCAGACAGAATACGTTGACTACTCATATAAGGTTAAGATAGGACAATCGATACATCAAGGAGTGCAAGGAATATATCTTGATGATATATTGGTTTTTAATGGAGAGAACGTATTTGTTATGCCCTACTTTTCAACAGAGGAAGAAATGAATGATATAGAAAAGTCAATCAAAAGTATTTCAATTAATGTAGACGTAAAAAATGATTGGAAAGCAATAATGCCTTATCAAAATAGTGAAGATGAAAACGTTAATTCTGCAATACTGGTTCAAAAACCTAATTGGAATACATTTTATAATATAAGTAAGTCATGCTTTGCCTTTGGGTCATTTAAAGAGGTAGCAAACATGGATAAGGAAGGTTTCCCAAGATTATATGTCGATCCAGATTATGAAAGAGAGCTTACATCTGAAGTAAAAGCTTCCATTATAGATATTATTAATTTCTACTCAAATGCCTTCGGTGAAGGCTTCGAGGGGTATCCCATCGTTTTACTTCGCAAACATCCCCTCACCAATGAGAGAATAGTAGGAGGAGTAAGCGGTGAGTGTGCAGCATTAACCTTGGATAGTGAGACACAGTATGGGTGGGACATTTTTTCGAGTACCCTTTACCATGGTTTTTTTGATAGTAAGGTGAGGGCAAGAAACCTACACTATTCTCCAAATCTATGGCTGTATAAAGGATTGGCTACTTACTATAAAGTGTTATCCATGGATTCCTATCCAGATATAGTAAAACAGCAAAATGAGATTGACTCAAACGACACCTTCAAGTCCCTATATAATAGGTATCTATATTTTAGAATTAAGGAACCCCCGTTGTTTAAGATATCCCCCGCAAATGAAGCGAGTTTAATGGGGTTACAGAAAGAATATTACTTCTATACGGAAGCACCTATTGTAGTAAAGACAATTGAAGATAGGCTTTATCAAAAATCTGGAGGGAAAGATAATCTCCTAAGATTTATCCTTAACCATTCAATGGAGAAGGAATTGAAGGTTGGTAGAACTATATATACTTTAATAGAAGGAAATGAAGCTGAGATTAGAGAATATTTATCAGGTGAAAAGCTGATACCACCAATCAATGTATCTGCTGCAGATGAAAACCCTGCAAAAATAATTTGGGAACTCGATAATTTTGAAAAAATGATATATAACTCGATGGTTTCGGTAAAACCAGAATATCCCTATGATAAAGTTCATCTTTTAAGGGCAGATAAACTAAAAGAAGAGTTAGATAAAAGATCTGTGATGTTTGCTTCTTCAGACTTTGAAGAGGAGG
>MDTG01165643.1_pt1 | contig 13690 bp, 10 predicted proteins | sample 811421 | NCBI WGS metagenome assembly MDTG01 (sample SAMN05326645, study PRJNA326480) | marine metagenome | isolation source: seawater | place: Pacific Ocean: South East | collected 2011 | reverse complement strand
TATCGATCGATATTTTGTTGTTCCTCGATAGCTCAGTTGGTAGAGCAAATGACTGTTAATCATTGGGTCACAGGTTCGAGTCCTGTTCGAGGAGCCAATATCACTTCCCTGCTTCCCCTCGTGTTCTCTGTTGGTCGCATCATCGCTGCCTGAGCTTTGCTTGTTGGCTCTGCGCCTGAGCTTTGCTTGTTGGTTCTGCGCCTGAGCCCTATTCGCAAGCCCTGTTCATCAGTTCTGCGCCTGAGCGCTGCTCGCAATCCTTGCTTGTCAGTTCTGCTCGCCAGTCCGCTCCTGCTCCGCATCTTGCTTTGGTATTTCGTGCTGCTTCGGCATTTCGTGCTTTCTGCCTCGAGAGCGTGTTCCCGCGTCGCCAGCATTCTGCTGTCATCCTCTGCGCGGCAGCTGCCTGGCATTGCGATGCATGCCATTCCGTTTCTGCTGCTACGTTTTCTGTCTTGTCGTTGCTTCGTATGTGTTGCTTCGTATGTGTTGCTTCGTATGTGTTGCTGCCTGGGTGTTGTGGTGCGCGCGTTTTGCTGCCTCGCGCGGCCGTGATGCTGCGTGCCACAGACTTTCTTTGTGGCATGAAAAAAGCCCCTGCGCTCGGTGTTGCATGAGAGCAGGGGCCTTGGCGGTCGACCAGCTTCGTCAGACGCGGGTCATGGTGCGAGTCACGAGAGTCTAGCGATCACCGGTGAGGTGGGCGTAGTCGAGCAGGATCTCGGCACTTTCCTGAAGCTGGGCCTGATCGATCGGGTCCTTGGCTTCCTTGTCGCTGCTGCCTTCTTCGATATCGGCTTCCTGCTCGGGATCACTCTCGGGGGAAGAGATGTGGTCGCTGGCGGCATCGAGTTCGGCAAAGCTTGTCAGTGGCTCGAGGTTGAGGGCGCGACGGCGCTTGTTTTCCAGTGCCAGCTGCTCGGCTTCCTGGGCATCCATCTCGCGTTTGCGCTGCTCACGATTGAGGCTGATGCTGGTCTGCTGCGCGCGCAGTGCCTTTGACAGCGCGACTTCGCTCTTCAGGTAGCTGAAGTTGGGGTCCTGTTCGACGCGGCTCTGGTGGCGGGCGCGCAATGCGGCCAGATAGCGTGCCGGATCACCGTAGCGGCGATACTTCACCGGGCGCACCTGGTCCCAGGGCAGCGCGTAGTCGAGGCTGGATTCGCCGATCTCCTGCGGGTCGATGACGCTGGGGAAGGCGATGTCCGGTTTGACGCCCTTGTTCTGGGTCGAGTCGCCGGAGATGCGATAGAACTTGGCGCGGGTCAGCTTGATCTCACCTTCGCTCAGCGAGGAGATGGTCTGCACCGTGCCCTTGCCGAAGGTCTGGCTGCCGAGAATCGGGCCGCGGCCGTAGTCCTGGATCGCGCCGGCGAAGATTTCGGATGCCGAGGCCGAGAGGCGGTTGACCAGCACGGTCAGCGGGCCGTCATAATGGGTGCCGGCGTCGGTATCGCCGTAGAGGCTGATGCGGCCGCGTGCGTCACGCACCTGCACGGTGGGGCCGCGATCGATGAACAGGCCGATCATCGAATTGGCTTCCTGCAGGGCGCCGCCGCCGTTGTTGCGCAGATCGAGAATGATGCCTTCCACCTGCTTGGCCTTCAGTTCGTCGATCAGGCGCGCCACGTCGCGGGTGGTGCTGCGATAGTCGTCTTCACCGGCCTGCCAGGCATCGAAATCGACATAGAAGGCGGGCACGTGAATGACGCCGATCCTGTGGACGCCATCATCGCGCTTGACGTCGATGACCTTGGCATTGGCGGCCTGGTCCTCGAGCTTGACGGTATCGCGGGTGATATCCAGTTCACGCGTCTTGGTGACATCCAGCGACTGGGCCGGAATCACTTCCAGGCGCACGACGGAGCCCTTCGGGCCGCGGATCAGGTCCACGACGTCATCCAGGCGCATGCCGACCACGTTGGTCCACTCGCTGTCGCCCTGACCCTGGCCGACGGCCACGATGCGATCGGCCGGCTTGAGCTCGCCATCCTTCTCGGCAGGGCCGCCGGGCACTAGGCTCGAGACCTTGACGTATTCACCTTCGGATTGCAGCAGGGCGCCAATGCCATCCAGCGACAGCTTCATCTGGATATCGAAGGATTCGCCCTGGCGCGGCGAGAAGTATTCGCTGTGCGGATCGATGCTGCCGGTCACGGCATGCATCACCAGCGTCAGGATATCTTCATCGTTGGTCTGCTTGATGCGCTTGAGCTGGTTGGAATAACGCTCGCTGAGCGTCTTGGCGATCTCGTCATCGCTCTTGTCGGACAGCGACATCGATAGCCAGGCATTCTTGAGGCGCTTGCGCCACAGCTCGTCGAGCTCCTGCTCGCTATCGGCCCACGGGCTGTCCTTGCGGTCCAGCGCCAGGCGATCGTCCTTGTCGAAATCGAAGCTCGGCTTGGCGTCCAGTGTCTTCACCAGCCAGGTGAGGCGTGCGGTGAGGCGTTGCTGATAGCGCTCGTAGAGCCCATAGATGCGCTCGAGATCACCATCGACCATGGCGTCGTCGAAATCGTGACGCAGGTCGCTGAACTCGCTGATGTCCGCATCCAGCAGATAGGCTTTCTGGGGGTCGAGAGTCTTGAGGTATTGCGTAAAGGCGCGGTTGGCCCAGTGGTCATCCAGGGTCACATCTTCGTAATGCCCATAGCGCAAAGACTCGGCAACTTCGCGAGCAGCCTGTGCATCGGCGTCAGTAGGGGTGACCGCGGCACTGGCAGGGCCGGCCATGGCAAGACACAGGGCAACGAATGCCGTGCGCCGGACGTTTGCGAACAGGCTCATCAATGAAGCACTCCCGATTCATGTACACTCTGCTCCCTGAACGACCTCCCCGCAGGGGGTCGAGCGGGCATTGTAGCAGTCTCACGCACCATACACAGTTGTCTGGCGTTGATGCGTTGGGGTTGTGAAAACTCTGTCAGCGCAGGGCTTTGGCTGGCATGCCGCGCTTCTCGACGCCCCGCTGAATGGTGACTGGATGGCAGTCGTGCCGTCGAAGGGTCGTCACAGGTTTTCCCCATCATGTTTCTTCTTATACAGTGCCTTGCATATATCTTCGAGGACCAGACGCCATCATGACTCATGCGATTGCGGATTCCCGCGTTCCCGCACTGCTCGACTTCCTGTCTTCTTCTCCCACGCCGTGGCACGCGACGGCTTCCATGGCGCAGCGTCTTGAACAGGCGGGCTATCGCCGCCTCAGCGAGACGTCTTCCTGGCAGCTGGCGCCCGGTGAGCGCGCCTATGTCACGCGCAATGATTCCTCGTTGATCGCCTTTCAGCTCCCGAAGGGTGATACGTCGCTGAGCTCACTTCGGATGATTGGTGCGCACACCGATTCGCCCTGTCTGCGCCTGAAGCCCAATCCGGCACAGGCCAGTCAGGGCTGGTTGACGCTGGGCGTCGAGACCTATGGCGGCGTGTTGCTGAGCACCTGGTTCGATCGCGATCTGGGGCTTGCGGGCCGTGTCCAGGTGCGGCATGCGGACGGTCGTCGCGAGACGCTGCTGCTGACGGTCATGCGTCCGTTTGCCTGCGTGCCGAGCCTGGCGATCCATCTGGATCGTGACGTCAACAGCGGGCGTGCCATCAATGCCCAGACCCAGATGTCAGCCGTGGTCATGCAGCTTGGGGAAGAGGCCGGGACGCCCGCGGAGGCCTTCAATGCGCTGTTGATCGAGCTGATCGAGGAGCAGCACGGCGTGCGGGTCGCGGATGTCGTCGACTTCGAGCTGGGCCTGTATGATCTGCAGCCGGCGGCGCAGTCGGGGCTGAAGGGTGAGTTGATCACCAGTGCGCGCCTCGACAATCTGCTGTCCTGCTTCGTCGGTCTCGAGGCTCTGCTGGAGGCCGATGGCAGTCAGGGGGCGCTGTTCGTCACCACCGATCATGAAGAAGTCGGCAGTGCCAGCGCCTGTGGTGCCCAGGGGCCCTTCCTGGCCGATGTGCTCAAGCGCATCAATCACTACGTCGGCTTGGACAGCGAAGAAGGCTATCAGTGCCTCGTGCAGCGCTCCTTGATGATTTCTTGCGATAATGCCCACGCCGTGCACCCCAATTTCGCGGACAAGCATGATGCGGGGCATGGGCCGAAGTTGAATGCCGGGCCGGTCATCAAGGTCAATGCCAATCAGCGTTACGCCACCAACAGCACCACGGCCGGGCTGTTCCGCGAGATGTGTCGCGAGCAGGATGTGCCGGTGCAGACCTTCGTCAGTCGTGCCGACATGGGCTGTGGCAGCACCATCGGGCCGATCACCGCCAGCGAGGTGGGGGTACCGACTCTGGATGTAGGGCTACCGCAGTGGGGCATGCACTCGATTCGTGAGACATCTGGCAGTGCCGATGTCGCCATGCTGATCAAGGTGCTGGTAGCCTTCTGCAATCGCGAGCAGCTGGACTGAGTCGAGCCGGATTGTGCTGAGAGGGCGGGCGCGTAGCGTAAAATCGTAAAAAGACGAGCCTGGAAAAAGGGCGGCCTGCGGGTCGCCCTTTTTGATGCCGGCGACCTGGCTCGAGGATTACGGCGCAGGGTGCTGGATGCGCGAGTCTTGCGTATGGATCGCGCACAACGAAAAAGGCCTGACTGCAAGCAGTCAGGCCTTTCGAATCTTGGTTGGTGGCTACACCCTGATTTGAACAGGGGACCCCATCATTATGAGTGATGTGCTCTAACCAGCTGAGCTATGTAGCCGTCCAACGGAGGCGAATATTACGGATTGCCCGTGATGTTGTCAACGCATCAGTGCGAAAAAGTGGCAGGGAATTCATCAGACTAGCGTCCCGGCCGCGCAGCGAGGGTATCAGGTAGGCTGTCGGAGAGAGAGCTGGGGAGAGCCTCTCGCGAGATGGCGCGTGCGATGAGGTCGCCACTGGCGCAGGCCAGCGTGAAGCCCAGACTGCCATGGCCGACGTTCAGCCACAGATTGTCCGGGCTGTTCGCTTGCCGGGGACGGCCGAGGATCGGCGGCCCCTTGGGTGTGCTGGGGCGCAGTCCGGACCAGGGAGTGGCCTGCGCGAAATCGCCGGCTGCGGGGAAGGTGGCGCTGGCCAGCTTGCGCAGCGCGGCAATTCGCTGCTCATCCAGTTCGGGGTGGAAGCTGTCGCGTTCCCGCTGGCCGATATCCACCATCGCCGCGACGCGCAGCTGGCGTGATGCTGACGACTCCAGGTCGGCGTAGACCACCTTGCGTGCCGAGTCGGTGACGCTGATGCGCGGCGCGGCCGTCTCCGGGGTGTCAGCTGTCAGCGCCAAGGTGAGGCTGTAGCCCTTGAGCGGTTGCAGGGGCAGGCGAATGCCCAAGGGGCGCACCAGCTCGGCGGCATGATTGCCGGCCGCGATGACGACCTCTTCGACGGCGAGGCATTCTCGGCGGCCATCAAGGTGTCTGAGCTCGAGCTGCGCGATGCGGCCGTTGCGTGCGCTCAGCGCGGCGACGCGCGTGTTGGCGAGGCGCGTGTAGCGCCCGGAGACCTGCAGCTTGCGCTCCAGCGCCTGACAGAAGGCATGGCAATCCGCGGTCTCGTCCGAGGCGCTGAAGATGGCGCCTGACAGATGGGCTTGCTGATGGGCCAGTGAGGGCTCCAGCGCGATGCATTGGCGTGCATCGAGCACCTGTTGGTCCTGCGGGGCGACGCGCGCGGCGGCCGCCTTGTCGAGCGCTATCGGGTCACGATGGATCACCAGCTTGCCGCGCTGCTGCCAGGCGAAGTCGCCGAGCGCATCTCGAGTGCGCCACTCGCTCATGATCGCCTGGCTGTGCAGCGCCAGCGAGAGCATCTGCGCTGCGCTGGTCTGATGTGTGCGGTGATTGCAGGCGGCCACAAAGCGGGCCATCCAGCGCCATTGTGCGGGGGCCAGATTCGGGCGCAGTTTCAGCGGTGCCTCATTGCCTGCCAAAAGCCACTTGATGGCCTGGCGGGGTACGCCGCTATCGGCCAATGGCGCCACATAGCGATAGCTCAGCTGGCCGCCATTGGCGTGGCTGGTCTCGCTGGCGACCTCGGCATGGGCATCGATCAGGGTCACGCAGTGGCCGGCGCGTACCAGGGCGTGGGCACTGGCGAGGCCGATCACGCCGCCTCCGATGACGGTCACGTGGCGTTGCATGCTGGGCTCCCGGGTCGTGAAGGTCGTGTTGCGTTGTGTTCGAGCTTGCCGGTCGCTTTCGTAAGTGGCGAATGAAAAGGATGTGCTGCGCCATAACCCGAGGTTATGGGGTAACCTGATGCGCAGGCGCTCAAGTGCGCCCTCAAGTAAGCCCTCTAGACAACCGGACAGGGAGATAGCGCATGCGGCTCAGGGACCTGGAGATCTTTCACGCCGTCCTGCAGGCCGGTAGCGTGACCGGCGCGGCGCGGTTGCTGCATATCTCCCAGCCAGCGGCGAGCAAGGCGCTGCAGCAGGTCGAGCGCCAGTGGGGCATCACGCTGTTCACGCGCAGTGCAGGGCAGCTTCATCCCACCGAGGAGGCGCGCAAGCTGGAAGCGGCCAGTCAGGGAGTGCTCGGTCAGCTGGACGATGTGAGACGGCTGGTCGATGGCTTGCGTGAGGGCGAGGCGCGCACGCTCAAGGTGGTGGCGACACCTGCCATCGCCCAGCAATTGCTGCCACAGGCGCTGGGTCAGTGGCGCAGGCGTCAGCCACGGGTCAGCTGCGAGCTGGCGACCCAGCATACTCGCGAGATCGTCGATGCCCTGTTGCTGCATGAGGTCGATATCGCCTTCACGCTGAGTGCGCCGACGCATCCTGCACTGATGACGCGTCCGTTGGTGCGCATGCCGCTGCTGGTGCTCGCGCCTGAAGGGTATTGGGCACAGGACTGTCAGCAGACGCCGATGACGGTGGCGGAGCTAGCCGGTCAGCGCCTGATCGCGCTGGGAGCGCACGACCCGCTGGCGCGGCGACTCGATGGTCTGCTGGCAAGCGTGGGGCAGGAAGCTTCAGGCGCTTTGCCATCTTCACCGCGCATCGTGACGCGTGTGCAGACCTATCCGCTGGCGGCGGCGCTGGTTCAGGCGAGGGAGGGGCTGGCGGTGGTCGATGCGCTCACGGCGCATGCCGCCACTACGGAGCGCGGCTTGAGCGCACGTCAGCTGCCCCAGGCGGGTGAGCTGGTGCTGAGCGCCGTGTGGCGACACGAGGCGGGGCGTTCGCGGCTGGCGCAGTCGCTGGCGGACCAGCTCGCCAGGCAGGCCGCGCAGTGGCTGCAGGTGCCGCTGGCAGAGCCCTCAGCGCCTTGATCGGTGTCCCTGCTTGAGCAGTTTCCCGCGCCACAACGCAGAACGGCCCTGACCTCGTGAGAGATCAGGGCCGTTCTGTCAGGACATGCTGTCAGGGCAACAGGTGGGCCCAGGCGTCGCCGGGCACCGGTGAGCCATCAGACATTGAAGCGGTAGTGCACTACGTCGCCATCCTTGAGGATGTAGTCCTTGCCTTCCAGACGCCATTTGCCGGCATCCTTGGCGCCTTGCTCGCCCTTGTAGGCGATGAAGTCGTCATAGGAGATGACTTCGGCACGGATGAAGCCTTTCTGGAAGTCGGTGTGGATGACACCAGCGCCTTCCGGTGCGGTAGCGCCGATCTTGACGGTCCAGGCACGCACTTCCTTCACGCCAGCGGTGAAGTAGGTCTGCAGGCCCAGCAGCTCGTAACCGGCGCGGATGACGCGGTCCAGGCCCGGCTCTTCCATGCCCAGCTCGTCGAGGAACATCTCGCGCTCTTCCTCGTCCAGCTCGGCGATCTCGGCTTCGATCTTGTTGCACACCGGCACGACGCTGGCGCCTTCGTTGGCGGCAATGCCGCGCACGATATCGAGGTAGGGATTGTTCTCGAAGCCTTCCTCGCTGACGTTGGCGATATACATGGTCGGCTTGAGGGTCAGGAAGCCGAAGCCGCGCACGATCTTCAGGTCGTCATCGCTGAGGCCGAAGCTGCGCAGCGGCTGGCCTTCGGCCAGGTGCGGCTGGATGCGTTCCAGCACGGCCTTGGTGGCGATGGCTTCCTTGTCACCGCCCTTGGCGACGCGGGCCAGACGCTGGATGCTGCGCTCGACGCTGTCGAGATCGGCCAGGGCCAGCTCGATGTTGATGGTCTCGATGTCGGCGGCCGGGTCGACGTGGTTGGCGACGTGGATGACGTTGTCATCCTCGAAGCAACGCACCACGTGCGCGATGGCGTCGGTCTCGCGGATGTTGGCCAGGAACTTGTTGCCCAGACCTTCGCCCTTGGAAGCGCCCGCGACCAGACCCGCGATGTCGACGAATTCCATGGTGGTCGGAATCACCTTCTCCGGCTTGACGATCTCGGCCAGCGCATTCAGGCGAGGGTCAGGCATCGGCACGATACCGGTGTTCGGCTCGATGGTGCAGAAGGGGAAGTTCTCGGCGTCAATGCCAGACTTGGTCAGTGCATTGAAGAGAGTGGACTTGCCGACGTTCGGCAGGCCGACGATGCCGCAATTGAAACCCATGGCGCTAGATCCTGGTGTGACGTATCGAATGGGGCGTGGCACTGGCAGTCGTCTCGACCAGCAGGCTCTGAGTGCACAGGCACTGGGCATGCGGGGAAACGAGTGGGCAGGCACGGAATGAAGACAGGCGGGAAGTGTAAGGCCTCATGCCGCCGAGGTCATCCATTGGGCGCATGTCGCGCGACAAATGATGCCTTTTGCTGCTGATCGCGTGGCGAGATGCGCGCACGCAAGCGAGGTGATGCGCTGAGCGAATCACCGAAATTCGGAGAGGGGTGGTACCGGGTGATGCAGAGGTTCAGCTCTTGAAGGAATGCAGGCGATTCATGGCCCGTGCCCATTCGCCACTGATGGCGTCGGGGAGGGTCATCACCACTTCGTCGATGGCGTCGTCGATGGCCTGGCGTTCAGCCTTGCCGGGACGTCCGAGCACGAAGTTGGTCACCAGCTTGGCATTGCCGGGGTGGCCGATGCCGATGCGGGCACGATGGAACGACTTGTCGTTGCCCAGTGCACTGATGATGTCGCGCAACCCGTTGTGACCGCCATGGCCGCCACCCTGCTTGTAGCGGGCGGTGCCGGGGTCGATGTCCAGCTCATCGTGGGCGACGAGCAGTTCATCCGGGGCGAGCTTGTAGAAGTTGCACAATGCGGCCACGGCCTGACCGCTGCGATTCATGAACGTCGATGGGAACAGCAAATGCAGATCCTGACCGGCGAAGTGGACCTTCGCGTACTGGCCATGGAACTTGCGTTCCGGACGCAACGTGGTGTGACCGTGGCGCGCAAGAGCGTCAAGGAGCCAGACGCCGGCATTGTGACGGGTGTCTTCGTATTCGTTCCCCGGGTTACCGAGGCCGATGATCGCTTTCACTCGTGACATGCGCTGTCTGGCTCCTTGATCAGGCTGCGTTATTCTGCAGCAGGTGCTTCTTCGCCTTCAGCAGCATCTTCTGCGTCAGCAGAGATGTTCGGACGAGTGACGTTGACCACAGCGGTGTCGTGATCGGCACCGTGGGACAGGGCAACGGACTCGGCGCCTTCCGGCAGAGCGATGTCGGACAGGTGCAGGGTGTGGCCAACTTCCAGCTTGGACACGTCCAGCTCCAGGTATTCCGGCAGGGCTTCCGGCAGGCAGCTGATTTCGACGTCAGTCGCCAGGACGTGCAGGACGCCGTCCTGGTCCTTGACACCGACACAGGCTTCCTGACCAGTGATGTGCAGCGGCACGTTCATGGTCAGTTTGTGGGTCGGATCGATGCGCAGGAAGTCGACGTGAGTCAGCAGCGGCTTGAACGGGTGACGCTGCAGGTCACGGATGACGACTTTCTCGGTCTTGCCCGCAACATTCAGGGTGATGATGGAGGTGTAGAACGCCTCATCGTCAACCGCCTTGTACAGGCTCGGCTTGTCGATCATGACCGGAGTCGGGGCCTGGTCGGCACCGTAGATGATGGCCGGCACGAAGTCGTTCGTACGACGCAGGCGGCGGCTCGCACCTTTCCCCAGGTCTTCACGAACTTCAGCATTCAGTTTGAACAGTTTCATTTTGCAGATACCTCAAGGGTCTAATGAGAATCCGGCAGCCCCCGCGACCAGAGCGCTACCGGATCCATGAGGCCGGCCCGGAGATTTCCGGGCCGGCCGCTTGTCGGCAGATGACGGATCATCTGCCGTTGTCAGTGCCTCTTCCCCGAGCAGCGGCGAGCAGGGCCCGCCGACAGGACTCAGTGGAACATGGCGCTGACGGATTCTTCATTGCTGACGCGACGGATCGCCTCGGCGATCAGGCCAGCGACTGTCAGCTGGCGGATCTTGCCGGAGCGACGCGCGGCGTCGGACAGCGGGATGGTGTCGGCAACCACCACTTCGTCGAGGACGGAGTTGGTGATGTTGTCGACCGCCGGGCCGGACAGGATCGCGTGGGACGCATAGGCCACGACGCGGTTGGCGCCATGATCCTTGAGTGCCTCGCCCGCCTTGCACAGGGTGCCGGCAGTATCGATCATGTCATCGACCAGCACGCAGGTGCGGTCCTTGATATCACCGATGATGTTCATCACCTGGGCCTGGTTGGCCTGGGGACGACGCTTGTCGATGATGGCCAGCTCGCAGTTGAGCTGCTTGGCGATGGCACGGGCACGTACCACGCCGCCCACATCCGGGGAGACGACGATCAGGTTGTCATAGTTCTGACGTTCGATGTCGTCGAGCAGGATCGGTGAGCCGTAGACGTTGTCCACCGGCACATCGAAGAAGCCCTGGATCTGATCGGCATGCAGGTCCATGGTCATGACGCGATTGACGCCAGCCTTGACCATCATGTCCGCGACCACCTTCGCCGAGATCGGCACGCGAGCAGAGCGCACGCGGCGGTCCTGACGGGCGTAACCGAAGTAGGGAACGACCGCAGTGATACGCGCCGCAGACGCACGACGCAACGCGTCCACCATCAGGATCAGCTCCATCAGGTTGTCGTTGGTCGGTGCGCAGGTGGACTGCATGATGAAGACGTCCTTGCCGCGAACGTTTTCGTTGATTTCTACCGCAATCTCGCCATCGCTGAACTGGCCGACGGTTGCATGGCCCAGGCGGGTATCGAGGGCTTCAGCTACCTTGCGGGCGAGAGCGGGATTGGCATTCCCCGCGAATACCATCAGTTTTGACACGCGCAGCCACCTTTGGAGTCTTGTGGGATCTCGGGAGTGGAGAATTCCGGGTTGACCGGGAACGGCCAGGATTGGCTGGGGTACCAGGATTCGAACCTGGGAATGTCGGTACCAGAAACCGGTGCCTTACCACTTGGCGATACCCCAGCAACGTTCACTTCAACCAGTTGCTGTGCTCAGGCCGAAGCCAGAGCGGCATGTAGAGGGGAGATATTGCAACCGCGTGCCGAGAAGGCGTGCCACATCGGGCGCTCGAGTTCGAGTCGACCCAGCACCTCGCTGGCCTGTCGTGCGTCGTCAAACGCACAGAACACACAGGCGCCGGTGCCCGTCAGTCTGGCGGTGCCGAACTGGTCCAGCCAGTCCAGGGCGTCGGCGACTGCCGGGTACAAAGTGCGCACCACGACTTCACAGTCGTTGCGGCCCCCCTGCAGTGCGCGCGCCATACTAATCGCGAGGCTGGAACGTGTCAATTGCGGGTGGCCGAACACGGCGGGTGTCGCGACCTCGACACCGGGGTGGATCACCACGAACCATGGGGTGTCCAGCGGGGCTGGCACCAGGCGTTCACCGATGCCTTCGGCCCAGGCGGCGAAGCCGCGCACGAACACCGGCACATCCGCGCCAAGCGACAGGCCGAGCTCGGCGAGGGCGTCTTCGCCAAGCTCCAAGCCCCAGAGTCTGTCCAGTGCCAGCAGGGTCGTGGCGGCGTCGCTGCTGCCGCCCCCCAGACCGCCACCCATCGGCAGCACTTTCTCCAGCGTGATATCGACACCGGGCAATGCGGTGGGTGACGCGACCTTGCCCTGCGCGTGTGCGGCTTCTCGCAGCAGGCGCGCGGCGCGCACGATCAGGTTGGCCTCTTCGGGCACACCGTCAATGGCTGGCGAGAGGCGGATGGCCTCATCGTCGCGCAGCGTGAAGCTGAGGCTGTCGCCGTGCTCGAGAAACTGGAACAGCGTCTGCAGCTCGTGATAGCCATCGGCACGCTGGCCCGTGATATGCAGCATGCGGTTGAGCTTGGCTGGGGCGGGCAGGGTGAGAGTCATGGTCGATGCGGATGCGGCTGTCGGGGTCGTCATGGAAGAAGGAGAAGGTGTCACGATCACAGCGCCTGCCACTGGTTGACGATGAGCGTGGCGGTGAGGTCGCCGTAGTAGAGTTTCATCTTGCGCGGCAGCCACAGGCCTTCGGCGCGGGTCCAGTCCTGATAGTCCACTTCCCAGCCGTCCTGGTAGAGGGTGGTCGGGAAGCCCAGCTCATCTGCCTCGATGTCATGCTCGCCAGCGGCCGGTACGCCGCGCACCCAGTTGTCGAGGGCGCCCAGCGGCAATGACCAGCCCAGTTGCGCCAGCATCAGGCTCTCGGCATCCGGGGCCTCGAAGTCACCCTCGGAGGAGGAGAGGCGCACACCATCGGCGTCGCGCACCAGGGTCGTGCGCCCAGCACCCAGCGGCCCGGTGATCAGCATGTGGTAGTCATCGCCGTCCTGCTGCCAGTCGAGGTTGGCGCTGTGGCCTTCCTCGGGGGTGCGAATGCCGACCTTGCCTGCCAGCTGCCAGTGGGTCAGGGCAGCAAGTTGCGCGTCCTGTTGCTGCCAGTCGCCGTCGCTGCGCGTCAGATCACCGGCATTGTCGCTGGCCATCTGGCTGGCGCAGCCGCTGAGTACCAGTGTCATGGCCAGCAGGGCTGGCCCGAGCAGACGGCGTGCCTGGCTCAGCAGGGGAAGTGACAGGGGAGAAGTGATCATGACGCGAAGGCCTTCCGGATAGCGAGAAGATGAGTGACGGTGAGTGAGACTCCACTCACTGACGGGTCAGGATAATGGACTCGCCAGTGGGCAGAAAGTGCCGGGTAGCGTGGCAGTGCCCTTCAGGGCGCGTCGACGACCGGGCGCAGCTCGGGGATGTGCTGGAACAGGGCTTCGAGCTCGCTGGCTTCTTCAAAGCGCTCGCTCAGCTCTACCGCCAGGCCACGGGCTTCATCCTCGCGGCCCAGCGCCCACAGCACCTCGATGAGATGGGCGCCGATCTCGGCATCCTGCTGCTGGGCCCAGGCGGCTTCCAGCGGTGCCAGCGCATTGTCGAGGTCGTCGGTCAGATAGCGGCCCCAGCCGAGGCTATCCAGAATGGCCGCGTCGTCGGGCGACAGCGCATGGGCGCGCTCGATCAAGGCCAGTGCTTCCTCGAGGCGGTCCGTCTCCACCAGCAGGGTGTAGCCGAGCGCGTTGTAGGCGCTGGCGTTGTCGGGCTCCAGCGCGATGACTTCCCGCAGGTCTTCTTCCATGCCGCCCAGCTGATCATCTTCCAGACGGCGGATGCCGCGCAGGAACAACAGGCTGCCCAGCTCGCTTTCCAGCGTGTTGCGCGTGTCGGCCTCCCGGGCGGCGATGGCTTGCTTGAGCGCCTTGCGGCGCGTGGTGATGCTGCTGCTCAGCAGGGCATCAGCCTCGGCATGCGCCTCCTGGGAGTCGAGCAGGTCGATCTCGAAGCTGAGCAGCGTCATGGCATGACGCGGATGGCGCAGGCGTTCCACGGCCAG
>MDTG01391634.1_pt1 | contig 13691 bp, 13 predicted proteins | sample 811421 | NCBI WGS metagenome assembly MDTG01 (sample SAMN05326645, study PRJNA326480) | marine metagenome | isolation source: seawater | place: Pacific Ocean: South East | collected 2011 | reverse complement strand
TGATTTCGTTTGCTCTGGCGCTAACGGCAACCTTGTTGGTCAATCTGTATTCACTGCGCACACGCCTGAGTTTTTTGGCGGCGGCGATTGTGCTGCTGGCAGCGCCTTGGGTCGCGGGCTTCAGCCTCAAGCATCACCAATGGACGACAGCAGTTGGCGAGCCACTGAAGGTGATGACCATTCAAGGCAACGTGCCGCAGAACATGAAGTGGGACCCGGAGCAACTGGATGCGCAACTGTCGCTGTACCGCGACCTGACGTTCCAGTCCAAACCCGCCGACCTGATTGTCTGGCCGGAAACCGCGGTACCGATTCTGAAAGAGCGCGCCAGCGGTTATTTGAGCGTGATGGACAAGTTTGCCAATGACCGTAATGCCGCGCTGATTACCGGCGTACCGCTGCGCCAGGCCAATGCGCAGGGCGATCAGCGTTATTACAACGCGGTAACTGTGGTTGGCCAAGGCAGCGGCGACTATCTCAAACAGAAGCTGGTGCCATTTGGCGAATACGTGCCGCTGCAGGATGTTCTGCGCGGCCTGATCGCCTTCTTCAACCTGCCCATGTCCGACTTCGCGCGCGGAAGCGCAGACCAGCAGCTGCTGCAAGCCAAGGGCTACAGCATTGCCACCTATATTTGCTACGAAGTGGTATATCCCGAGTTCGCTGCGGGGCTGGCGGCGCAGAGCCAGCTGCTGCTGACCGTGAGTAACGACGCCTGGTTCGGTGACTCGATTGGCCCGCTGCAACACCTGCAGATGGCGCAGATGCGCGCACTCGAAGCGGGCCGCTGGATGATCCGCGCCACCAATAACGGCATGACCGGTTTGATCAACCCGTTCGGCGAAATCACCCTGCAACTGCCGCAATTCAAACGCGCCGTCATGTACGGCCATGTGCAGCCTGTTGAAGGGCTTACGCCTTACCTGCAATGGCGCTCTTGGCCGCTGATCATTCTCTGCGGGCTGATCTTCGGCTGGGCGCTGCTGGCAGCTCGCATGGCTAAAACGGTTTAAGCGCTATTTATCGGGTTCGCTGGCGTAGACCAATGGGTACGCCAGCAGCCCGACAGCCTCGTTAAACAGCAGAGTGTTGCGCCAGAGCGCCCTGCCATCCGGCAACCAGCCGCCCAAGGGCTCGCCGTTGGCCACACTGAAAAAGCCGAAAGGCGCCGGCACCACATCGAAACCGGCCTGCTCGAAACACCAGACCGCACGCTGCATGTGCCAGGCCTGAGTGACCAGAACAATGCGCTTAACCCCTTGCGGCTGCAGCAGCTCAGCACTGCGCTGGGCATTTTCCCAGGTGGTGCGACTCTGGCCTTCTTGCCAGCGCGCCCGTAAACCGTAATCGACCGCCAACTGCTCAGCCATGATCTGCGCCTCGCTTGGCGGCGTGCCGTAATGCAGGCCGCCACTGATGGCAATTGGCAGCGCGCTGGCCCGAGACAACCGCGCCGCGTAGCGAACGCGTTCCTGCGCGAACCAGCTTGACTGATCCGCGCCCCACGCCGGATCTCCGCGCTGCCGACCGCCGCCCAGCACCACAATCGCATCCGCCCTTTCGCCCAGACTGGCCCATTCATCGAGCTGAATCGCCGGCTGGCGCTCAATCCCGCGCGCCGACCATTCGACCACCACCGGCAAACTCATCAGCCAGATTCCGGCAAAGCCACCGACAAAGCAGGCAGACGCCAAACGCGGGGCGCGCCGACGCAACCACCAGCCAAGCAAGATCAGCAGCAAGAAGATGCCGGGCGGTAATAGCAGATGCTTGAGAATATAACGAAACGCCATGCACACCTCCGAGATGCGCAAAGGCTATCAGGCGCAGTGCATCAACTCGAAGGAAAATTGCTCAGCGATTGCGCCAATAAAGGCGTGGTGATTAACCCTGATTAACGCGTGCTTCAGCCGGCCTGATTAGCCCGAAACAGTTGCGAACCACACTCGCAGCACGCACGCACGCCGCCGGGCTGAAAATCCGCGGGCACCCCGCACATTGCACAACACAGCGGCTGCCGGCGCCGGGTGAAGGTTTTGCTGCGCAGCTCGACTTTGCCCAGAGGTTTGCCAGCCAGCCCGTTGAGCCGCGATTTGCGCAGCGGCAAATGCTCAAGCATCGCCAGCTCTTCTGCCGCCGCATGCCAGCCGCGCAACCAATTGAGGTCGTGATCCATGTACGCCTTGATCAGCTCCACCTCGGAGGGCGACAGGCCACGCAATTCCAGTTCATCGGGCGGCTCGGCCCGATGACCACGCAATGAATGCGCCTCGTCCAACGCCAGTTCAAGGCGCTGCAATAGCCGCTCATAGAGCCCGCCTCGCGCCTCGGTCTGTCGCAGTCCTGCCATTGGGTCACCTCATCATGAGCTAAACGTCTAAGTCCTAAATCAAGCTTAGCGCTCACCCTGCAGGCAGGTAGATGCTGCGACCAACGGCGGATTACCGGATGTGACAGCGGCCCTTTGAGCAATCAGGTTTCCCACTATTGCGAGGGGTCATGTATGCTACGTCGTTTCCTGAACGAGTGATGTAATAGCGCCGTGCGCAACGGCCGTGTGAGGGTGCAACTGGCAAACCGCAGATCCGCTCTGCCAAATGGCCGGCTTGTCACAATCTCGCGGAGGCCGATCCGCCACAACTGCCTTTACGTCGCCCGTTAAAGCCCTCATTCCATAGCGCAAGTAGCCATGCACGAACAGTATCAGCCACGCGAAATCGAAGCCGCCGCGCAATCCCAGTGGGACGCGCAGAAATCCTTTGTAGTGAGTGAACAGCCAGGCAAGGAAACATTCTATTGCCTGTCGATGTTCCCCTACCCGAGCGGCAAGTTGCACATGGGCCACGTGCGCAACTACACCATCGGTGACGTGATTGCCCGCTACCAGCGTATGCAGGGCAAGAACGTACTGCAGCCGATGGGCTGGGACGCCTTTGGCATGCCGGCGGAAAACGCCGCCATGAAGAACAAGGTCGCGCCAGCCAAGTGGACCTACGAAAACATCGATTACATGAAGACCCAGCTCAAAAGCCTGGGCCTGGCCATCGACTGGTCGCGTGAAGTCACCACTTGCAAGCCTGACTACTACCGTTGGGAGCAGTGGCTGTTCACCCGCCTGTTCGAAAAAGGCGTGATCTACCGTAAAAACGGTAGCGTGAACTGGGACCCGGTCGACCAGACCGTTCTGGCGAACGAGCAGGTTATCGACGGTCGCGGCTGGCGCAGTGGCGCGCTGATCGAGAAGCGCGAAATCCCGATGTACTACTTCAAGATCACCGCTTATGCGGATGAACTCTTGACCAGTCTTGATGAACTGGATGGCTGGCCTGAACAGGTCAAGACCATGCAGCGCAATTGGATCGGCAAATCGCGCGGCATGGAAGTCTGCTTCCCGTACGATACTGCCAGCATTGGCAGCAGCGGTGAGCTGAAAGTCTTTACTACCCGCCCGGACACCTTGATGGGCGCAACCTATGTTGCCGTCGCGGCCGAACACCCGCTCGCCACTCAAGCAGCGCAGGGCAACCCGGAACTGCAGGCTTTCATTGATGAATGCAAGCGTGGCGGCGTAGCTGAAGCTGACATCGCCACACAGGAAAAGAAAGGCATGCCGACTGCCTTGCTGGTCGAGCACCCGCTAACTGGCGAGAAGCTGCCGGTGTGGGTCGCCAACTACGTGCTCATGCATTACGGCGACGGCGCGGTGATGGCGGTACCGGCTCACGACGAGCGTGATTTCGAGTTCGCCACCAAGTACAACCTGCCGATCAAGGCAGTGGTTCGTACCAGCGCCGGTGACGAAACCGTAGCCCCGTGGCAAGAAGCCTATGGCGAGCACGGCGAGCTGATCAATTCCGGTGATTTCAACGGTCTGGACTTCGCTGGCGCTTTCGACGCCATCGAAGTGGCCCTGTTGAAAAAGAACCTGGGCAAATCCCGCACCCAATTCCGCCTGCGTGACTGGGGCATCAGCCGTCAGCGTTACTGGGGCTGCCCGATCCCGATCGTACACTGCGATGCTTGCGGTGACGTACCGGTGCCGGAAGACCAGTTGCCCGTCGTACTGCCTGAAGATGTAGTGCCAGACGGTGCAGGTTCGCCATTGGCGCGCATGCCTGAATTCTACGAGTGCAGCTGCCCGAAATGCGGCGCACCGGCCAAGCGCGAAACCGACACCATGGACACTTTCGTCGAGTCGTCCTGGTACTTCGCCCGCTACGCCTCGCCAAACTACACCGGCGGCATGGTTGATCCGGCTGCAGCCAATCACTGGTTGCCGGTTGACCAGTACATCGGCGGCATCGAACACGCCATTTTGCATCTGCTGTATGCGCGCTTCTTCCACAAGCTGATGCGTGACGAAGGCCTGCTCAACTCCAACGAGCCGTTCAAGAACCTGCTGACTCAGGGCATGGTTGTCGCGGACACTTACTACCGCACCACCGATAACGGCGGCAAAGACTGGTTCAACCCGGCCGACGTCGAAATCGAGCGTGACGCCAAAGGCAAGGTCACTGCGGCCAAGCTCAAGTCGGATGGCCTGCCGGTTGAAATCGGCGGCACCGAGAAGATGTCCAAGTCGAAGAACAACGGCGTCGACCCGCAAGCCATGATTGACCAGTACGGCGCGGATACCTGCCGTCTGTTCATGATGTTTGCATCGCCACCCGACATGAGCCTCGAATGGTCCGACTCGGGCGTTGAAGGCGCGAACCGCTTCCTGCGCCGTGTCTGGCGTCTGGCTCAGGCCCACGTCAGTGCCGGTCTGCCGGGTGCCAAGCTGCAAGGTGAGCTGAGCGATGCACAGAAAGAAGTGCGCCGCGCCATTCACCTGGCCATCAAACAAGCGACTCAGGACATTGGCCAGCATCACAAATTCAACACGGCGATTGCTGCCGTGATGACGCTGATGAACGTGCTGGAGAAAGCGCCTAACAGCGCCGATCAGGACCGTGCGCTGATGCAGGAAGGTATTGAAACAGTAGCCCTGCTGCTGGCACCGATCACCCCGCACATCAGCCATGAGCTGTGGCAGCAACTGGGCCATGAAGGCGCCGCCATCGACGCACAATGGCCGCCGCTTGATGAATCAGCGCTGGTGCAAGACACCCTGACGCTGGTGATTCAGGTGAACGGCAAGCTGCGCGGGCAAATTGAAATGCCGGCCTCGGCCAGCCGCGAAGAGATCGAAGCGCAAGCACGTGCCAATGAAGGCGTGCTGCGCTTTACCGAAGGCCTGAGCATCCGCAAAGTGATTGTGGTGCCAGGCAAACTGGTCAATATTGTCGCCAACTGATAAAGCTTGGCGCGCGTTTCAACACGCGCGCCAAGCAGCTTGTTTAGGGGATACAAAGATGCTGAAACGGAACCTGTTGGTCATTGGCTTGAGCACCCTCCTCGGCGCCTGCGGCTTTCAACTGCGCGGCACGGGTGTGGAGCACTATGCGCTTGACGAACTTAATGTCACCGCGCGCAATGCCTACGGCCCGCTGGCCAAAGATGTTGAGGAAATGCTCGAGAATAACGGCGTCAAGGTTCACGCGAGTGCGCCCTACACGCTGGTGTTGGCCAATGAGCGCGAATCACAGCGCACTGCCAGCTACACAAGCTCTGCCCGCAGCGCCGAAATTCAGCTGACCAGTGCGCTCGATTACGAGATCCGCGGCAGCAATGATCTGCTGCTGATGAACAACCAGCTCGAAGTCCAAAGCTACTTCGTGCAGGACGGCAACAACCTGGCCGGCTCCGATCAGGAATCCAGCCAGCAACGCGAAGAAATGCGCCGTGATCTGGTCCGCCAGTTGTCACAACGCCTGCAGCAAATCACCCCAGCCGAACTGGATCAGTTGCAGCAAACCGCACAAGCCAACGCTGAGGCCGAAGCACAAGCACTCGAAGCCTCCAAGCAGAAGCGCGCCGCACAGCCGCAACAGTCGCCAATCGAACTCAATGTGCCTGCTACCGCACCTTGAGGCGTGAGCCCTGATCGCAGATGAAACTGGCCCCGGCACAACTCGGCAAACACCTACAGGGCAACCTTGCACCTGTTTACGTAGTCAGCGGCGATGAGCCGCTGCTCTGCCAAGAAGCCTGCGACGCTATTCGCGCGGCAACGCGCGAGCAAGGCTTCAGTGAGCGCCAGGTATTCAATGCCGAGGCCAATTACGATTGGGGCAACTTGTTGCAGGCAGGCGCCAGCCTGTCGCTGTTTGCAGAGAAGCGTCTGCTCGAACTGCGAATCCCCAACGGTAAACCCAGCGATAAAGGTGCAGCGCTGCTTGAGTATCTGGCCCGCCCCGCTGAAGACACCGTGCTGCTGATCAGCCTGCCCAAGCTCGACGGCAATACCCAGAAAAGCAAATGGGCCAAGGCGCTGATCGACGGCAAGGATGTGCAGTTCATGCAGATCTGGCCGGTAGACAGCAACCAGCTGGCTTCATGGATTCGCCAGCGCATGGCCCAAGCCGGGCTTAGCGCGACTCAGGAAGCGGTGGAAATGATTGCCGTGCGCGTCGAGGGCAACCTGCTGGCCGCAGCTCAGGAAATCGAAAAGCTAAAACTGCTGGCTGAAGGCGATCAGGTCGATGCCAGCACCGTGCACGCGGCGGTTGCCGACAGCGCGCGCTTCGACGTATTCGGCCTTATCGACGCAGTGCTCAACGGCGAAGCCGCACATGCGTTACGCATGCTTGAAGGCCTGCGCGGAGAAGGTGTCGAGCCGCCGGTAATCCTCTGGGCACTGGCCCGCGAATTACGTGTGCTGGCGACCATTGCGCATCAGCACAGCCATCAGAATATCCCGCTCGACAAAGCGTTCAGCTCGGCACGCCCACCCGTTTGGGACAAGCGTCGCCCGCTGGTTAGCAAGGCCTTGCAGCGCCACAGCGCTGAGCGTCTGGCTGGCATGCTGCAAGATGCTCAGCGCATTGATGCGCAAATCAAAGGCCAGGCTGCTGGCGATGCGTGGAGCGGGCTCAGCCTGCTGACACTCAGCCTGTGCGGCAAACGCCTGAGCATTAGTGCCGCCACAGCCTTCTGAAATTGGCCCGACACCAGCGCCACTACCTTACCTCTGGACAATAATTGAACAGCCGCGCATTATTCGCAGCTGTTCGATCCAGCCGTATGAGGACAATCATGGCTAAGAAAACCAGTAATGGCCGTCACCGCGCCAAATCAATCATCGCCCAGCCACTGTTTCGCAGCCAGCAGCAGAAACCGAAAAAAGGCAAAGGCAGTTACCAACGCGAAGCCTCCCAGCAAAACTGGGAGGCTTCATTCGTTATGGCTGCTTGAAATACCCGCTACAGACCGCATGCAGACGCATTCGTGATATCGTAGCTGCTCGCAAAACGTGCTGAGATCGCTATGCCAAATCTGTTTTTCCGTGGCCTGAGCCACACTGCAATAGTGAGCACAATGCTGCTCTTGGGCGCATGCTCCGAGGCCCCGGCTCAACCGCTGGCGGCATCGACTGGCGTGCAGCAGGAGAAAACGACTGCCAGCCCGACTATCACTCGTGCTGAAGAACCCACACCGCAATTGAGCTTCAGCGAGTGGCGCGATCTGCTGCGCAGTGATGCGATGGCCGCTGGTGTTTCCCCGCAGGTATTCGACCGCGCCTTTGCCGGCATTACCCCGAATCCATCGGTTATCAGAGCTGACAGCAGCCAACCGGAATTCTCCCGTCCCGTGTGGGAATACATCGAAGGTGCGGTGTCGTCACAGCGCGTCGATCAGGGCCGTAGCTTGCTGGCCAAAGAACGCCTGACTCTCGACAAGATCGAGCAGCGTTATCAGGTTAACCGTGAAACGCTGGTTGCGATCTGGGGCATGGAAAGCAACTTCGGCGGCAACATTGGCAACTTCAATGTGGTGCGCTCATTGGCGACCCTCGCCTATGAAGGCCGCCGTCAGGTGTTCTGGCGCAGTCAGTTGCTGGCCGTGTTGCAGATTCTCCAACATGGCGATGTCAGCCCGGAGAAACTCGTCGGCTCATGGGCCGGCGCGATGGGCCAGACTCAGTTCATCCCAACAACCTACAACGAACACGCAGTCGACTTTGATGGCGACGGCAAACGCGACGTCTGGTATTCCTCGGCAGACGCTCTGGGTTCCGCAGCCCATTACCTGCAACAGTCCGGCTGGAAATTCAATCAACCCTGGGGTTTTGAAGTTCGCCTGCCGAGCGAGTTCGACTATTCGCATGCAGCGCCTGAAGTCAGCCGAACACTGAGCCAGTGGCAAACCCTTGGCGTACGCCCGGCATTCGGCAGCATGCCGAGCGTAAACGCTGATGCCAAAGCCTCCTTGCTGTTACCGGCTGGCCATCGCGGCCCGGCATTTCTGGTGTTCAGCAACTTCCGCAGTATTTTGCGCTACAACAACTCGACCTCATACGCCTTGGCGATTGGCCTGCTCAGCGACGCCCTGCGCGGCGCACCGGGCATTCGCGCCACTTGGCCAAAGGATGACCGCCAACTCGGCCGCCACGAGCGTATAGAGCTGCAAGAGCTGCTGACGCGCAAGGGCTTCGAGCCGGGCAAGGCCGATGGCATTATCGGCGCCAACACCCGCAAGGCCGTGCGTGAGTTCCAACAACAGCAAGGCGAGCCCGCCGATGGCTATCCGAGCTTCGAGTTGCTGCAACAATTGCGCAAGTAACTAACTGCCTGACGGATAAGCCTCAGGTTTATCCGTCATTGCGCAGCGCACTTCAACCCTGCCCTGCGCTGAATCACTGCCAAAAAAAAGGCGACCCGAAGGTCGCTTTTTTTTGGGGCTGGGACGCTCTGATCAAATCAAAGACGTTTTCTTGGCCTCTTTTGCTTCGTGCGCTTGCTGATCCGCATGATACGAAGAACGCACCAGCGGGCCCGAGGCGACGTTCTTGAAGCCCATCTTCAGGCCTTCTTCGGCAAACCAGGCAAATACGTCCGGGTGCACAAAGCGCTGCACCGGCAAGTGGTTGCGCGAAGGTTGCAGGTACTGGCCGAGGGTCAGCATATCGACGTCGTGTTCGCGCATGCGCTTCATGACTTCGATAACTTCTTCGTCGGTCTCACCCAGGCCGAGCATCAGGCCCGATTTGGTTGGTACGCCCGGAACCAGTTCCTTGAACTTCTGCAGCAGGTCCAGCGACCACTCGAAGTCCGAACCCGGACGCGCAGCTTTGTACAGGCGCGGTACGGTTTCAAGGTTGTGATTGAACACATCTGGCGGCTCGTTGGCGGTAATCGCCAGCGCTACGTCCATACGGCCACGGTAGTCGGGAACCAGTGTTTCAAGCTGCACGTTTGGCGACAGCTTGCGGATTTCACGCAGGCAATCGACGAAGTGCTGAGCACCGCCGTCACGCAGGTCGTCGCGGTCTACCGAAGTGATAACCACATATTTGAGCTTGAGGTCGGCAATGGCCACAGCAAGGTTCTTCGGCTCATCAACATCCAATGGCTTCGGACGGCCATGGCCGACGTCGCAGAACGGGCAGCGACGGGTGCAGATGTCACCCATGATCATGAATGTCGCGGTACCGCCCGAGAAGCATTCGCCGAGGTTCGGGCAGGAAGCTTCTTCACAGACGCTGTGCAGCTTGTGCTTGCGCAGCAGTTGCTTGATCCGGTCGACTTCCGGCGAAACCGGAATGCGTACACGAATCCAGTCAGGTTTTTTCGGCAGTTCATCAGTCGGGATGATCTTTACCGGAATGCGCGCCATTTTCTCTGCGCCGCGCAGCTTTACACCTACCTCAACCTTGGCCGGTTTGCCGGCTGTTTCCACAGTGCTCATCAGTCAATTCCGCCCGCGAGGGTCTTCTGTTCTGCGTAGTCGAGGTGTTTGACGAGCTGGTCACGCAGCCGGGCACTAACCTCGGAGAATTCTATTGGTGTGTCGACACAGTCTTTCAACTGGGTCATCGCAAGCCCGGCATAACCGCAGGGGTTTATGCGCTGGAAAGGCTGCAGATCCATGTCGACATTCAGGGCCAGGCCATGAAACGAGCGACCGTTACGGATACGCAAGCCGAGGGATGCGATCTTCGCGCCGTCGACATAAACGCCTGGCGCATCTGGCTTGGCATAAGCCGTGACATTGTAACTGGCCAGCGTCTCTATCAAGCTATGCTCGATACGGCTGACCAACTGGCGCACGCCCATGGTCGAGCGGCGCACATCCAGCATCAGGTAGGCAACCAGCTGGCCGGGGCCATGATAGGTTACCTGGCCACCCCGGTCGACCTGAACCACCGGAATGTCACCCGGAAACAGGACATGTTCGGCTTTACCCGCCTGGCCCTGGGTGAACACGGCATTGTGTTGCAACAACCAGATTTCGTCTGTCGTATCCGCGCTGCGGGTGTCCGTGAAGTGCTGCATGGCGTGCCACACAGGTTCATAGTCGAGCAGCCCCAGCTCGCGAAATCCGACCTGGCTCATCACAACACCATGTGTACGCGGCCCGTCGCACGCAGGTCGACATGAATCGCCTGCAGTTGCTCAACGCCGGTCGCGGTGATCAGTACCTGCACAGAAATAAAGCGACCGTTGCGGCTGTCGCGCATCACGGCAGTGCTGGTATCAAAGTCAGGCGCGTGGCGCTGAACCACTTCAATAATCAGATCCAGGAATCCGTCGCCAGCATCACCGATCACTTTGATCGGATAACGCTCGCAGGGAAACTCGATTTTAGGTGCAGCAGTTTCAGTATCAGTCATGGCATCCAGAGGCTTGTGGCCCGTCCAGAGATGCGCGCACCGTGTAGGCGCGCGCACGCTAATATCAGTTGAACAATCCGTAGAAGAATAGACGAATGCTATCCCACACACGGCGGAAGAAGCCACCTTCGTCGACAGCTTCCAGCGCAACCAGATCTGCGCTGTGGACAACCTTGTCACCTTGTTTGACTTCAACTTTACCGATCACGTCACCTTGAGCGATAGGCGCCATGAGCTGCGGGTTGACCGTCATGCTGGCCTGCAGTTGATCAAGCTGACCTTTTGGCAGGGTCAGGGTCAGGTCTTTGGCCAGACCGGCTTTGATTTGACGCGCATTGCCTTTCCAGACGTCAGCTGCGGTCAGCTCAGCACCCTTCTTGTAGAACGTGCGGGTTTCGAAGAAGCGGAAACCGTAAGTCAGCAGCTTCTGTGTTTCGGCAGCGCGAGCTTGCTCGCTGTTGGTGCCGAATACCACGGCGATCAGGCGCATGCCATCACGTACAGCAGAGGCAACCAGGCAGTAGCCGGCTTCTTCGGTGTGGCCGGTTTTCAGGCCATCAACGGTTTTGTCGCGCCACAGCAGCAGGTTGCGGTTAGGCTGCTTGATGTTGTTCCAGAGAAACTCTTTCTGCGAGTAAATCTCGTAGTGCGCCGGATCTTCGTAAATGATCGCGCGAGCCAGACGGGCCATGTCGTGCGCCGACGAGTAGTGGTCCGGGTTAGGCAGACCCGTCGCGTTCATGAAGTGACTTTCGGCCATGCCCAGGGTTTTCGCGGTGTTGTTCATCATGTCGGCGAACGCGTCTTCGCTGCCGGCAATGTGCTCGGCCACGGCAACGCTGGCGTCGTTACCCGACTGGATGATGATGCCGTGCAGCAGGTCTTTCAGGGCAACCTGAGTGTTGACCTTGACGAACATCCGCGAACCGCCAGTGCGCCAGGCGTGCTCACTGATGGTGACCGGGTCTTCTTCGCTGATCTGACCCTTGTTGATTTCCAGCGTCGCAATGTACGCGGTCATCAGCTTGGTCAGGCTGGCAGGCGGCAGGCGCTGATCACCCTGGTTCTCGACCAGAACCTGACCGCTCTCGGCGTCCATCAGGACATACGACTTGGCGGCCAATTGCGGAGACGCCGGAATGGCCATCTGGGCAGCCCAGACAGCTGGCGTGGTAAGCAGCAGGAGTGACAACAGGGCGCGGTGGGTAAAACGGGTGATATTCATCTGTCTCTCAAGGTTGCTGATGGTCGAACTGGCCCGAATGGGCTGATTTGAGTAACGCTGCAGCGCAGAGTCTGCGCTGCACAGGTCTTGCTTAGTCAGGCGAGCGGGCAATTAGTGCCCCGCCACTACTCCGGCTTAACCAACCGGGGCTGGCCCAGGTTTGCTAAACGAATACTGTCCTGCATTTGTTCAGCCTCGCCCGGGCTGCTGATCGGCCCCAGGCGTACGCGGTGCAGTATCTTCTGGTTTTGCACCACTGAGCTGATAAACACGGGCGCAGCCACTGTTGTGCTCAGCTTGTCCTTGAGTAGCTCCGCAGCGTCCGGATTGGCGAAGGCTCCCACTTGGAGATACAGGCCAGAGGCTGCGACTGAAGCGTTTTTTTTGAGTCAATCTCGACCGGGAGCGTGGCGGCAGCATGCTGGGTTACCGGCGGCGAGTATTGCTCGATCGGCTCGGCAGACACCTGAGCAATGGTCTTCGGCGTCGAAGGCTGAGTCGGCAGCGCCATCATCGACGGCGCGCGTTTACCCTGCTGAGCCCACCATTTTTCCGGGTCGATGCCTTCAACCTTGACCTGCGCAGTGCCTTTTTCGGCATAGCCGAGCTTTTTCGCGGCGGCAAACGACAAGTCGATAATCCGGTCGGAGTAGAACGGGCCACGGTCGTTGACCCGCACGATCACACTCTTGCCGTTTTCAAGGTTGGTGACACGCACGTAACTCGGCAGCGGCAGGGTTTTATGCGCCGCACTCATGGCGTACAAGTCGTAGGTTTCGCCGTTGGCGGTCGCCTGGCCGTGGAACTTGGTGCCGTACCAGGAAGCGGGGCCGACTGCCTTGTATGACGTCGAGTCGCTTAACGGGAAGTACTTCTTGCCGAATACCGTGTAGGGGCTGGCTTTGTAGGCACCGTTATGAACGGTGGGGACAGCATCCTGAATGCGCGAGATGTCGACATCCCACCAAGGCGCGCCGTCACGATGCGGGCGATTGTAGTCGCTCGGCCCGGACAACCCGCCGCCACTCGATACACTTGGCGCAGCAGGCTGCGGTGCACGGCTGGAAGTACAGCTCGCAACCAGCAATGTGGTCACCGCGAACGCCGCAAGCTTGTACCGACGTTGAGACATCAGTTGCCCCCCTTGGCTTCCACCAGCAGCTCTGCCAACTGGTTGACGGCCATTGCATACATCACGCTGCGGTTATAGCGCGTAATAACATAGAAATTCGGCAAACCCATCCAGTACTCATCCCCTGCAGCACCTTCAAGGCGGAAAGCCGTTACCGGCAATTCGTCGTCCAGCTTATCAGCGCTGGTCCATCCAAGGCTACGCAGTTCTGCAACATTCATCACCGGGTCGAGTGCCGGGGTCAGGCCCTGGTCGACTTTATCACCGCTGACGCTGGCTTTGCTGGCGACTGCCTCACCCGCCAACCAGCCGTGCTGCTTGAAGTAACTGGCAACGCTGCCGATGGCATCGTCCGGGTCGGTCCAGATATTGATATGGCCGTCACCGTCAAAGTCGACCGCGTAGGCGCGAAAGCTGCTCGGCATAAACTGCGGCAAGCCCATTGCGCCGGCGTACGAGCCTTTGAGGGTCAGCGGATCGACCTGCTCTTCACGCGCCAGCATGAGGAACTCGCGCAATTCCTTGCGGAAGAACGGCGCACGCGCCGGGTAATCGAATGCCAGCGTCGACAAGGCGTCCATCACGCGGTAGTTGCCGGTGTTGCCGCCGTAGAAGGTCTC
>MDTG01282512.1_pt1 | contig 13691 bp, 17 predicted proteins | sample 811421 | NCBI WGS metagenome assembly MDTG01 (sample SAMN05326645, study PRJNA326480) | marine metagenome | isolation source: seawater | place: Pacific Ocean: South East | collected 2011 | reverse complement strand
TTTGAATCCTAATAATCTTGGATATACAGATTATGAAGTATTTACTGGTGTTAAAGATGAAATTTTCCCTGCACCTGATCCCTATGAAACAAAGGGTGAACACACTAAAGGTTGTCTTGTAAAAGATGCTGTTACTAGAGATGGACATATTAGAGATGGATTTTCTAATACCCTTATGATTGTAGAGTGTGCAAGTAGACCTGATGTTTATAAGGCTAGTAATGGTAGATCGCCTACTGGTGGTACTAATCAATGTATTGGATGGGCTGATAGTCTTGGGCCATTTAAGCTACATGGTGTTGACAAGAATGGCGACAAGTGTAAAAGCTGTGCTGGAAATGTACCATTTAATGTTATTAATGATGGCGAAGCATATAGTATGCATCCCGGCGTTATGAACACTGTTTATGCAGATGGTTCTACTAGAACTGTTAATGAGAATGTAGACTTGAGGGTTTTTGCTGGTGCTATTACCCGCGCTGGTGGAGAAGTAGGAACCATTGACTAAGCCGTTAAGTAAAGAGTACCTACTCAGCAGGGGTGTCTGCTGCGGTAGTGGTTGCAAAAACTGCCCCTACACACCCAAGCATACTAGGGGCAGCAAAAAAACTAAAGATTCTGCTTGACACAGACGATATATAAGTTAGACTATTCACAGGTAACTTGACTACAACTTGAAAGCGTGTACTACTATGAGCGAAACAATCACAATTGATCCCAAGAATATTACTGACTACGAGCGAACGGATGCAGAGTTGCAGACATTCTGGATATTCTGCATCCTTGTTGCTGGTAAGAATAGTGACACAACATCTAGGTTAGTCACTAAATTACTCAAAGATAGGGGAGATATGACCCCATTTGAGTTTATTAAAAGTCTGCGTCTTTCAGAACTTCACAATTACTTAAAGGCACATAAGACAGGACAGTATGATCGTATACGTAAGGCTTTATATTTCTCATCTAAATTAAACCTGCGAACCTGCACAAGAGAAGACTTGATGGACGTTTATGGTGTTGGGCCAAAGACTGCTAGATTCTTCCTCTTGCATACCAGAGAATTTTGTGATGAAATTGTTTTAGATACACACATCTTGAGATGGATGCGAGAAAAATGCGGCATAAAAGATGCTCCAAAAAATACACCACAAAATCCAGAAAAATATGCAAAATATGCCGGATTGTGCAAATATCTTATGGAACAACATTATCATGGACTGACGTTGGCTCAAGCAGACCTTATGATCTGGACAGAAATGAGCGGGAGACTAGATTAAAATGCTTAATATACTGGTAACTGGTGGTGCTGGTTTTATAGGATCACATATTGTAGACAAATTTGTTGATGCTGGTCATCATGTCACAGTAATTGATGACGAGTCTGCAATTTGTCACGATAGTTTTTACTATAATAAACAAGCTGATTATTATAAGCTGTCAATCACTGATGACGATATACAAAATCTACAGTTGTTTTGTGGTATTGATTATGTGTTTCATTTAGCGGCAGAGTCCCGTATACAACCAGCATTAGAGAATCCAGAACTCGCTATACAGACTAACATACTCGGTACTTGCAGAGTCTTGGAACAATCGTTAAAAAATAACGTAAAAAGAGTTATATATTCATCTACATCTTCTGCATATGGTGCGGCTAATTACATGCCTTTAAAAGAAGATATGAAAAGAGACTGTCTAAATCCATATTCAATAGCAAAAACTGCCGGTGAAGATTTTGCAAGAATGTACTATAAGTTATATGGATTAGAAACAGTTATATTGAGATACTTTAATGTCTATGGTGAACGTCAACCAACTAAAGGTCAATATGCTCCTGTCATTGGATTGTTTCAAAAACAATTTAAAGAAGGTAAGCCCATGACAATAGTTGGAGATGGCTTGCAGACCAGAGATTATACGCATGTTTCTGATGTTGTAAACGCAAATGAAAAATGTATATCAGCAGATAATTGTGCGGGACAAATATTTAATATAGGAACTGGACACAATTACAGTATAAAAGATTTAATTGAAATGATTGGTGGACATAGTGCCGATTATATTCATATACCCGAAAGGAAAGGCGAGGCAAGAAACACAAAGGCCGATACAACAAAAGCTAATACCATCTTAGATTGGAAGGCGAGTGTAAATTTAAAAGAATGGATACATAACAACCAATGATAATAACCTGCAAATACTGTAAAACAGAACACGATATACCAATAAAACTTGAAGATTACGAAAAATGGCAAGAATCGCGTGGTTATATTCAAGATGTGGCAGATTATCTAGAGGCGTGGCAAAGAGAAATGCTTATATCTCAAACTTGCGATGACTGCTGGAAAAGAATGTTCGGAACAGACCCGGATGCTGAAGTATACTTTTAACTAGGAGATTTATATATGAAAAAAATTATTTCAATTTGTTTTTTATTTTTTGTGGCATTTTATGCTTCTGAGGGTTATAGTCATAATAGTGGATGGGTTGCTTCTAGTACCGTAGTTACCCCGACTCCCCCGGTTGTTGAGGTTCCATCTGTTCCCGCAGTAACATATTCCACTTTTACTACACCGATAAACATAACTTATGGATGGGTTCCCTATTACTACAATAGTCAAATCGTTACTGAAAAAAGATTTTTCTTTTGCAGGAGATACTTTACAGTGCAACGACCAGCGGTACAATGGGTATACCAACCAGTATACATACATTAATGGAGATATAAATGCATGAATTATCAACTATTATTCCATGTTGGTCAGTAGTAGTTGCGATAGATTTAATTGTAATGTGTTTTTTTATTAAAATAGCTAAATAGACTTTAATTTAGAGACATTTTGATTAGTGGTGCATCATCATGTCTTTTTTAAAAAAGCGCCATAGGAACTTAATTTGGAGGTCTGAATGACTAATAGATTGACGAAGCAGGAAAAGGTTTTGAACTATCTTTCGCGTGGAAAGACGCTCTCACAAGATAGCGCATACAGCATGTTTGAAGTGGGAAATCTTCGGGCAACGGTGAGTGATATCAAGGAGTTGGCAAGCAAGAAGGGTTTCACAATCATGCGTACAACAGGTCGTCATGGTGAGACTCGATATGGCTTTACAAAGAAGAGGCGACGACGATAATGTTATGGGGGTAGATATTTAATTGATTACCTTCTGAAGAGTAATAGTAAGTTTTTTAACAATATCTACCCCCGTTTTTAAAACCCTACAATGGAGCAAAATAAAATGGCAGACAATTTGACTTGGGCAGAACTTTACACTTTTTTAGATAGCATGAGCGATGATGCTAGTCCAGAAGAGTGGAACTCTAAAGTTGTAATTCATAATATGGAAACAGATGAAGAATATGCATCAGAAATTCTTTATATTCACGCAGGCAATAGGCCCGACGAAGAAAGATTAGTATTAGGTGTTAACTTTGAAAATTTAGATAACTAAGGCGGTAGAAACTATGAATAAAAATGTACAGGAATATAGATGTGGATGAACGACTTCTAATCATGGCAAGAAGATATTGGGACGAGGAAGATTCAATAACAGAGGAACAAGTACACTGGGTTTTAAGAGATGAAGGATATTCAAAGGACGAAATTGACAACGCAATCAGTGATTATTTCGCTATTCATATACGCTCTAACATATTGCTTCATTATTGGATTGCACCAATTGTTTTAACGATAGTAATGATAGGCTTAGTTATATATGTACAAAATTTAATATGGATAAATACCGGCCCTTAAAAAATAATATTCTAGTATTAGCTGAACCAAGAACCGGAAGTGGTTTACTTTGCAGGCTTATTGTCGAAGACCCTGATACTAGAATGCTGGGTGAATTTTTTAGTGCTGGCAGAATGAGTATTGCTCAACATGTAAATATATTCAGAGCGTATTTAAAATACAGAAATATATCCGGTATAAAACACTACCAAAAAATGCTACACTATTTATCTCAAGCTGAATCATTTGATGTATTTCATGATGCTAAGAATTTTTTAAGTATAGAGACTTTAGAAGAACTAATACAATTTGAAGATCGTAGTTTATGCTTAAAACTTTTTGATAATCATATTGAGACACAAAAATTAGATATTGAAAAATTACTTTCACTATTTAATTATGTAATTTTTTTATATAGGTTCGATGTGTTGAATGCGTTTATAAGCTGGAAGAAAGCCTATGAAACTAACGTGTGGAGCAGTCTTGCTGAAGATTGGAAAGATTATAGATCACACAGGATAGAATGGAATTTACAAGAATATGAAGAATATTACGAGAGGTATACCAGAAGATATAAAAATATTTTAAATATATTCAAGCGTGATGATAATAAAAAGAAGGCAGTTGTTTGTTATGAAAATTTGGAACGTTGTAAAAATAAATATGAATATGTTCAAAAAATTTTACAAGATAGTAGCATGGACAAAAATATTATGCCAATACCTAATAGCACAGAATATGAAGTTGACCCAGTATGCAAACAGGCTTTACCAGTTAGTCTAGAAGAAAATTTTACTAATAAAAAAGATTTTCTGAGAGATTATCATTTAATTGAGGGCATTTCTTTTTATGAACCGGATTTGCTATGACACAGGTAAAAACAGGTAGAATCATTGTGTTTTTAGTGCTTTGTTTCATTGGTATAGTAGTTCTTCTGTGCTTACCACCAAGAATGTAATTTATCCACTAAAGATTTGTGGTTGACAGGTCGATACTAGTGTGTATAATTGCTATGAACACAACGAATTGGTTTCGTTGGGACACAGGACAAAGGGAGTAACAAATGATTATCAACGAGCAAAAAAAAGATGTATGTGTTTCTGGTGACTTCAATACCACCGACTTCAAAATTCAAGCGAACTCAAAAGCTTTTGAGATTCTGTCATCAAATATCTACACCCACAAAGTACGTGCAGTAATCAGAGAGATTTCATGCAACGCCAAAGATGCACAGGTTGGACAACTAACCCAAAACAAAAAGTTTGATGTCCATCTTCCCACACATTTAGAGTTATGGTTTTCTGTTAGAGACTATGGCATTGGTCTTTCTGATGAAGATGTGCGACAAATATTTACTACATACTTCTGTTCAACTAAAACTGCATCAAATGATTTTGTTGGAGCTTTAGGTCTTGGTAGCAAGTCTCCATTCTGTTTAGTTGATAGTTTTACTGTTGTTAGTTTTTATAATAATGTAAAACGTACATACTCTTGCTATAAGAATGAAGATGGTGAACCACAGGTTGCACTGTTAAGCACTGAAGAAGATGTTGAAGAACACAACGGCATAGAGGTATCTATGGCAGTATCAAGCGATTTGGTAGAAGAGTTTGAAGAAGAAGCGGTAAATGTTTACAAATATTTTGATGATGTGCCTAATATCAATGTTGATAGTGTTGTTAAAGAAGTATTCGATGCTAAAGAAGAATACACTATGCATGGCGAAGACTTCGCGTTTGGTGAGTCATATGGTCATACTAAGGCTTTAATGGGTGGTGTGGCTTACGATATACCAGACCAAATAGATCAATTTAAGTGTGAAGGTTACATTAAGTTTGATATGGGGCAAATATCTTTTGATGCCGGTAGAGAGTCTTTGAGTCTAGACAAAAAGACTAAGGATGCCATAGCTACAAAAAGCAAAAAGATCAGGAGTCAGCTTAATGATCTTGCGATGGAGCAAATAGAGCAAGAACCAACAGCTTTCAAGAAATTATTAAAATCTAGAAAGATAGTTAATTCTAGGGTTTTAAGTGATGGTCAAAAGATTAGAAACAAATACCCATCACCTGTATGCGACGACATTGAGGTTTTTAGCAGGAGTTGGCGATCAACAGATCATAGTTTTGTTGAGGTTCTCCCGATCCCCTCAAGCAGCAATCAGGTTAGATATTTTCGACATAAGCCACGATTCAAGAATAGGATCAAGGAATATATCTCTCAACTACGTGATATAAGAATTGTTTTACTTACAGATGAACAAATCAAGAAGGTAAATATTGATGAAGAGTTTATCGAGGATTTAGATGTCATACCTAAGAGTGAGCGAACTATTAATCGCCAAAGCCAGAAGGTTAAAGTCTTCTTGTATCAGCGAGGACGAGGATACATGGATAAACAAAAGTGGACTGAGACTACGGTTACTAATAATTCCGAAGAGAAAGTATATGTAGAGATTAGTAGATTTTCACCTGTCAAAAGTGGTTTTTACTGGACTAATAAAAAACTTGATGATGCTCACAGTTTCACTGGACTAAATCAACTATATGGTCTTAAAAGTGCCTTCTTGAAGACCAAAGAATTTAAGAATGGTAATTGGATTGAATTATCAGATTACAATAAGAGGTATGTTCAGGAGAAATATAAGGACGTAAAAGTTTACGATGATGGGTTACGGAATACTAGTGTCATTGATTTCTGTGTTGAACACGCTTTACGTTTAGATGTTAGCCTGCACGATAGAATACAAAAGATCATCAATGTGCAAAAACAAATCGAGGATGGCAAACATGCTTCTATAGTGCAAATGTGTGAGCGATACGATGTCGCTATTGATAAATATGACCCATTGACAGAGATTCACGAAAGTATTATAACTGATGTGCCGATGTTAAGTGTATGTCGTATGAATCAAGACGAGGAAGGTATTCAGCTTATCATCAATCACATTAATGATACACTAAAAAAAGGAGTAGATAAATGAAAAGAAAAACTAAAACAAAAAAGAAAAGAGTTTCATCTGCGCCAAGGAAAAGAAGTATTGAGCCAATTGAAGATACACCAACAATACCTAGTCACAAGCTAGAGGACTTTGTAGGGTACGTTAAAAATCTCTACAAGATAGATTGTAAATGGGTTTTTAATGAAGGTATGCTAGGCGACAGATACAGGGTAAATGTTTATACGCAAACTCCAGTTGAACATGCATACTATGATAAGATGAGTATTGACAGATCGTTTTCGTTACGTTACGATGGGGATCAGATTATTGACAAGACCATTACTAAAGAGGAGAAAAAATAATGTTAACACACATTAAGGACGCTAAAAACTTTTGGACGGTAGTTATTAATAACCAGACGCATCAATTTGATACATCTCACATGGAGTACATGGGGCTGGTAGAATGTGTTAAGACAGGGGACTCTGAAGAATTTCTAAGACTCTTCAATACTGGTGATAGTATTCAGAATTGGAGTGATGGAGCGTTTAGATTTGTGGATGGTGTGCTTTATTACGTTGATGAACAAGTACATCAGGTAATCACAAAAAGAATCATTGAAATGATCAAGAGTGGATTTGATTATTCTCCAATGCTTAGATTTCTTGAACGGCTATATAAGAATCCATCTTATCGAGCCATTAATGAGTTGTATGCTTTTCTTACTCATAAGTTCTTGCCTATTACACCAGATGGTTATTTCTTAGCCTATAAAGCGGTTAGATCGGACTTCAGAGATAAGTATAGCGGCAACATAGACAACTCTGTTGGACAGACCCCCACGATGCCTAGATTTCGTGTTGATGATAATTGTGACGTAGGCTGTAGCAAGGGACTACATGTTGGTGCTATTGATTATGTAAAATCATATGGCTCAAGTGGCGACAAGGTTGTTGTCTGTCAGGTTGATCCCGCCGATGTTGTCAGCGTACCTCTAGACTCTGATCATCAAAAGGTAAGATGCTGCAAGTATAATGTGGTTGCAGAATATAATGGCGATCTACTTCCAGCTGTTGTGGAAGATTACTATACAGAAGAAGAGGAAGAATACTACGAAGAATGGTAAAAGTTGTTGGGGGTGCGGAGTTTTCCGCATCCCCTATGGTTTGTCTCACCTCATGAAAACGGATTGGAAAGAATGGCTAAGGAAATATCTAGACAACAAAAATGGGATTATAGATTTTTAGATTTATGCAAACTTATATCTCTATGGTCAAAAGACCCATCGACAAAAGTGGGTGCTGTTATAACTAACGGTATTCAAATTGTATCTTTAGGTTACAATGGTTTGCCTCAACAGGTTATTGATAACAGAGATATTCTTGACAACAGATGGGAAAAATATAAGTATATCATTCACGCTGAAATGAATGCTATTTTGACTGCAAAGTGTTCTTTAGATGGATGTACACTTTATACTTTTCCGTTTCTACCATGCACCAACTGCGCATCTATGACAGTGCAATCAGGTATATCGCGGGTTGTTTCTATTAAATGTGTTGATAATAGATGGGAGGAAAATTTAGAAAACGCTAAAAAACTATTTAATAAAGCAAACGTGGAAGTTACTGAGTATAGTGTGTATACTTAGTCGGAGGGTAACAACATGATTAATAGAGAAAAGTTATCAAATATATTAAACTTCACCTATAAGGAACCAATAGATGAAACAAACGCATGGAATTGTTTCACTAGATTTAGGGACTACATAGAGCAAGGAGATAAAGAAACGATTAAATTTTTCTGTGATGTTGCATTTTGCAACGAGAAGGAAATGTTGTTATTGAGAAACGTTATTGCTGAATTAGGATTTGAATTAACACCTAACCAATTGTCACAATACATATTTTTACTAACATTGTGTTTACTTGAAAAGACACCTACTGAAAATGAGAAACAAAGTTGAACTACTCGGATATTATGGGGGCGATGAATCTCATGCTTTATCCGCTTGGACAAGCACATCTAGAGATTTAGATGCCGACAAAAGAAAAAGGATGGACAAGCTTCTTTTTATGCTTGCCAGAGAAGGGCATCATACACCTTTTGAAAAATCATCTCTACACTTTCTAGTATCCACTGACATAGCTAGCCACATACATATAATAAAGCATAGGGTTGGAGTCAGTGTAAATGCCGAATCAGCTAGATATAAAGAATTACAAGAGGATAAGTATTTTATTCCAGAAGATTTTCCAATTTCTTGGAGGGAGAAATTAGCATCACATACGGAAGATGGATTAAAACTGTATCACCAATGCATAAATAGCTTGACAGAAAATTATGGCTTTGACAGAAAAAGAGCAAAGGAGTCAGCACGATTCTTCAGGTCATATAATACTCAAATAACAGCTGATGTTATGTTTAACTTTAGAAGTTTTTCGCACTTTTTAGGATTAAGGAACAAGCCAAACGCTCAAAAAGAAATTAGAGAAATAGCACAACAGATGCTAGACCTAGTTAAAAATATAGAGGGTAATCCTTTTAAACTAAGTCTAGAAGGCTTTGATCTATTATGAATCTTTATACCGGCGGGACTTTCGATCTTTTTCACTGGGGTCATCAAAATTTCCTAAGACAATGCAAATTAATTAGCACTAGGGTTATTGTATCTTTAAATACTGATGAATTTGTAAAAGAATATAAATCAGAACCACCAATAATGACATTTTCTGAGAGGAAAAAGGCTCTAGAAAATTGTGAATATGTTGATCAAGTGATTGAAAACACCTGTGGTTATGACAGTAAGCCAGCAATATTATCGGTAAAACCCCATATATTGGCTATAGGTTCAGATTGGGCTTGTAGAGACTATTATAAACAAATGAACTTTACTCAGGAATGGTTGGAGGCTAGAGGGATCGTTCTTGTGTATATACCTTATACTGAGGGGGTTAGCTCAACAGAAATAAAGAAAAGGATATTAGAGCGTGGAGAAAAGTAGAAATGCTAAAGTACTTTCTAATTATTTTAATATTCATATCCAGCGTTGCAAACGCAGAAGAAACTGGTATACAGTTTTTTGAAAAAAATATTAGGCCAGTTCTGACCACTCAATGTTATTCTTGTCATTCTTCTACATCAAAAGATGTCAAGGGTGGATTATCCCTAGACACAAGACAGGGCATATTAAATGGTGGAGATTCTGGCCCATCAGTTGCTCCCGGCAAAATAGATGAGAGCTTATTACTAGACTATATTGAGTCTGGAGATATGCCACCAGATAACCCGCTGAGTGAAGAAGTTGTAAATAATTTTAGACAGTGGATTAAAATGGGTATGCCCGACCCAAGATACAAGCATGAGAACAGAGCGGTAGAATTAAGGCAGGCTAGAAATTTCTGGGCATTTAAAAAAGTAACTAGACCTCCTGTAGCTAAATATGATGACGGTACAGAAATAGATGCTATATTAAATTTAGAAATGGAAAAGCATAAACTAAAACCAGTAGAGGCAGCAGATGATTACACTATTCTTCGCAGGCTTTATTTTGACCTTATTGGCTTGCCACCGAGCGTCGAGCAAATAAAAGGTTATATAAATGACACTTCAGAAGATAAATACGAAAAATTAGTCGATAGTTTATTACAGGACGAAGGGTTTGGAGAAAAATGGGGAAGACATTGGTTAGATGTGGCAAGGTACGCAGAATCATCTGGTCAAGATAGGAATTTAATTAGTCCGTATGCTTGGAGGTATAGGGATTATGTTATAGATAGCTTTAATCAGGATAAACCATACGATCAATTTATAACAGAACAAATCGCTGGCGATTTACTACCTCATAAAAGTTATGAAGAATATAATAACAACAAGATAGCTACAGGCTTTTTAACGATAGGCACAAAGAATATACAGGCACAGACCAGACAGTTTGAAGCAGACCGTAATGATGACCAAATAGATGCAATAACAAGAGGCTTTCTTGGCATGACTCTCAGTTGTGCAAGATGTCACGATCATAAGTTCGACCCATTTTCACAGCAGGATTATTATGGCGTTGCTGGAGTATTTAATAATACAGAAAATCTTGACGGTTTGTACAGAGGTAATAATAACACTGGGTATCTTGGTAATTATGAATATCTTGTAACAGAAGATACAGAAGATTTATATAAGAAGAAAAAGATAGAAGAGTGGTTTTTGCTTTGTGATATTAAAAATCTAGAGACACAGATACAGTCTATCAAAACATGGAACAAAAGAGCAACAGAGGATCAATTAAATAGAGAACTAGGCAAAAGACAAAAACAATTAGATGAGGCGAAAGCCAAGCTACCTGATGAATATTTAAAATATTTAGAGTATTTACAGCCCGTCATGTCTGTCAAAGACAAGGAAAAGATGACAGAAGTTAAACTGGCTATCAGAGGCGAGGTTAATAATTTGGGAGATGAAGTGCCGAGAAGATTGCCAGAGATATTTAGCGACAGACCTAATCTTAACTTTAACAACACTAGCGGAAGATATGAGTTCGCAGAATGGATAACACATAAAACTAATCCACTAACTTATAGGGTTCATGTGAACAGGGTGTGGAGACATTTGTTTGGTCAAGGCATACTAGATAGTTTTGATAATTTTGGTATACTGGGTGGAGAACCTACTAATCTTAAATTGATGAACTATTTATCTAATAAGTTTGTTACCGGTAGACTATCAAACAAGAGACTTATCAAGACTATTGTTATGTCTAATGCATATAAACGGAGTAGTAATTATGATAGTCAAAATTTTAGTATTGACCCTGATAATATCTTTTTTTGGAGAACTAATGAGAAAAGATTAGAGGCTGAACAGATAAGAGATTCACTTTTGTTTGTGTCTGGGCAATTGGAAAATAGCCACAAAAACATAAGCGATCTACAAACAGATATTAAAAATCCCAGCAAAGAATTAAGGAAATACATTACAGAGACAAGGGCTAGATCAATTTATATACCGTCTTTAAGAGATAACAAGATTGAGGTACTAGATATATTTGATAGACCTGACAACAGCCTACTGAATGCTGAAAGAAGTGTTACTACAGTGTCTACTCAAGCTTTGTTTCTAATGAATAATTATAAGATAATTGCACTTGCGGAAGCAGAAGCAAAAGCATTAATGGAGCATAACAAAAAGATGGGCAAGACTATGCCCAATATTTTATATCGTAACAATGTAAACAATGTATTTTTAAAATTTTTGGGTCGTCCATCAAATGATGAAGAGAGTAAAAAGGCCATAGACTTTATCACACAAGATGATAACATTCAGGGCAATCTTGCTAAATTTATCCAAGTCATAATCTGTACAGGAGAATTTCGTAATGTTAAATAGAAGGAATTTATTACAAGCCAGTAGTTTTGGTTTTGGTATGCTTGCTCTCAAAGGATTGATGGCAGAAGAAGCGGCAAGGAATAATAAAAGAGTTATTTTCATGTACATGAATGGAGGCATGACACATACAGACACTTTTGATTACAAGCCACTCATGGTTGAGAAGGACGGCACAGATGATCCTGTAAGTAAAGGTAGAAAGATTGTAAAACCCGGAGTGCCTTTGACTCCCGCTGGGGATAGTGGTATAGAAATTAGTGAAAACTTTCCACACCTTAGAAAACATGCGGATGATTTATGTCTACTTAATGGTATGAAAAGTAAAACGGGTAATCATAATCAGGCTAGAAGCCTTTTGCATACTGGCAATTTTCAATTCAGCAGACCTAGCATGGGTAGCTGGCTACTTTATGGCTTAGGTACAGAAAACAAAGAGTTGCCGGGATTCATAACTATAGATGCTAATATTGGGCCAGATATGTATGGTAGCGCGTTCCTACCTGCAATATATCAGGGTACTGCTATCAATGCTGGTAATATTAAAAATCCTATTCCCAACCTTGTAAATACATCAACAACAAAAGAGAAACAAAGAAAAGATTTAGATTTACTAAGAGACTTTAATCAGATGCATTTAAGAGATGGCGCAGAAAATAGTAGACTAGAAGGATTGATTGAGAGTTATGAGTTAGCTTTTAGAATGCAAACAAGTGTGCCTAGTACTATTGATATTACAAACGAGCCTCAAGCGGTATTAGACAAATATGGTATTAACGATAAAGCTACTGCCAAATTTGGCAGACAATGTTTATTGGCAAAGAAATTTACAGAATCAGGTGTGAGGTTTGTAGAAATTGGTCATGGTGGTTGGGATATGCACCAAAATATTAATGACAACCTGAAGAAACAGGCAACCGCTATTGACAAACCTATTGGTGGATTGATACAAGATTTAAAAGACTGCGGCCTATTTGAAGATACAATAATATTGTTCGGTAGCGAGTTCGGTAGAACCCCCGGCATAAAAGAGGGTGCTACCGGTAGAGATCACAACAATGGCGGTTTTTCTATGTGGATGACCGGTGGTGGAGTGAAAGGGGGCATTAGACATGGTTCTACTGACGATTTTGGGCATAAAGCCCTGCAAGAATACAGCATGGATATGCACGATCTACACGCGACAATATTACATCTTATGGGAATTGACCACTCTAAATTAACATATAGATATAGTGGTAGAGATTTTCGGTTGACAGATGTATTTGGTAACATTCAATACGATATTATAGCATGACCAAGAAAAAAGTCAGAAAAAAGATTCCTAAAGAACTTGCAATAATACAAGCAGATAATTGTACTGGATGTGAAAGTTGTTTAGAAGTATGTCCTGTAGATTGTATATTTCAAATTAAAGATGGAGTAACTCAATGGTGTGAGATTGATCTGGAAACTTGTATAGGTTGTGAACAATGTATCCATGTTCCCGGTGGTAAAGGTAAAATATATGATCTTTTAGTTTGCCCTTGGGATGCCATTGAGATGGTTCCAACGGAAGAAATAGCAGTAGCACAGGCTGATATGGGTGGCCCACCAAAATATATTGAAGAAAATTGGGATAGATTAGTAGATATTGCACA
>MDTG01188327.1_pt1 | contig 13692 bp, 10 predicted proteins | sample 811421 | NCBI WGS metagenome assembly MDTG01 (sample SAMN05326645, study PRJNA326480) | marine metagenome | isolation source: seawater | place: Pacific Ocean: South East | collected 2011 | reverse complement strand
TATGGTGCAAACCAGTCAAGTGATAATTTCGATTTCAATCGTATTGAATATAATCCTTGCAAGTGTTCTTTATTACATGATAATTAATGAAGATTCTCCCAACCCTGAAATTTTATTTTTTGAGCGTGACGAAGAGGATAAAATGCAATTCGATCGAAATGATACAGTTCGCCTTGCTACGTTCAATATCAGAACATTCGGTGTCACTAAGATGGGTAAGTCGGAAGTTGTGAATGAGTTGGTTGAAATTTTTGATAGATATGATATGGTAACAGTTCAAGAAATTAAGGATATTAATCAAGAGGTTCCGTACAGGTTTCTTGACGAACTAAAGAATGGTTCTTCTGAAGAATGGGAGATGTTATTGTCAGAGCGAAGCGGCCAGCAAGAAGACGATATGGGTGGTCAAGAGCAATATGCTGTGTACTATCGTGACTCTGTAGTAATTCCATCCAATAATTCAAGATTGCATAATGATACCGTGTTGGACGAATTTTATCGTGAACCTTTCATGACTGAATTCACAGTATTAACAAAGAGTGGGGAAGTATCAAACTTGACTTTTCTCATGATTTCCATTCACACATCTCCACAAGTTGCGGTTGAAGAACTACATTCATTGTCGAACTTGACAATGGAATTTCCGGAATCGGAGAAGTTAGTAATTCTCGGAGATTTCAACGCAGATTGTAATTATGCGTCCTTGAATGAATTAGACGCACTTTCCTTTAGAAATTCAAATTTCACTTGGATTGTACCTGATGATGCAGATACTACATTCTCTTCAACGAGATGCGCATACGATCGAATAATATTAGACGAACAAATATCAAGTTATTATACAGGTTGGTGGGGAATTGACAGACAAATGAGCAGCTCTAATGTATCGGACCATTTCCCCGTTTGGGTAGATTTTATCCGGCCACTGAATCCATTAAATTAGTTACCTTTTTCGTTCTTCTAATATACGCTTTTTTGTCGCAGCCCAAGAACATATGATACAATTTTCAAGCTCGTGGAATCTTGCTGGGCAGTGTTCTCGCCCAAAAAAAATGATTTGTAGATGTCTAGAATTCCATGTTTCTTTTGGAAAAAGAGCCTTCAAATCCTTTTCCGTTTTTTCAACACTCTTTCCATTACTTAGTCCCCATCTCGCTGCTAGTCTGTGGATATGAGTATCAACTGGGAACGCAGGTACGTCAAATGCTTGTGCCATTACAACACTGGCAGTCTTATGTCCAACCCCTGCCAAGGATTCTAAAAAATTCCATTCTGGAATGATTTCTCCACCGTTTGAAATTATTTGTTCTGCCATCTTTTTGAGATTTTTGGCCTTTGTGGGTGCCAGGCCAATTTCTCTGATTATTTCTCTTATTTCCTCTACTTCTAGGGCAGCCATCGAATTTGGATTGGGAGCAATATCAAATAATTTAGGTGTCACTTCATTCACTTTTTTGTCAGTGGTTTGTGCAGATAACATTACTGCGACCAATAGTGTGTAAGGATCGTTGTGGTCCAAGGGGATGGGAGTTTCAGGGTAAAGTTCATCCAGAATTTTACCGATTTTTTCGGCCTTTTCTATTCTTTTCATGGCCGGCCTTCCATCATCCTTTCCTCAATAGCGCTCCCTGACAGACAATTCAGAACATCACTTTCTTCTAGCCATCCTTTTCTTGCCATCTGTACACCGAACCATACATCCTTCAGGCCTTTAGTAGAATGTGCATCAGGGTTGATAACAATAGGTACGCCTTGTGTTTTTGCGTATTTGCATAATCTCCAATCTAAATCTAATCTGTAAGGGCTCGCATTAATCTCACATGCTTTCAATGTCCCTTCGGCATTTAATTCCCCCATTCTTCGAAGAACTGCATGCATATCTAATGGAAATCCATCTCTTCCTCCAATTATCCGTCCAGTTGGATGCCCTAATATTGTAAAAGTCGGATCTTCAATTGCCTTGATTAGATTTTCAGTATTTTCAACTTCATCACGATTTCTCCACGAACCAATAGCGTGAACACTTCCGACAACATGCGTGAATTCGTTCCTAATGTTCGAAGGATAGTCTAACCCTCCATCTGGTAAAATATCACATTCCGAACCATGAAGAATTCGAAATTCAGTTCCCGCTCTGGCCCAATTTTCATTCATTTCTCGAATTTGATTTCCTTGTTCTTTTACCAAGTCCCGAGGAACTCCGATACTTCTTCCTCCAATGTTTAGAATTTCTGAATGGTCAGCAATGCCTAGAAATTCCCAACCTAAGCTCATGGCCGCTTCTGCCATTTCATGCAATGAAGCAGCACCATCCGATGCAGTAGTATGATTATGTAATGCACCTTTGACTTGAAAAGGCTCTATCAAAGATGGTAGTGTATTAGATAGAGATGCTTCTATCTCACCCATGTCTTCTCTCATTTCTGGTGGAACCCACTTCATGTCAAGATACTCATAAATCTCTTTTTCATCTAATGCTGGCATTCCATTTTTCGCAGCCTCCAGCCCCTTTGCATCCCCCAGTCCATCAAGAGGAAATAATCCAAACTCATTGAGCCTTAATCCCTTGTCTAATGCTCTTTGCCGCATTCTGACATTGTGTTCTTTGCTTCCTGTGAAATATGCCATTGTATATGCAAAAACATTAGGTGGTACCAACCTAACTTGTGCATCTATAGTTGAATTTAATTCTAACTCTTCCCATGCTTCCCCACCAAGTGCGGCTAGGACCCCTCCATCCATTGTAGAACTTGAGAAGGAATCATCAAAGATGGTGGATTCTAAAATTAAGCTAATTTTTGAGTCTCCTGCTCCTTTAATTTCCGCAATACCTGGTATTGACAATATAGAATTAGAGACCTTTTCCAAGTCTTCTTTTTCTACAGCGGCAACAATATCGAGATCTCCAATAGATTCCTTCCTCCTTCTCGCAGACCCCGCGAGTTGTGCTCTTTGAACTCCAGAGATTGAGGAAATTCTTTTCTCAAATGCTTCTCCATAAAGAAGCCCAATATCTAATCTACGTCTCCCAGTAAATCTTGCAAGTAATTCTATTCCTTCCAGAATCCTTTCTTCCATCTTCTTTCCCATTCTGGGTAAATTAGCCAAGGAGCCCTCTTTGGCAGCTAATCTTAGTTCAGCAATACTTTCAATTCCCAACTCATCATGAAATTGCTTGATTCTCTTGGGGCCAAGTCCTGGAACCCCTAACATCTCAATAAGACCGTTAGGGACTTTTGCGTAAAGAGTATCTAAATCCCCCCAAGTTCCTTCTTTCATTGCTTCGTTAATCAATCCTGCAATTCCTTTTCCAATTCCTTTGATATTGACTAATGTACCTGATTTTACGGTTTCCCATAAATCATCCTCATGGGAGGATAGACTTCGAGAAGCATTTTCGTATGCTCTGACTCGGAATGGATTTGCCCCATCTAATTGTAACAATGTGCCTACTTGTTCGAGAACTGTAATAATTTGACTTTTACTAAAATATGGCGCTTCTTCTCGCCGTGATCGCGGGATAGCCCATGAATGCACGCTCACCATACCCCTGCTCGTTCACGGAGGGTCTTGAATCATCTCTTATATCACTCAAAATCAAAGACCCCCCATGAAGTCCAATGGAGAGGGGGAGATGGGGTGCTAGAGTTGTTTGAATCCCTACTTTCTTGGTCGTGTGGATTAGTTGTTGTGATATGGATTTCAATTGGAACCTTAGCACGTTCACGAAAAGTCGAGATCCTTTCTCACAATATTATGACTTTTTTGTGTCTGATAACAGCCTTAGGACTTGTATTATTTCATTTTCTAGGCGGAATTTTTTGGGGGTCTCCAGCATTGGCGAATTTCTTGGCGTTGGTATTGATTTTAATGGGGTTTGTAAGCCAAATTATTCCAATTAATGGTGAAGAAATCCAGGGCGAACCTAATCCACATCATTTGATGAAATTACGTAAAGAAAGAGATAGTGAAGAGTAATCACTCAGGGTTTGTTGCTTCACTCTCTAGTTTTTCATCAATAAATTGTCTCATGTACTCTGGTAATTCTCCATTTTGGAAAACTACGTCATTCACAACATCCAGTTGCATCAATGAATAGTAGATTTGCATGGCCGTCATGGGCGTTGAACCGCACCCTGTACAGCCACCTTCTAGGGATATCATGATGATTCCCTCAGTGGTGTCTACCACATTAACAACTCCGTCATGCGCATCTAAGACAGCCTGTACCGGGCCTACAGAATCCAGAATGAGTTGCTTGTCAACCACAACTCTCACATAGAGTCCTCCTCTATGAATCAACTGATTAAAAAATCAAATTTTTGCGTTGATGGCAACTATCGAAAGGTACTGAAAAAGGTGAAACCAGTAATTCCAACCGGTCTTCATTAAATATGGGTCGATTTTCGCATTGAAGCAATAGGTGAAAGAAATGAGTGCATTTACCCCTGAAGAATTAGCGCAAATAGGCGTAGCATTGGCTGTTTTCGGACTGATCACAGCTTTTATGCTCTATCGAAAAAATGATTCTATCGTAATTGACAATGAAACTGTGTCTGATATTACTAATCAGATTCAGAAGGGGGCCATGGCTTTCTTGTATGCGGAGTATAGATATCTCGCAGTATTCGTCGTCGTTGTCGCAGGTCTTTTAATGGCAGGCGGACAGATGAATGATGACTTAGGAATGGAGACAGCAGTTGCTTTCCTAATCGGAGCTTTTACTTCAGTAATGGCTGGATATTCAGGAATGAGGAGCGCAACTTCAGCAAACGGCAGGACTGCTATGGCTGCTAAGAATGGAGGTCAACCAGAAGCTTTGCTTGTTTCGTATAACGGTGGAGCGGTGATGGGACTTGCAGTTGGTGGTCTAGGACTTCTGGGTGTTTCTTCCATGTATCTTTGGTTAGGAGATGATTTCAGTACTGTAGGATCGATTGCAGGTTTTGGAATGGGTGCTTCTAGCATCGCTTTGTTCGCTCGAGTAGGAGGAGGCATTTACACGAAAGCAGCAGATGTCGGTGCTGACTTAGTTGGAAAGGTAGAGGCTGGAATTCCTGAAGATGATCCTAGAAATCCCGGTGTTATTGCCGACAATGTTGGAGATAACGTTGGAGACGTCGCTGGAATGGGTGCTGACATATTCGAGTCATTTGTAGGTTCAATAATTGCTGCCATGGTGATAGCAGCAGCAGCAGGAAGTGCAGCAATGGCTGCAGGTAATGCGGCATCAGCACAGTACTATGCAGGGTTAGTACTGCTACCTATTGCACTTGCAGTCACGGGATACCTTGCTAGCATTATAGGTGTGTTTTCAATGTCTTTCCTCAAAAATTTGGATGACGCAGCTGCGGCCCTAAGGTATACTACGTTCATTGGTGCGGGATTATTTTGGGTAGGAGGCTACCTAATTATGGGCCCGAATGGAATGGATCTACCAAACTATAATCCTTTATTTGCAGTAATTGCAGGTTCAGTGGTAGGAATTTTGATTGGTCTAGTGACTGAATATTACACGGGAATTGAGCCAGTAATGGGTCTATCAGTACGTGATATTCCTTACATTGGGGAGATGTCAAAAACAGGACCTGCCACAAATGCGATTGCTGGTTTGTCTGTTGGAATGAAGTCTGTTTTCCTTCCCATCGTCCTTATGGGTGCCGCAATCTGGTATGCAAATGATGTGATGGGTGGAGGAACTGATGGCTTGTATGGAATTGCAATGGCTGCAATGGGAATGCTTGCTACTGTTGGTGTCACAATGACAGTAGATGCATATGGTCCTGTTGCAGATAATGCTGGAGGAATAGCAGAGATGGGTGAATTAGGTTCAGAAGTTCGTGAGATTACCGATGCTTTGGATTCTATAGGGAACACCACTGCAGCTGTCGGAAAGGGTTTCGCAATTGGAAGTGCTGCATTAACCGCCTTGGCATTATTTGCTGCATTCAAGTCAGCTGTAGAATCTGCAACTCCCGGATTTACGATGGAACTAACTGACCCGATGGTAGTAATTGGACTATTAATTGGTGGTGCTCTTCCATTTGTTGTCGCCGCTATGACGATGACAAGTGTAGGTAAGGCTGCTGGAGATATGGTAACTGAGATTCGCAGACAGTTCCGTGAAATTGAAGGATTACTAGATGGTAAAGAAGGAGTGAAGCCAGATAGCGAAAGATGTGTAGATATTTCTACAAAGGCGGCTCTCAGGGAAATGATTGCTCCCGGGGTAGTCGCAGTATCATCGCCAGTAATAGTGGGGGTGATTCTAGGTCCAGAATCCCTTGGAGGTCTCTTAGCTGGAGCTACTGTTACTGGCGTATTGATGGCCTTGTTTATGGCAAATGCTGGCGGAGCATGGGACAATGCAAAGAAAGCAATTGAGCAAGGACACATCACAGGAGCCGAGAAAGGAGATGACGCTCATTCAGCAGCTGTAATTGGTGATACAATTGGTGATCCATTCAAGGATACTTCTGGTCCTTCTCTAAATATTTTAATCAAGTTGATGAGTATCGTTAGCCTTGTTATTGTTCCATTAATTGTTTAGGATTAATGAGTGCAGGGATCATCATACTCACTTATTGAGAGGGATACTTTCTCTGAGCAGTATACCCGCATACTGAAAAATGACCTCGCTTTGGGTATTAACATGCGTGCTTTCCTGTTGTCTCTGTTGATGATGACAGTTTGCCTCGCGGGTTGTGTAAGTAATGATGCAGCCAATGAATCAGATATTGGCGACACAACACAAGACGAATTAGCACTTCCAGTATGGGAAATCGGTGATCAATGGCTATACACGTTCATTACTCCAGAATTCGGAGAAGATAGTACACGATTGGTTGTCGCTGACATTCGAGAGGATGATGGGCTATTCATGCTCGGTATCTCGTCAGAAGGTGAGGCACAAAGGCATGCAGTAATCAATCACAATCCATTCTTGGGTAGAATTACGATGGATGGTTTATCTGTCTATGAGAACGGAGAGCCTCAACAAGTTTTCAATTTCCCTTGGGAGGTTGGAAACACCTGGCAATTTAGGCTCTTAAGTCAAGATTGGATAGCAAATACAGACAATATCTACAACGGAGAAGTATCAGTTTCCGCAATATCAAATGATGGACATACCCTTAGCTATGTATTTAGTGGCCGAGATGGTTTCATCAAGAATCTCGTTTGGTCTGATAATGAGGGAGTGAAGAATCTTGAAATGACTCTCAATCAAAAAAATGTGGGTTATTCAGGAGATGTTTACTTTTATCGCGCTGGTGACATACATGATAACTTGTATGAGGAGAATGATCAGGAAATTTACGATACGTTTCTCGATGAAGGATACTCTCCCAATGAAGCATGGGACACCCTTGTTTGGTATCTAGATGTTGAAATAAGTCAACAAGGCGGCTCAGGTTCACTTAGTATCAAAGATCACCAAGGAGCGTCCCCTTTGACTCGAGCCTGGGGTGCAGGAGCAACAGAAAAAGGGTCATTCGGTACCATTCCATCTAACTCTGGTGAACACTCTATCACTGTGACTCTTAGAGGTCAAGATTCTCATGTGCATCTAAAAGTTGCTGGCGCTTTGGTTCGTTCTTGGACATTATGAGGTCCCATCATGCCTACACTTGTGATGATGCATGGACTAACAGGAACTGCCGAATTAATCCGGCCCCTTGCTGAATCCTTACTCCCCTCCAAAATGAATCTTGTTTTACCCGAGGCAAAAATCCGTCATCCTAAACGGGGGTTTGCATGGTGGTTAAGGGACGCTCCGCCAAGTGAACCCCTGGACGAATCATCATTAATTCAGGTCAATGAATCAGTAGAAATAATTGTAAATCATATTCTTGACAAATCTCCAGTCGGCCCATTAATCATTGGCGGTTTTTCTCAAGGAGCTGCCATGGCCACAGAAGTCTTCATGAATCCTAAAATTATGAATAGAGTCATTGGACTTGTGTTAATTGCAGGAAAAACAGTTAGACCCAAGAAATTATTTTCTAAGTTATCACTTAATCCAGTTCCAGTTGTTTGGATGCATGGTGAGAATGATCACATAGTTTCAATAGAGCAAGCTCACGAATTGCTTGAAATTTTAGAGGATTCTCAGTGTCCAATTTTGAAACTTCATCATCAGAAGGGACATATGGTTAACTTGAAGCAAAAACCTGAGATAATCAATTGGATTCATTCAATATCGCAATGAGTTCATCAGACCCTCCAACAAAAATTGGGGGTTCATTTCTCAGATCCCAAATTATTGGGACAGTTCTCCAGCCGGTCTGAATTCGTGCTTCATGGTGAATATCAGCGTACTCATTGCCATTTACTTCAGTGTATGTGAAACCCTTTGCATCTAGAATATTTTTTGCTCTTTTACAGTAATAACACACATTTGTGGTAATCATTAGAAAGTCAGTATTTGAATTAAGGGAATCCTCAAGTTTCATATTAGTTCCCCTTTTTTTGTTAACTATTTTCAATAATTAAACCGGTATCGTCAAATTCCCATTCGATTACAGACCAACCTGAATCTCTACAGGATTCTTTCACTATATCTTGTGCACTTGGTCGTACTAAAAGTATTGCACATCCTCCTCCTCCTGCGCCCACTGCTTTCCAAGCCATTACGTGTTTTTCCTGTATCAAAGGTTCAATCACTGGTTTGAAAGGTGCGTGAATTTTTTCATCTATTAAGTCCACACCTTCACAAACTTGTTTCAAGGATTCGACCACTGAATCTCTTCTATCTCGATTAAGACCTTCCGCCATTTTCTTGGCTGAAGTTCTCAGAATCAGTAATCCTTCCTCTACCCTTGAATCACCTGCTCTGAACTTTTCCCAAACCTCTTTGTGCATATCTCCAGATATGTGTTCAATTCCGCTGTCTACTAAGATTAGGTGCTTAGATAACCAGTTTTTAGAACTTTGAAGTGGCTCTAATGGCAATCTTTCTACTCTATCGCCAATAAACAGTAAATGGTTGAAACCTCCAAGAGCTGCTGACCATTGGTCCTGCCTACCTCCAGTATTCCCCAGTCGCATCTCAAATTGATACGCATTTTCTGCAATATCCAGAGGGTCTGAACGCCCTCCATCTATTGCAGCAAGAAGCGCGACATTTACTGCACCCGTTGTTCCCAACCCAGACCCTAATCTTGTTTTACTATGATATTTCGCTGTCAAAAACCCATTTTCATCAGTCCCTACTGTTGCTTCTGAATAGATATTAATTGCAAAATTTACAACTTCTCCTCCAAATTTTTCAGCAAAAATCGGGACGTCAGTCCATCCACCTGCCAAGTCAATACGTGTGGGCGCCACTGCTTTTGTTGTTCTCATGAGTCTCCCTCGATAAAATTCAATGCAATGTGGTTTCTATTGTGATCAACCTTGGTAACCATTACCTTGATTGATTGGCCCTTCGGATACAATACTTTGAGGTTGTCTAGTCCAAGGGAGGGGATTAGGCTCATTGGAATGAGTCCATTCATGTTCGGCTGAAGTTCCACAAACAATCCGAATGTGTCGTGCCATCCATCTACAGTCCCCCTTACAACGTCACCATTGGAATATGGAATCCCTTCCAAATGGATTTTATCCCTTGGATCCACATTTGTATCTCTTCCGTAGACTATCCTTTCAATTCCTATTAATGCAAGTCCCTCTTTCAATACCCCACTTCCGGGTTGTATCCAGGGAAAATTAGTATCTGGATCTATCTCAGATTCAATCAAGTCCTCGTTTCTCATATGTACTTTAATTCTTAAAATTGGTTTTTTGAATAAAGTTCTGAACCACCCACACACTTGTTTAATCGTAAGATAACTTACATTTGTTCTATCGAGAATATTTACTCCACCTACTAACATATCATCTATTTCTTCCGGTATTTGCCCCCAACGGATTAGTCCATTTTCATGTATTCCCCTATGTTGAATTGTATCCCATGTGCCGAATTCCATTAATCTCTCAATTATGTGGTTACGCATGTTGCTTTTCATCCGTTCTTCTCCATCAAAAAGAGATTTTATCGCAGTTGAATCATTTAGCCTCAAAATACGATGTTTCCCCGTCGTATTTGATGAAACTTCACAACTTCGATGGGTGAGTATTATTGCTGCTTTAATTGGGGGAATATCATCACCAATTCCATTCTGTACGATAGCCGGACGTAAAATCCTGCTCATCTGGTTTATTCGTTTGTCTAAAATATCGAAAGGATAGTCTACCTTCCCCTTGACTTGCTTCATTCCTACCTCTGAAACGTCGATTTTACCTTTCCAATGTTTAACTTCGATCAATACGATACCTTTTGGAGAAATTGCAATTAAGTCAATTTCAAATCGTCCTTTGGATCGATTTGGATCTGGAATTAAAACTCCTGAAAAGAATTTCCATCCTTGAGGGCCCAATTTTTTTTGAAGAATCAATCTGGCAGCTTCTTCACCTCTCAAACCAGCTTCCTCAGCATAATTTCTTTCTTCATGGGCCTGCAACATCTTTCTGCGGAGTTGAAATCTAGAGCGAATAGTTGTCATGATTAATCATCATTTTATCCCACAGTACATAGTTCATAAGTATCTACGAAAGACGCCATTGGACAATCGATCCAGAAGGAACTTCGGCTTCCCAACCACCATTTTGCAATTCTAATTTCTTTTTCCTGGCATTCTCCAACATGCTACATTCGTGTACACGTTTCAAGTCTAGATCAGAATATATTTTACCTTTCCAATCATTATTCGTCGGATTGTACACGCGCAGAATAATTGCCCCTTTGTCTTCTGATGGCTTGAATGCAGATATGACGGGAATTGGCCCTTCTCCATCAAATCTGACATGTTGTAAGCTTCGTCCGAGGGTTCCAGGTGTTAGTGATTCTTCAAAGAATCCGTTTGCCAGTGGCTTGCGAGTAGCAACCATTAGATTTGCAGACGTTGCGAAACATTCTGCCGCATGGTGCACATTTTCGGTTTGCCAATCTTCATCAAACGGAAGAATCGACCATCTTGTGATAGATGTGCCAATACATTGAGATCCAGGTGCAGGGAGGACAGCATCTGCATTTGTTGGCCGATGAGCAAATCCAACTTGAGATGTCCAACCTACTGATCGAACTAAGGTTAGAGCAATGTCGTGACCTCCTGGATCGGCATCATCTGCCAATATAATTTCATATTCGTTCACACCAGGGGATAGAAGTGCCAACCCTCCATCATTTAATCCATCTTCTGTTCCAACTACTGCAAGGAATCTTTCCATTGGTTGGGTAGGAACTAGTGGTTGCATCCAACTTGGGTCATGAGGATGTAAGACAGGTCTTCGTACAACGTCAAAAGGACTCCCTGCATTTGAATTTGTCAAATGCATTCCAGTCGGGATAATCAATCTGAGTCGATGATCTTCTGCTTTATTATCCACCCATGTTTCTACTTCGATATTTCTTGCACCAAGTCTAACGGTAACAAAGTGATCAACAATTACAGGAGCTAATTCCACACTTCTTGTTTGATTTAATGTATCAAGATATGCTGGAACATTCCAGATGATTCTCAGGTGAACAGTCGCAGACCATTCGTCTGCATACTGTAAGTTAGTAGTCGTTTGAATTCTTGTGATATCCGCATCATGTAATCTTCGATCAATCGGTTGGGTGCGCAAATCCATTGGTGAATCACTCTCGCCCGGGTGCCCAGCAGGGCTATGATCATGAGAATCACCAGCATCTTCAACATCCTCAAGTCGGCCAATTCCGGGGAATCTTCGACCTGTAGGGCGATCTATCAAATCGAACCGTCCATCAGCAAGGAACTCTACCCGAATGTTTCCATTATCAATAGCTGAAATTCTTCCTTCTTCTTGTTCAATTTCTACAGGTTTTCCAGGAAGGGTAGATGCTGCAGCATGGCCGGGAACTGCATGCAGAACATGTAATCCGGGTGGTAGCCTGTGTACTTGCACCCTCCCTCTTATTCTGGGTAACTCCAATTCTACATGTGCATCTTCATGCAGATGAGTATCGAATTCAGGGGCGATTTGTATGAGATCACTTATGATAGAGGAATTTGGTGGAGGTTTGGAGAACTCAAGGTGTACTGGGTTGCCCGCATCTAACCAACATCGATATGCTGGGGCTACAATATCTAATGGTAACATTCCACTCCACTCTGTTGACAGAGGGTTGTGTAATAACATTGGAATAGCATCACGATCGATATGGTGCAGATTCATTTCATCAGCTAATTCTATTCGTACGTCTTCTGAGACCATTGCAGCAGTCTCTTGAGCATGTCTGAATGTATCTTCCATGTCCATGTGAACTTCATCCGGTGATACGCCTCCAATTTCATGGAATCCATGATTTTGAAGGACTAAATCCCACGCATGTTGGATTCTGTCCCCTCTATTTCTCCCTTTATGGAACCAGCTCAATGCTGCTAACGGTTCAGTAGATTGGGTAATTGTCCGAATGGTGTGATCATTCATCCTTTTTAGATAGATTCGAGAAGATAGTGCTCCGCTGTGTAGCATTCTGTCCCAGCCATGGCGCATTTCTCCATCGTAGGAATAGAGTTTCTTTCGCCCCACCCATGAGCGAACTTCTTTTCCAAATTTGGTGAAACTGGAATGCAAAAATGTCACTTCTCCTTCCATTGCTTTGTTTGCATCTGCAATTAAACTTGGAAGAGATGGTTGTGCCATTCCATGCCTTGTTCCATTGCAAAATAGCATCATTGGGGGAAGCCAACCATATTTTTCTAAATGGATATTAGATAATCTTCTAACTCTCTCTGATGCACCCTCTGAATCTACATTCAAGATATTTTTGGGGTCAGTTTCTCTCTTTTCAAAACCCCAACCACCTAATGAATCCCCACTCGGAATATGTTTGATTGCGAGTATGGAGGACTTCCCGTCACTCGATGACCATTTGAAAACTCCTCGAGCATCTTGTATCCAAGGTCCTGCTCCGCCATTGAAGATTATCTCATCTGATCCAATTTCGGAAAGAAGTGCAGGTAATTGGCTCACATGAGCTGTACTCCTGGGCATAACTGTGCTGCCAACTTCTCCTCCAAAGGATTTGGTGGAGTTTACGCCTCTCTGTAAGTTACGAATTAATGCTTCACCTCCAACTAGGAATTGAGCAGGAGGGTTATACCAAGGACCAATGTTTAGCCGACCTTCAGAAACTAGCGCATTCACTCGTTCTCTATTTTCAGGTCTGTAGGCGAGATATTCCTCTATGATCAATGTCTGTCCATCTAAATCGAAAGAGGGGAACGTTTCTTGATTTGATTCAAGTAAGACAAGTAGCTCGTCCACCATGTCTATGAGTAAATGGCGATTTGATGCGATAGATCTGACTGCTGTTCTTGGCCACAATGCGAATGGGACAATGTGTCCTGATCGTTCAGTATCCGGTAAGTCATCATAAACAGACCCTGCAGGAGCTGAAACTTCTCTACGAGGGATAGATACAGTTGGTGGAGCCTCTGATGGATCAGTCTCTGAGAGTGGTACCCTATTTGGCAAGGAATCTAAAGATTCGACCCGTATTTCCAATGGTTTTCTGTCATCCGTACCAAATTTGTCTACAATTATTGGTTCGAATCCTGTATTGTCTTGTTTGGATTTCTCTACCTCCTCCTCGAACTCTTCATCTATTTCCTCCTCAAGTTCGTC
>MDTG01370057.1_pt1 | contig 13693 bp, 14 predicted proteins | sample 811421 | NCBI WGS metagenome assembly MDTG01 (sample SAMN05326645, study PRJNA326480) | marine metagenome | isolation source: seawater | place: Pacific Ocean: South East | collected 2011 | reverse complement strand
TCTGGGTTCGTAAAAATAATAGTAATGGTGCTTGCATTTGCGCTGCTAAGGCTGAGATTCCTGACTAATGAAGGGATACCTATAGACAGCGTCGCTATAAGAGTCCCGTGACTGTAGTAGTTGAGGTTTCTGTCCGATAGATTATCGGCGTATATTCTCAGGTTATAATTTGTGTTAGTTTGTAGAACCTTTTTAACATAGGTGGCACCTGAAGATTCGTTAACAGCGGAGCTGGTTAAATAAAGATGTGCCCTATTTGTTTGATTTGATATAGGGGAATTAACAACCTGAGTGAACGTATTTTGATTTTGAACTTGTATTTCTAATACTATATTAACAATATGCGGCAATTTAACATTCATAAAAGCGGCTTGTAGCTGAGCTGGATTAGTCCACTGAATGTCAACATAAGTTGGGTAACTAGTGGCAGTTACAGAAGTTACTGCTGGTGGCTTATCAAACAGATAACTAAAAAGCCAGAAGTCCAATTTACTGATAGCGGTGCTCATTTCCATTCCCGCGGAAAGAGCAGTGTTTATATCGGTCGCCGCAGTACCGCTGGTAAATGCGTCGGTACCTGCTAGTTTAGAGTCTGCGGCGTGTTCGTGGTTTTCTTCTGCACCTCCTCCTCCTTCTTTCATTGCGAGAGTGCCTTCAATGGTGGTGATGCGTGTGTTGTTTTCTAAGTTTTCTTCTTGGAGTTCTCTGATTTTGGTGTTGAATTCTCCTCTGATGGAGTTGGTTATTATGTCTCTTTTCTTTTCCAAAGTTTCTGTGCCTTCGGTATCGGCTGTAGTTTTGTTAACAAGAGCCCCTTCTAATGTATTTAATCTGGAATAGATTAATGTTTCTTCATTTTGAGCTCTGGTACTTTCCGAAATAATATTTGCCTGTATCGTGTTGAATCTGGGATTTTCAGCAGAATCAGTAGAAGCAATAATTTTTCCCTCTAGCGTGTTGATTCGGCTATCGAACTTGGTGTCGATAAGGTTGATTCTCGTTTCGTGGTCGTCGAGTTTGATGCTAAAAGAACCTTCCAATGTGTTGATGCGAGCTTTGATTTCATTGGTGTCGAACATATTTAGGGAACGAAGCTGTCCCTCGATGGAATTAATGCGGGGTGTAATTTCTTCTGTTGGATTAAACATTAACCTACCCTCAATGCTATTGATGCGACTATCAAACTTGGTGTCAAGGGCGTTTATCCTAGTTTCGTGGTCTTCTAATTTTATAACAAAAGAGCCGTTGATAGTGTTGATTCGGTTATCGAATTTTGTGTCAAGAGAATTTAGTCTAATTTCGTGATCTGTGATTTTAATGTTGAAATCTCCTCGTACGGTATTTATTAAAGTTTCGTTTGAATCGGTTACGCTAGAAATTATTTTCCCTTCCAGCGTGTTAATTCTATTATCGAACTTAGTGTCAATAATGTTGATTCTAGTTTCGTGGTCGTCAAGTTTAATATTGAACGAACCTTCGAGAGTATTGATACGGGCATTTAATTCTTGCGGTTCGAAATTATTCAAACTACGGATCTGTCCCTCGATAGAATTAAGGCGTGGTGTAATTTCGTCGGCAGTAAGTTGTGTGAATTTACCTTCTATTGTATTTATTCTTAATTCCAGAGAGTTATCGGATTCGGACATTAGCCAAATCTTTCCTTCGATGGAATTTAATCTAAAATGAATATCATCAGAATCTGTATTTAACAACTTTCCCTCAATGGTATTCATTCTCTTTTCTGTCAAAAATTCCAGAAGATCCAGTTTATTTTTGTGAGACACCAGAGTACCATGTATTTCGTTATTCTGTTTTGTAGTTACGAGTTCTAAAGTCTCTATATTTTGAATATTAGTGTTTATTTTCTGGAGATTTGAAGCGGTTAGGGTCTGAAGACTCAAGACCTCCTGTTCTGTGCTATAAACGGTAAGAGAAGTGATATTTAATTTACCCTCTACAGTATTCATTCTATCCAGTTGTTCTAATTCGTTGAGAGTTCTTAATGTTTCTCCTCTTAGACTATTAATTCTTTTAGTGGTTTCTATTTCTAGTTCCTCGACTTCTCTTTTGTTAACAACGATGTCTCCCCTGAGAGAATTTAGTGTTTGGGGGTCTCTATTTTCGACTATTGTAAGTCTGTCTTGATGATCGTCAAATCTTATACCAACATTACCCTGCATAGTGTTTATTCGCATATTCAACGTATCTTCTAGAGAATCTAATCTCTCCTCGTTATCGGCGATTTTCCTAACTTTTGCAAGTTCTCCGTTGATACTATTGAATCGGATACTGTTGTTTTTATCGATTTCACTTGATAAGTTCTCACCTATAGCGACCCTTCCTGTAAGAGCATTTAACCTCCGGGTGGTGTCGTCTATACCAGAAATACCTCCAGCTATTGCGTCGTCTACATACTGTTTATTTGCGGCGTGTGCATTTTGGGTAGGTGCGCTTAAGTTTGTAATTTTCCTGTTTGCTACACTAATATCGCTGGTGATATTAGTCCCGTCTAATTTTAAGTATGTAGAGTCTAGAGCGCTGGTAGACGGACGGGTAGCTACTTGGGTATCAACATAAGCTTTAGAAGCTGCGTCGTCATCAACAGTGGGACCTTTGAGATTAGTTATTTTATAACCGGCAAAGGTGCTAGTTTTTCCCATGTTAATATCACCTAAAGGTGCGGGTGAAAATTTGCTTAGCAAGTTATTTAGGGCGTTATCTACGTATGATTTATTAGTAGCATGATGAGCTTGAGTAGGGGTATCTAATGCCCATATGTTGTTATAATTCATGTTGAGATCGGAATTAAATCCCGTACCATTTAGATAATTGGAAGTGTTTTTAATAGAAGTACTAACAGCAGTGTCTACGTAAGCCTGATTTGCTACATAGTGAGATGTACTACTAATTCCGGGAGGATTGGGTATTCAAGTTATCGTACCGGAAGAAAAATGTAAATTCGCAGTCATAGTATTCGCATATGATTTTCTAACATAGCCGCCAAGTTGTGTAGTTAGATAGCTAGTATTGACTGCCGGAGACATGGTATTTCCCGAAGTTCTTATATTAGTAATACTTCCACCAAGTAAGTTTAAGCTATACGGTATAGTATTTGAACTAGTTCTTGATATATATTTAGCATCACTTGTTGCCGCTGTGTAGTAATGTTGTGTTAAATGATTTCGGTTTACAGCATCGGTTCCGAGCGATGGATTTGCTACACTAGTAATTCTTTTGCTACCAGCGTTGATACTATGCGAAAATAACCAATAACCTCCAGAACCTGTATACCACTCTATGGAACTACCTTGGTCGCTCCCTATCTTAAGACCCGCTCCATTTGTACTATTGTTAGAATGAAGAAGACCGTTAGCCGCATTAAAAAAAATGTTTGGAGTTGTGGATGGAACACCCGAGGTGGTGGTTCCAGTAACAACAAAATCACCCGATATAGTTACGGGTCCTCTTAATACTATACCAGTTCCTGCAGTACACTCTACGGCACCTATGTTACCTGGTGAATTACCTATCGTTGAAATATTTGGTTGCGAGTGCGTGTTTGCGGAAATAGTTCCCTCGAGTGTAGTCGATCTAACTAGTGTAAATGCCGTTGAAGATCCTATATTTCCTCCGTTTCCAGCTTGCAGAGTTTGATTGACATAGAGATGACCTTGACTAGATACGTTTTGATTTGAGGCTCCAAAACTCGTTAAGCCTGCTAAGTGGGTAATATTGGGTTGGGAAGTTCTTGTTATGGTAGCATTTACACCTCCAGTGATGCTCATACTCCCCGCGCTCACTTGTCCGGTGACGTTTATATTTCCAGGAAAAACGGTGGGGTTTGTTGTATTCCCGATAGATGTTAGTCCCGCCATCGTTGTTATAGAATTTTGAGCAGCTGTTGCTATGTTTCCAGTAATATTTGTTCCTGCTATAGTTGCTCCTGTAACTATTCCAAGATTTGCAGATATATTACCACCCACATTAAAATGACCCAACGCATTAGTGACTTGTCCAGAAGTGCCCAGAGAATTAAGACCCCCTAAAGTTGTTATTGAAGGGTGCGATGCCGTTTGGCACGCTCCAGTTATTCCTCCGCCGAAAAAACCAGTACCAGAATTCGTTTTAACATTTCCTTCACAAAATGTAGTAACACCAGAAGTACCAAAAGACGTCAATCCTGCTAGTATTTGAATTTCTGGTTGCGTTTCCCTGGTAATAGTTCCGGATATATTTCCCGCTACTAGATTTGCACCTTCTCCCATTGCAAATGAACCGTTTATTGTCAAAGTACCAGATACAGTTACATTACCGGCGGCTAGTAGTGTATTTGAATTTGCGCCTACTGTAGTGAGACCGGGCAGAGTTAATATGTTGGGTTGGTTGCCTGTGTTAACTGTTGCGTTTAGATTTCCTGCTACAGTTAAATTTCCGGAGCATGTTGCGCCGGAGTCTGGCTGTTGGGCACCAAATGTGGAAAGATTTGCTAGAGCTGTGATACCGGGTTGAGAACTTTGTGATATAGGACCCACAAAGCCTTCGGCAGTAACAATGTTGAGTAAGGAATTACCGCTACTGGAATTTAGGTACCACTTACCGCCTATTTGTAAGTTTTCGTTTTGGTTGTTGGTAGTGGCACCGGGTCCGAAAAGTCCGTTAGGGGTTATTCTGAAATATTCTATATTATTTTCCGTTGAAGGGTCTGAGTATTTTCTGGGTATGAAATAACCATCTGAATTGATGGTGGCAATTTCTTTTCTTTTGGAAGTTGTACTGATGGTGGAATCTATATCTACTGGAAATGCTAATCCCGTACCTGCTGCCATAGTGAAATCACGAACTTTATATTGGGGAGAAGTTGCGACGTCATTAGCTGATATAACAAATTCTAGTTGAGTCCCTGAGAGTTTCGCACGACTCGGAAAGTCTGTAGTTAATATTGTAAATTTAACATCACCCGTAACGTTCTGAAAACGTGGATCCGCTTCTATCTCGGACTGAGAAACGACGATCACATCGCCAACAGAATACCCCGAACCCACAGCATAAGGCACAATCCTTAATATACTAGCAGGATTTGAACCATTAGCATTTATAGTAATTCTCACAGTTAGCCCCGTACCTGAACTACCACCAGCTTCAACTGTTGTAGAGAAGCTATTTTGCGATAAAGTAAAAACCGGATTTGTGGCGACCATCATAACAGACGTCGTTTCGGTGAATTCAGTTTCTGCAATGCTAAAAACAATTGAACGAAAGTAGTCACGAGTTGTAGCATTTAGTCCAAGTTTACTCAACAGTTCACTATTGGAAATTTTAATTCTATCGCCAGCTGTTAATTTACTTCCAGTAGAATAAATATTCACGGATTCTATAGTCGCACTAGTATTAAATCCGTCAGCTGTTATGTTTAAAACGAGCTTGTTAATGTAAATAGTTCCAGGCTCGCCGCCACCATCCGTATCAGTAAATTGTGGTCTTTTACCGTCATCAGCTAGATTAAATGTATTTCCAGTGGAATGACTCGTAATACTAGGATTCAACTCTGATATATCGGGACAAAACATGGTACCACCCGTTAAGAAAGCATTTGTTCTAGTATAAGTATGTAAGGGAGTTTGTAAAGGGTCCGTTTTACCTAACGTTCCTAATAACACGTCCGTAAAAGGGATATTTAAACCATTTGTACCCATTGTAATAGATCTCGTATAAGGGTTGTGAGTATAACCAGATGGTATATTGCTATCTCCAAAACTTAAGTCAAATAATGGCACAGACAATCCTTGTTTGTCAATAACTAAACTACTTGCAGAAGCGGCACTGGTGTTATCAAAAGCGCTACTAACTGGTAATGTTATCGAGTCTCCTTTGTATTTAGAGTCGTAGAATTGTCCGTCAGCACCGGTTATTTTAAAATTTATTTCGTCCGGAGAAACGATTAGCTTTCCGGCGGCTGTCTTTAAAGTAAGTTTTTTGAGTTGAATTGAGGTGGAACCTGAGGTTGTGGTGTTGCTAAATCCGCTACCTCCTGATTGGGCTGCGGATCCTCCCGAGAATCTACTTTGACTCATTTTATCTTAATATTATGATAGTTTTTAAATTTATTGCCTTAAATGTCATCGAAGTTTATTTGTTCTTCTGCTGATTCAAAAACGAAGGTGGAATCTATATCTGTTAATTCAGAGGTTTTAGTAAAGTCTAGATCGCCACTTTTTAGCAGCATTCGTGCGGTATCTTCGTTATATTTCCACAATATATCAAGCTTATCTTGTCGTGTACAGGACTCGAATTCTCTCCTGCTAACAAGCACTATATCTCCTGGGGTTACTCGTCCTCTTTTTTTTACTTTTCCGGAAAGATGTCCGCATATTTCACCATCTTCAACTAAACAAGAAAATCTGCAGTCTCCCAGTGTCTTTATGACTTTAGCGTATTCGGTTCTACCAAAATCCGAATCGCTAGCCCATGGTATCGTATCGTTTTTGTTAAAGTTTTTATTACGAACTGGTCCTTTCTTCTTTGCGGGCATCTTTTGTTACCATAAGCGTGTTTTTTTTAAACTCCTTAAAATGTATTTAACTTAAAAGTTCTTGTCTTAATGAATTAAATATTTATCATTATTAATGTTTACTCCGGTTAGAATTAGGAATGTCCCAAGTATAATAGAAACTGAAAGGCAACAGCAGGACATTATTGCCATAGGAGATCTTCATGGCGATAGAGACATGTTTTGGGGCATTATGGTAGCTTCAGGTTGTGTTAAAATGAAAAATTTAAAGGGTAACATTAAAAAACCAAGGTGGGTAGGAGGAAACACTATAGTGGTCTGTTTAGGTGATACCGTAGACAGCAAGCGCCCTGGTGTAGAAATAACCGACAAAAACTGGCTAAATACCCCTGGCGAAAGACAGTTACAATTTGATATTTTGGATCTTGACGCTGCTGCGAGAAATAACGGCGGTATGGTTATAAGTATTTTGGGAAATCACGACATTTTTGCAGGTCAGTCCGAAACATATTGTAAAGAAGCAGATGTCGCAAGTTACAAAGACAGGGGGGCAGCTTATAGTCCGGGAGGGCAGATGGCTAAGATTTTCTCGGAAACCCGCAATGTAATACAAATAGTAGGACCTTGCTTGTTTGTTCATGGAAGTTTAAAGCCAGAATTTATGAATATTTTTCCAATGTCACAGCCTCGGGATATAGTCGAATATGTTAATAAGACAATGAGGCGGTATCTCAAAGGAGAAATTAAGTCTCCCTCTTGGTACACTCATTCTCAGAAATTTGATATTAATCCATTGGAAAACAGAGATTACGCATATAGCGTTAAAAAAAAAAGACCGCCTCAAAGATTTTCTCAAAACTTTTCCCGGAGAGCCTAGATTTATGGTTCTAGGGCATACTGCAAAATTGATAGTAACAAGGTTGGGTCCAGTTATTTGTACTGATGTAGCTCTATCAAGAGCTTTCGGGGAAAAACAGGGTCCTAACGCGGCAGAATGGGTTAAATTCGAAGGCAAAAATGTTTACAGATACGTTCTTGATATGAACGGTGAAGTAAAATATAAAGCGTTAAAAACCGAAAAGTAGTATACATTAAAATTATCGTGGTTATTGTAAATGTCGGATCACCAAAAAGTGGAACTAAAACTTATGATTGATGGATTAATAGGGGTCTCACCAGTAACTAAAATTATTAAACCCAAAGTTCCTATAGATGAAGAATATATTAGAAGCAACGTTCAAGATCCAAATACTAATTGGAGAATCTCAAAAGTTATAGATATATTCTTAATAACAGAAACATCAGTCAACAATAAAATAATAAGTAAAACCACTGAGAGAATTAATTTTGATTAAGTATAAAGAAAAAAAAATTTGTATATTAAATGGACTACGAAGATCAGTTGGACGCGTCCATTTTACAAGCTATAATAAACGTAGAACATTACTACAGAGACCCCTATATGGTTGATATAATTATAAGGATTGCTCTAGGAAAAGAAAATTTCCATTTATCATTAGCATTAGATGGAGCTGCCAGAAAAAATAGAGAATCTACTTTTAAAAATCTTAAACAGAAAGATAAATTTAATTTTAAAAGATGTATAATTAGAAATTTACAAAAAAAACAAAATATAAAAAATAGAATAGTTCATTTCGAAGAACCCGAAGAACGAGAACGATGTCCCCTAATTAAATCTTTTTGCAATTTTATGAAACTTAACGTAAATTAAATATAACTAAGATTTTTCAACTTTTTATATATCATCTTCGCTTCATCCATACTCCTCTGGTTAATAGAATCTCGTAGCACATCGTACTTCTTCTTCATTTCTCTTACACTTTTCAGATGCGGAGGCTCCAAGAATCGGGTCACCTTTGTGAAAGCTCTGTTGGGTAGCCTTTTGCTAAACAACAAAGTTAGTCCCACATTATCCTGATGCTCCTCGTGAATGCTGAGGACATGAGGAGGCTCCACAAATGTCTTGACATTCTCCGCACCCCGCAATATGTCGGTTTTGAGTTGAGCTTTTCCAGCAACCATCATATTCCGACAGACCACCATCATGAACCTCCGGTCGGCGTATACCGCCCGCATTCTTTTGTTGAATTCGTCACGGGAGCTTTTGGCGAGCGAGGCTCGAGCCAGTTTAGCCCACTTGGAGTTAATCTTGTGGTTTCGGAACATTTTGGTTGATTTTTACGTATTTTTAAAAATTACAAGTTAATTACACTACAATTGGAGTTGGTTTTGAGTAGGCAAATTCCATCACTTCTCTGAACAGCTCGTCGGGCAGCTCGCAGGTCTTGGTAATCAGCATCTTGTTCTCGGCGGCTTCGTTCTTGTACATATCGGTGTTCATGTAGGCTTTTTTTCGGTCTTTGTCTGTTTCTCCGGTCTTTCCGCTTCTGGCTGGGAAATTCGGGACAATAGCAATAGCATTCATCTCGTACGGGTGAAGGTTCCACATTCCTCGCAACATTGCGAATTGTCCCGCTGGCAGCTCCATCATCCTAGACCTCAGGGGGAATATGATCCTCTTCTCCCTAAAGAACACCGGGACTTGCAGTTCCGCAACTAGAGTGTTCCAGATTCCGCTGTAGAATCTAAGATGGACTTGCAGTTCGTAGGAGTCCCCGTTGAACCCCACGACCCGTGCTGGGTGAATGTTGCTCCTGTATTCGCAACAGCCCTTATCGGGTCCAGATTTCATTATATCACTCTGGAACCTTGGCTTGGCGTACGGTCCAGTCGCCGCATTGTCCATGATTTGCCTCCAAGGGTAGTATGGGTCAGTTCTCCAACCTGGACGCAGCTTGTCCAACAGCTTTAACTCATTAGCGCAATGAAATTTCGGTAGGCTGAACCCCACCAGACTCCCAATCTTATACTTGTTCTCAGGTCTGGCGAGACAGTACTGAGACCTTGACGACTTGTGTCCTGCGACACCGCACACATTGCAGTTGTGGATGTTGAATTGAGACATTAGTCTGTTGCTTGAACGCTTATATAATACCCTATATAGTTCTCTAGTTCTAGGCAACATTCCTACGGTATTTTTCGAAGTTGGCAAGTTGCGCACTTGAAAAAATACTTTTGAGATGGCACCTAGAAGAGGTGAACCTACATATGGTAAATACTTGATGCACTCATTCCGTACGAAAATGCAATCCGACGGAATCCGTGTTACCGCAAAGCACCCCACTGCCGAGAAGCTCATCAACGATATTCACAAGAACATCGGGATGGTTACTGAGGAGTTTGCTCCCAATGCCTTCGAAACCCCCGCTACTGCCCAGCACCGTCCTCGGACCACTGCTAGGCACAGGGACCTACTTCGTAAGGAACTGGAACAAAGCAACGCTCAGATTACTCAGCTGGAGGAGGCTTTGGAAGAGCAAGAACTCTCCAACGCTGAGAAGATTGCTAGGCTCACTCTTGTTGTCGAACACCAAGAGCGGGCTATCCAATTCCGACAGATGCACCTCGAGACTGCTCTCGACGAAGCAGTTGAGACAGAAGAGAAGGTCAAGAATCAAGAGAAGAGGATTAAGGACATTAGGTCTAAGGCTCTGACTAGGAAGTTCCAGTCTAGGTTCTGGATGATCCTCTTCATTATGAGTATGATTGAGCACATCGCTAAGGGGACGCTGATGTGGACTATCACGAATGTGATTATGCCCATCACCACGGACTTGGTCTTCTCCAACACGAATGTCGCTGTTGGTATGAGGACGCTTCTGACGGTGTCGGCGTGTGTATACTTCAGGGCGGATCGTGTTCTGAGGAAGATACCGTCTCTAGTGTAAAGTAGGAATTGAATTTGTAATTACCACGGCTTTTAGCCCACGTAAATTATTAACAGACTCCGAACCACTTACGAAAAATGCCTTTGAAACTTTTGAACCGGGCAGAGAAAGACGAACTCTGTGACACGGTGAACGCCAAGTTAAACCGAATGAAGACCCTTAGGGAAACCACGGGCGCATACCTAGAGCGCTACAAGTGTGCCAGAAGCCTATTCCTCTATGTAAATAGGGAATTCTTGGACGGTCCGCACATTACCCAGTATCCGCGCCTAGCTTGGACAGTCCAAAATAGGGCTGCGGGGCTAATGAAAGAACTTACCCCCGATCACGGGGTGCCCCCGAGTTACAGAGACCTGTTATTGAAAACTCTTAGAAAGACTCAGAAAATATACCAAGATAGAATCAAACTGTGGTACTCTTGTTCTTTGGGAGAAGTCCCACTCGAGATCAACCACATAATCATAAGCTACTTGGTTCAAAAAAACTAATAAAATAAAAACGCTACTACCATCACATACTTTTTTGCCCACGTAATATGAAAAAAATTCCGGTGATATCTTATATCATCTTCGTCGGTTGGTGGATAAATTTCTTATATTCTTAAGGTAATATGCTAAAGAGAACTCTTACATTAAGGGTGCTAATGTCTAAGTCTCTAAGGTCCAGGATGCCAGCTCTTAGCATTGAAGAACTGGCAGCCGATATCGACGACGAGATCATTGCCCAACTGGAGAAAAGGGTAAAGAACTTGGAAAAGAGACTCGGCTTTGTTGGAAATTCCTATAAAGCGCCGTGCCCCTTTTGCGAAGGGACAGGCGTTGTACATTCTACGTGGTCAGGCAAAACTACTAATTGCGATGTTTGTAGGGGTGAAGGGTTTAACTGAGTAATTTTAATTAAACGTTAGCCTTTTTTCTGCGTACTCAAAGTCGCTGTAGTTTTGTTAAAATTTCCCAAGTTGCATCAAAATCGCCACATTTTTTTTGTTCGAAAGAATCACGTATCTTTCTTAAATCAAACTCTGTGTTTATCTCGTTAGTATCGTCTATATTATAAACAATACCGGTGGGTGCCCACATGGGGTTTCCCGCACGCAGCAGACCCGTTGTTTTTACAATTTCTTTAAAGAGAACCCGTGCCGCCGGGTTTGATATTTCGCAGGAATTTCTAATGCAAATACGCTCACAACTTATTGGCAATACTTGTAGTGGCACTGCGTTTGTTTTAGCGAAAGCTCTTATTTTGTTCATAGCGTCAATTGCTTCGGGTGGAGGAACATGAGTGGTGGGCGTGTAAGTATTGTAAAAAGGATCGTACTCGCTGTAATAATAAATATTGGGGTCTTCCATTTGGGTTTTAAAGGAATAATTTTTTAAATGTAAACTTTTATTAAAGAATGAAAAAAAAATACGTGGATTATCTCTATGGCATATACAAAACTTCATTTGGTTTGCAATTGTTCACACCGGACCCACTTGAAAACTATTTTGCACCTATAGCAAGACCAAGTAGGAGGAACCTCACCGTATTAACACCTTCGCCTGAAACTCTTCCCACGCCTGTTGTGTTAGAAAAGATGCGAGAAAGATTGGATGAATTCTTAGATTCTACGTTTGAAATGTTAAAAAGGATTATTTACGAAGATATAATTACCAAAAGGTTAAATGAATCTTTTTCGAGATTTAATAATAAAAGTTCAAATGAAATTTTACATACCTTTTACCAAGGTGGACCTATGTACCTTGTAATGAATCTTAATTTTCAGGATATAGATAAATATGAATTTATAAATCCGGTATTGGGGTCTAGAGCCAACAAAATGAAAAGTCTAATAAAAGAAGCCGCAGAATTCAGAGACAGAATTTATAATTTAATAAAATTAAAAACCATGTATAATTAATAATAATGGTAGACGAAGGAACACGGTGGATTCAGGTTATGTTATTTTATTTATTTTTGATAACAATTATTCCAGCAGCAATTTTCCCTAAAAAGTCATTGCTTTCCGTGGAAAGTATGAGACTGCAAATGTTAGGTTTTATTGTCAGTGGTTTAATGTACTACCTTTTAGGTGCGTGGTACATAAAAAAAGGTCATTATATAAACTACAACCTTAAAGCAAACAACGAATTTGTAGATCTAAAGTCGTTTTTTATCTAGTTTAGTCTTTCTAATAACCACCGTGATAACTACAGCAATACCAGCAACAATTACAGCAACTCTGTTAAATCTCATAATTATTTATATCTCAGTTTATTTAAAATAATAAACCGACGTAAAAATAAGATGGATGACTACGAAACTATAAATATAAACCTTTCGCAGGAGACTATATGTATTTTAGATAACGCCCAAGACCTTATAGCTTTTCACGAACCTGTAACTGGAGAATACATGAAACTTAGTCAGTCTTTTTTGAAAACCACAGGTTACCGGGAGGATGAATTATTGGGTTACGATCCTTATTCCTTTTTTCACCCAGATGACATCGAAAAAATCAGAGAATCCCACGCCAAGGTTTTGGGTGAGTCCCCCGACGTGATAACATACCGATACAGACACAAACTAGGGCATTATATGTGGTTTGAGACGATGTCTCAGATGGGTGGAAAATTCATTATTACTACAAGTCGGGATGTCACTAAAAAGAAGCAACACGGCGATGAAGGTATTAAATTGGCTTATATAATAAAGGGTCTATTGGAAAATAGTAGGGATAAGATAGTTATTCATAACATAAACTGGGATAAATTAGATCCCAAAACTGGACTGCCGGATATACCAGTAGCATATGTTTCCGAAAGTTCCAAGATATCTAGTGGTTTAGATATAGGCGGTGACGCCTTTTCTTTAGGACACCCAGAAGATATTCCTTTGTGCGTGGAATATTTCAAAAAACTTTTTTCTAAAGAAGAAGCTCCCAAAAGTATAGAACTAAGACAAAGGTGGTTGGATGGCGAGTATTACATTCTAGATATGTCTTTCACTATCCACGGGGACTACCTTGTTGCTGTGGGTCGCGATATTACAGAGCGGATAGAATTAGAAAAAAACAATAAGATTATGGCGGATCGCTTGAATTTTTTGTTGACTAACAGCTCTGACAACATATTTTTTAAACCTGTGGGGGGTAATACTCTGAGCGGTGTTTCTAACTCGGTATTAACAGATTTGGGCTATAATCTTGAAGAAATTACAGAAATGGATTGCAGACGCCTATGTCCGAGTTCAAAGCCCGTGGGTCTGAATAACGGGTTACCTGATGAGGACAACTGTTTTATAACAAAAGACGACGAGGCGGTAAATATTAATACAAAGAGTTACATATATAACGATGAAGAAATTGTGATTGGGCGAAATTTGACGGGGCGTTTTA
>MDTG01151249.1_pt1 | contig 13693 bp, 12 predicted proteins | sample 811421 | NCBI WGS metagenome assembly MDTG01 (sample SAMN05326645, study PRJNA326480) | marine metagenome | isolation source: seawater | place: Pacific Ocean: South East | collected 2011 | reverse complement strand
TTTTTAAATGCCTCTCTTTCAAAAAGCATATCCGTCCATCTTTTTATATTAGGCTTGAATGCCTGTTCAATTCCCAGTGTGCCAGCCAAGTAAATAGCATAACTTACGCATATATCCGCAATAGTGAATCTATCTGAACATAAGTACTCTCTATCATTGAGAGTAGCTTCAAGTAATTTGAGTCGCGCAACAAACCAGCGCTTATAGCCCTCGGCTGCAGCATCAGCCACTCCAGGTTCTTGTAATGTATATCTAATAAAAACTGTTTGAGGAAAAGTTAAAGTAGCATCTGCATGCGTTAACCAATTTAGATAAGCTCCATAATCTTCTTCATCCACACTTACTTTAAGATCGGTAGGGCCGTATTTATCAACAAGATACTGACTTATACCTACGGATTCTGTCATCTTAGTATTGCCATCTATCATGCAAGGGATAGTTCCGAGAACATTAACTTCTAGATATTCAGGCTTCATGAATCTGGGAGGGAAGGGCATCATTTCAATCTCGTAATCCAGACCCATTTCTTCAGCAGTCCATATTGGTCTTACGCCTCTAGAACCCTCTGTACTATAAATTTTAATTGCCATTGTTTTTTTCCTTAGCAGATATTGTATATAAAAAAAGGGAGCACTAGCCCCCTTTTTTTCTTTCAAAAGATTAACTTTTCTTTGACATCCATATTCCTGATAGTTGCATCACTAAAACAGAAAGTAAAAATAGTCCTGAAACCAAATTAGGCATTAAAGAAAAAGGGGCACCTGGATCATTTGCATCAATAATCACTTGGCCACCTGGTGAGATACCCTCAGTAGTTTCTTTTAAATAAGACAAACCAGCCGCTACTTGATTGACGTTCCATTCAACCAATGCTCCATTAAAGAGATAAAACATCGCAACAGTCAGAACAAAAACACTTGCTGTAATTTTTCCTATAATATTTTTGTCAGTACTGTTGTACATAGCTCCTGAAATCCAAAAACCTAAACCTATCATTATTGCTATACCTATGCCTTGTGTTGCGCCTGTGCTAACAGCAGCCTGCATATAATTCCACATATCCACTTCATTCATAACCTACTCCTCATTGTTATAATTTTTGTATTGAGAATAATTCTCATTAACTATAGTATTAGATTGGTTGATATTTCGTCAATAAGACGTCTTGTCTACGTATAGATAAATAATTAATAGGAGAATTTAATGTATACAGAATTTGAAGTTTGGAATCTTTTTCAGTTAGCAAGCTTGGCGAATGCCGCTTGGATGGCAGGACTATCTTTCTTAATTTGGGTAACTTTTCGTGCGGCTAATATGGTCGGTGAATCAGGCAATACACTTTCAAAAGCAGTTGTCACAGTTTTTTGCTTGGTCATAGATTATCAAGTGAATTTCACCCTTGCTGCAGTTGAATGGGCCAATAATGGTATAGCTGGTGCGTTTGTTGCATTACAGAATTCGGGGACTGATATTAGTGAAGGTGCTCAAAGATTCATTGATTATTGGAGTCCTGGTACTGCATTTAATTTAATGCCTGACGTTGTTGGTGGGTTATTAGTGCTTACAATTTTAGTCATGCAGATGACCTCAATTTGGATGAAAAAATAAGATGAGAAAACTACTTATTTTAATTTTAGCATTTTCAACTTTTTTAATAGCTGAAGATTACAAATATGAACCTGTTGCGAATAAAGCAGAATATTTCATGGGAAAATTCAATAAGAATAAAGACATGGATGACTTGCTGAAGTGGGGAGATAAATTTGTAGATTGGATGGACGATAAAAGTGCTTGGGATTCAATGCAAACGGCAGTCTTCACGCCTTACTTTTCTGATGATATGCAAAGAGTTGATTACGTATGGTTAAATCTTTGGCCATCTTCTAGTGAGCAATATGGCGCTATCGATCAGTGGTTAAAAGAAGGTGGTTCTATGATGAGTTCTTTACCTGTAACTAATGAAAGGGTTGTCGACGTGTGGCAGTGGGCTATTTCAGCTCCTGATGGAGAAGCTGGCGAGAATGGCTTTGTTCGATTCACTGAATGCACATTAAAAGAAGGTGTAACCATGAGAAAGGCTTTTGATGTCTATATGGATTTTGCTAAGAAAGCGAAGTCAACTGGAGATAATATGGGAAGAAAAATGATGTTCCCATCTTCTGGCATGGGAGAATACGATTTTGATTATATCTATTCTTTATACGCCAATTCTCCTGCTGCATATGGAAAAGATGTCGATAATTTTGGGGAGAATCTAAGTGGAACTCCTGAAGTGGAAGCTTTAGATGCAACATCAGAATGTACAAATGGAAGAAGTTATTCAACCGTTAGAATTAAAGATGCAAAATAAAAGAAAGGGGTCTTATGACCCCTTTTTTTATATCTCTTTGTAAATAATTGTTTCACCCTCCAGGTTCTTCAAGGAAATAGAAACGCCCTTAGAGGTAAAGTTTAAGATTCCATAGTTTTCTTGGTAATACATTTCATCAATTAATAATTCATCAGTCTCTTTAAAAAATATATCCCATACTGCTGCTAGAGGCCTCGATATCGGTTTATTGAGGGAAGATGATGTCATTTCAACTATGTTCCCTTGTTCATAAAGACCTGCCTTATGTCTGTCACCAGATAGTATGATGACAGGCTTATTAGTTAATTTTAAAAGCTTTAGGAGCCTATCTCTTTCATGAGGAAAGTTATGCCATTTTTCAAATACATGATTTGTGGGCAGGACTTGTATGGACGATACAACTATTATTAGATCGCTATCCAATTTTAAAACCTTACTCAACCACTCCCATTGGTCTTCTCCAAGTATAGTTTTGCTCGTATCTTCAGTAGGGGAATAAGGTTTATCTGCTTGATCTAAAGGAGATCTATGATATCTAGTATCAAGTGCAATTAAATTGACCTTTCTTCCTAATATATTAGTTGCTTCATTAAAGTAAATGCCTTCTCTGGTCGTTCTTGGATCTTTGTTATCTACATTCCAGAATTCTAGAAATAATTTTTGGGCTTGATCTTTCAGAGGGTATTCAACTCCTCCATCATTCTTTCCGTAATCATGATCATCCCAAATAGCATTTAATTTTTTTTCTAAGAGCCAATCAGGAAACATTTGCTTTTGTTTTTCGTACGAAGCTTTCATTCCGTTTAAAAGACCGTCTTCTGTGTCTCCATAAACGTTATCTCCCATAAAGAAGAACTCATCTATATCTTCTTTTTTAATTGTTTCCCATATTGGCTGTTCTCTTTTTTCAGTTATACAAGAGCCAAATCCAATGACGTAAGTTTGTTCTTTATTTGCGCTCAAAACTATAGAGGTCTGAAAAATTATGAACAATGTGATTAAGAGTTTAGTTATTAATTTATTCATAATATTCATCATAGTTTTTTCATTTATACTTACTATAGTAATAAAAAGGGGATTGTATTGATAAGACTAGTTAATGTTTGTTTTCTTATCATTTTAATAGGGTGTGACTCTAAGTCAGAACAAATGAAATATCCAGATACAAAAAAAGATTTTATTCAAGAATCAGTTTTTGGTAAAAAAATTGATGATCCTTATCGATGGCTTGAAGATTTCTCAAGCGAAGAAGCTCTAGAGTGGGTAAAAAAACAGAATGAATTAACTGATTCTCTAATTGCCAATAACTACCAAAAGAAAATAAAGGCCGATCTAGAGGATGTGTGGATTACTTCTGATATCAGCATACCTATTAGAAGAGGGAATAAAACATTTTATTATTTAGATGATGGCATTCAACAGCAATCCATCTTTATGATGAAGCAATGTGATAATTGCCAGCCAAAGATTCTAATAGATCCTAATAAATTCTCTGAAGACGGAACAGTTTCTTTATCGGATATTAGCGTAAGTCCTGATGGCAAGTATCTTGCGTATTCAATATCTGATGGCGGTTCGGATTGGAGAACTTGGAAAGTACTTGAAATTGATACAGAAAAAACTACAGATGACTTGATTGAGTGGTCTAAATTTTCTTATGCTACATGGGAGTCTGATAGTTCTGGTTTTTATTATCAAAAATACAATAAACCTGAGGAGGCATTATCAGATATCAATAGAAGCCCGCAGTTATTTTTTCATAAACTAGGTGATAAACAAGAAAACGATAAACTCATATATGAGGATAGACAAAATCCAGATTTCTCATGGTCTATCAGCGTTCCTGAAAAAGGTTCATATAGAATCTTATCTATAGGAGAAGGTACTGATGAAAGGAATTTCTTATCAATCAGTATAGATAAAGATCTAAATTTCATACCTCTTATCGATGAATTTAAAGCCACTTATAGATTCATTGGCGGTAACGAAGATACACTTTGGTTTTTTTCTAATCTTGATGCTCCAAATGGAAAAATTCTATCTTTAGAAATTGAAAATCGTAACTTCAAGTGGAGCCAAATAATTTCTGAAAAGAAATTTCCTATTTCAGGTGCTTCTATTGCAGGAGATAAGATAATAATTAATTACCTTGTAGATACAATTTCTAAAGTAGAGTTTTACGATCTTAAAGGCAATTTTATAGAACAACTCTCTTTTGAAGGAAAAGGAACCTTAGCTGGTTTTTCAGGAAAATTAGGAAATGAAGTATCTTATTTCGAATTTTCTAACTTTACTTCTCCTCAGCGTATATACGAGTTAGACCTAAATACACTTGAATACAGGTTATATTGGGAAACTATAATTAAAAATTTAAAAGTTGAAAATTATGAAAGTAACTTAAACTTTTATAAATCAAAAGATGGGACAGATATTCCTATTCATATAGCGCACCAAAAGGGACTGGAAATATCGTCAGAAACACCAGTGCTTCTTTATGGTTACGGTGGTTTTAATATTTCAATATTACCTTACTTCAGCAAAACCTTTTATATGTGGATAAAATCAGGTGGAGTTTTGGCAGTAGCAAATCTAAGAGGTGGGGGAGAGTATGGAGATTCGTGGCATAAATCTGGAATGCTTTTGAATAAGCAGAATGTTTTTGATGATTTTGCATTTGCTGCTAAACATCTACACTCAGAGGGTATAGGCTCTCCTGACACTACAGCTTCGCTCGGAAGATCTAATGGTGGGCTATTGGTTGCTGCGACTATGCTCCAGTATCCAGATTTATTTAAAGTAGCCATACCCCAGGTAGGTGTTCTCGATATGCTTAGATTCCATAAATTTACTATTGGGTGGGCATGGGAAAGTGACTATGGAGAGCCTGAGAAGCAAGAAGACTTCTTAAACTTACTTAGTTATTCTCCTTATCATAATATTAAAAAGGACGTTTGTTATCCGACTACATTAATTACCACTTCTTCACGAGACGATAGGGTGGTTCCTTCCCACTCTTATAAGTTTGCAGCGAGATTACAGGAACTCCAAGGGTGCTCTAATCCTATTTTACTGAGGGTAGAATCTAGAGCAGGGCATGGAGCTGGAACATCAAAAGATAAACAAATAGATGAAATAGCTGATATTTTTGGTTACGCTTTGAATGTAATAAAAGAGAAATAGAATGGCAAAGATTCATGAGGTAGAAGGCTGGATAGATAGAGTGCAAGAGGAAATCATTGATCCAGATAGAGAAATCATTGATCCTCATCATCATCTTTGGCACGGACCACCTAACCCTCCTGGAGTTAAGGAAAGTTATAGATACCTTTTGGAGGATTTATGGAAAGACACTTCGAGTGGGCATAATATAAAGAAGACTGTATTCATAGATTGTGGCCAAGAATATTATACTGACGGCCCTGAGCAATTTAAGCCTGTTGGCGAAACGGAATTTGTAGTTGCAATTGCTAGGCAAGCAAGATCTGACTCATCACAAGCTCAGATTGCAGGAATTATTGGACATGCAAATATGATGCTGGGTGCATCTGTCAAAGAAGTTTTAGAACTGCACGAAGAAAAGGGTGATGGTCTTTTCAGGGGTATACGCCATGCAGGAGGATGGGATAAAGATGATAGGGTTAAAAATGCGCACTCTCATCCTACGGCTCATATTTATTTGGAAGATAAGTTTCAAGAAGGCCTCCAAGAACTCTCTTCTTTAAATATGGTCTTTGATACTTGGCATTACCATAATCAGATTAAAGATCTCACAGAGTTGGCTAAAAATCTTCCTGACTTAGTTATTGTTCATGATCATTTTGGAGGTCCTTTAGGCATAGGGCCTTATAAAGGTAAGAGAGAAGAAATTTTTGCACAATGGAAAGAAGATATTTTCGAGCTCAGCCAGTGCAAGAATGTTTATTCAAAGTTAGGCGGATTAGCTATGCCTGTGAATGGCTGGGATTGGCATAAGAAAGAAAAACCAGCTACTTCTGATGAAATTCTCTCAGAGCAATCTAACTATTATCTTTACGCTCTTGATTGTTTTGGGTCTGAAAGATGCATGTTTGAAAGTAATTTTCCTGTTGATAAACAGTCCGTTTCTTATCCTGTTATCTGGAATGCTTATAAGAAGTTAGTAAAAGATTTTGGAGAAACTGATAAAGAGAATTTATTTTATAGGACTGCTGAGAAAGTATATAAATTATAGTCCAAGTTGTTTAACAGTTAGATCCTTCATTATCTCTTTAGATCCTCCTCCAATAGCCATGACTTTTACTTCTCTATAGATCCTCTCTACTGCATTGCCTCTTAAATATCCCGCGCCTCCTAGTATTTGCATAGACTCACTGGCAATTGACTCAATACACTCAGAACAAAAGAATTTGATTTTGCTAATTTCTGCAACAGGCATTTCTCCATCATTCATAAGCTGAGCAACTTGATTAAGGTAGGCATCCATGGCATCTATCTTTGCAGACATATCCGCTAATTTATGCCTTATAACTTGATGTTCTATAAGACTTTTACCAAAAGTTTTTCTCTCTTGACTATATTGAATGCATTCTTCAAAACATCTTTTTGCCATTCCGAGCATTTGTGCACCCATCATGTATCTTTCGTAATTAAAATTATTCATAATGGCATAGAAGCCTTTATTTTCTTCCCCCATTAAATTGTCTGCTGGGATTCTACAGTCATCAAAGTAGAGTGTTGCAGTATCTGAACTCCACCATCCCATCTTTTTCTCAATGGCAGACCTTGTAAATCCAGGAGTGTCTGCTTCAACAAAAAATAAAGAGATACCTCCTAGACCTTCGTTACCTGTTCTGGCACCGATTACAAAGTATGAGGCCTGCATACCTCCAGTGATAAAGGTTTTTGAACCATTTAAGACCCACTCGTTCCCATCTTTGTGGGCTACAGTCTTCATCTGAGCTACGTCAGAACCACCACCGGGTTCGGTTATACCCAAAGAACCTCCTTTCTTTCCCGACATTAGATCTGGAAGGGCTTTCATCTTTATGTCTTCATTTGCTAATTCCGAAAGAGGACCCAGCATAATATTTCTAGAGCCTACGCTAGCAAAAAGACCACCGGCGCTAGTTCTTCCCATTTCAACAGAAATATCCTTTCTCATGAATTGATCATCAAAGCCAAGACCACCATATTTCTCCTCTATACCGAAACCAAAAACTCCTAGCTCGCAGACCTTTTCATTAATCTCGTGAGGATATTCTCCTGCTTCATCCCATTCATCTACATTAGGCCAAATTTCAGTTTCTAAAAATTTAGTGACCATCTCTCTAAATGACTTACGATCGTCTGTATCGAAGGGGTTGCGCATATTACTGATCGAAACCTTGTATTCTTCCTGCTTCTTCTCTAATAAGCTCAGGCGAACCTAATAGCTGTCTATTTAGTCCAATTCTTTTGAACCAATAATGTAAGCCAAGTTCATCTGTGAATCCCATTCCGCCATGAACTTCAGTCGCTGTTTTAGAAACCTGTTTTCCTACTTCGGATATGTGAGCCTTTGTCTGGCACGCCATCAAACGAGATTCTTCGGGGACATTATCCAGGCAATGTGCAGCATGCCATATCATTGAATGGCAAGGTTCTAGATCAGCTGCCATTTCAGCACACATATGTTTTACTGCCTGAAAGGACCCTATTAATCTTCCGAATTGTTTTCTTTCTAAAGAATAAGCGACAGATTTATCGAGCATAACTTGTGCCGCCCCTACTGTATCTGCGGCTAACATTAATCTTCCTGCATCTAATACTTTTTCGATAACTGATTTGTCGGTTGAGCCTGGAAGCAATTCTGCATCTACATCTTTTAAGATAAGCTCAATGGACGTTCTGGTTTTATCTACTGTAGTAAGCTCTATAACATCGATTCCCGAGTTTGAAGAATCGACTAGATATAACTCTCCAGATTTATTTGCCAAGAGATAAGCATCAGCATCTTTACCGTCTACTATAAAAAGGCATCTGCCGGACAATTTGCCATTTACAAACTCAATTCCTGCATCTTCTCTTGCTCCAACGTATTCAGATAGTCCAACTCCAATCACACATTCGCCGCCTGCTATTTTAGGTAGCCACTGGTTTTTTTGATTTTCTTCTCCGCCTAAATTTATAGCTAGCGGAGCCATAACATAAGACCCTACATAAGGCACTGGAGCAGTTCCCGATCCTAATGCTGCAGAAACTACTGTAGCAAAGAGCATATTTAGCTCTAATCCGCCATACTCTTCAGGTACTACGAGGCCACTTAAACCTAAATCAATAATACCTTGATGAACTACTCTGGCTTTGTCGGTATCGCCTTCTGCTACTGCTTTGATCGTATCTAAAGGCGCATTGTCAGCAAGAAATCTGTTGATATTTTCTTCTAAACTTTTTTGTTCTTCTGATAATCCAAAATACATAATTACGCTCCTTGAATTTTTGGTTCTTTAGGCATTCCTAATGCACGTTCACTAATGATATTTTTTTGTATTTGATTAGTGCCGCCACCAATAATTAACCCGAGGTAATACATGTAAGTCATTTGCCATACACCGTTATCTCTTAAATGCGGGCTATCCTCATAGAGAGTCCCGAGTTCACCCATAGCATCAATCGCAAGACCTTCAAGCTCATGTCTTAATTCCGTGCCTTGAAGCTTGACTATAAACTTGGCAAGAGTTGCATCTTGATCTTTATTGATTTGGGATGAAAGAATTCTTAATGCGTTTGAGTGTTGTGCCATTAATCTTCCTTGTATTGAAAGGAGTCTGTCTCTAAAGATGGGTTTATCTATTACTCTCTGCCCATCTATAGTTTCATTTTTCATTAGATCAATAAGGGAGTTTAATCTGTTTTGAGTCACATTTGGGTCAGCTAAAGAGCCTCTTTCATGTCCAAGAGTAGCATTAGCAACCTTCCAGCCTTCACCTCTTGCACCTACTATATTTCCAGCAGGTATCCTTACATCCGTTAAAAATAATTCATTAAAATCAGAGTCGCCAGTCATTTGTTTGATCGGTCGTCTATCAATTCCTTCAGCATCCATTGGCATTAAGAGATAACTTATACCTTGGTGTTTAGGGGCATCGGGTTCTGTTCTAACTAAAATAAAGCACATTTGAGAAAGGTGCGCTGTACTAGTCCATATTTTCTGCCCGTTGATAACCCATTCATCTCCATCCAGTTCTGCTTTAGTTTGTAAGCTAGCTAAGTCACTTCCAGAATTTGGTTCAGAATACCCTTGGCACCAGAGGATTTCGCCTCTCAAAGTGGGTCTTATATATTGTTGCTTTTGTTCCTCAGTACCTAAAGACAATAACGTCGGTACAAGCATTTGAATGCCTTGGCCTCCAGCAGGTTTTGGTATAGGAGACTTAGCAAATTCTTCAGCAATGATTCTAAGTTTGATGATATCCATATCGCCACCATAGCCACCGTATTCTTTTGGTATTGATCGAGCAAAGTATCCGTTATCTATTAATTTTTGTTGCCATTCAACCCTGCTATCACTCCTTGGAGGGCCACTTAGTTTTGTGTTTTCGTTATCCTTTATGAAGTTAATGACTTCAGTTCTAAAATCATCATATTGTGGTCCATATTCAAGATCCATGAATGTCTCCTATCAAGTCTATTTAATAACGATAGAATAAAGTCAGTCTAATTTATAAACAAGTGTATTTAATTATCCTATTTCAATAGATAAAAGGAAAAACAGACTTTCTATTGACTGGGTAATTTGCAATATTAGTTATGGACCATTCGTGATTTGATTTTGCCCTAGGCACTAGATTTGCAAAAGTCCAAATAAAAAAAACAAACCCAGCCGGACTCATAGTCATCAATGCCCATCCTAACCATTCAATAATCTCTCCAAAATAGTTTGGACAACTCACATGCTTATACAAAAAACCATGTGGCACATGATAACCCTCACCTTTATTTTTTCTCAACTCCATTAGGATGTTATCGGATTTAATGTTAATCGCCATCCCTAGAAAAAATAAAATTACGCCACTTATGAAAACTGAAGAGAATACCCAGTTTTGATCATATGAACTGAGTATAAATATCCAAATACACTGTAATGTGATATTCACTAAATTAAATAAAAGTGCCATTAAGATAACACCTGCAGTCATTTCTTTTCCTTTGAGCATAGCTCTAAAGGGCCAAATGAAGGTTCTATGAGTATAGTGTGATAGCCATATGAAACTCAAAATAACCTCAATCATTCCTACATTTTTAAAAAATAAAATTAAAAAAATAAGTATTACTATGATGGTAGGCGATTCCATGATCACCCAACCAACTCTAGAAGGAAGAGTAAAAGAAGAATTCTTACTTATAAATCGACCATAAGAAGCATTTTTATAAAATAGGGTGATAAAAACTACTAAAGCTATAGCAGTCCAAAGTATAAGGAAATTGTAGTAAATAACCTCTAAGCTCATTTTAAAAGCTTAACAGGATAAGATCTATTCAGGTATTAATTAAATAGTTATACCCAGCATTAAAGCTAGAGAGATGACTGTTAGTGACACTGACAAAACTATGTATAAAGAAGTAATTAATCTATCCATCCAAAAATAATTTAATGCTTCAGTAAACTCTGCTGCTTCTGCGCTTCTGATTGCCATTGGCTGGTTTGAGCGTCTATTTTTTTTGTATATATCTTTCATACTGTATAAATATACAGTATTTTATATATTTTGCAATATTTGTCAGAATTTTGACAAAACATAGGCTTTTCAAGGCTCTATTTAATTGTTAAATTGCTTCCTAATCAACCTGGGGAAGTTTGTATGAGTATTGTAATAAGAACTTTTGTAATAGCCTTGCTATTTGCAGTCATAATTTTTGTATTAGGGGCCAACAATGTTTTTTCTATAAAAGATGATATTGCAGATTTTGCTTTAGATAATTCCAAAGTCTCTCAAGAGATTGAGAGAAACACTAATAGAGATGCTTTTTTTGGTGATCTGCATGTGCACACTATGTATTCTTTCGATGCTTTTATATTTGGAACTACAGCCTCACCTGATGACGCTTATAGATATGCAAAAGGAGGTGCAATTAAACATCCTCTAGGTTTTGACATGCAGCTTGATGACCCTTTAGATTTTTATGCTATTACGGATCATGCAGCTTGGCTTGGGATGATTCGAGCTTATGCCGATCCGGACACTAAACCTGGACAGTTAGATTTTGCTTCAGATCTCCATGGTTTAAATGACCCAGAAAATTTAAATACTAATACCTTTGTTAGAAGAGCTGGCCTTTTCGCTAATCTTCTCACTGGCGAACTAGTGACACCATCTAGAAATCCTCTAAAAATATTAGGTGCTTATCTTCAGGAGGATACGATTTACGGAACTTCGGCTTACCACAGAGAAACTCATCATTCTGCATGGAGGGATGTTGCCGAGGCGGCTGAGAGACACAACAATCCTGGAGAATTCACTACCTTTATTGCGTATGAGTTTACTTCAAGCGGACCTGGACAAAGTAATTTACATAGAAATGTAATTTTTAAAAATAGCAAAGCCCCAATACAACCCTTTTCTATTGTAGATTCTAGAAATCCTGAAGACCTATGGGATTGGATGGATAACTTAAGAGACTTGGGTGTAGAAAGTCTTGCTATTCCGCATAACTCGAATGGCTCAAATGGACAAATGTTTAAATTAGTCGATTGGGCTGGTAACCCTATGGATGACGATTACGCTTCTAAAAGAATGAGGAACGAGCCTTTGGTTGAGATTACACAGGTTAAAGGTACTTCGGATACGCATCCACTTCTTTCCCCGAATGATAAATGGGCTGATTTTGGGATTATGAATAATAGAGTTGCATCTCCATTTTATTCAAGTCCAACTGGTAGCTACGTAAGGAATGCATATCTTAGAGGACTGTCCTTGGATTCAGAATTTAAAATTAATCCTTATAAATTTGGGTTAGTAGGTGCCAGTGATACACATACTGGAGCTGTATCTGATAAAGAGTCTGATTATCATTCTAAAATTGGGATTCTCGATGGTACTCCAGAATTAAGAGGAGCTGCACCTTTAACAAAAGCTTTTAAAGAGCAAATTGAAGAATCTGGTTCAAATGTCATAATTCGTGGATATACAGAGGTAGGAGATCAGGAATATATTGATACTGGATATACAGAGTGGGGCGCTTCAGGATTAGCAGCTGTTTGGGCTGAAAATAATACCAGAGAGTCAATTTATGATGCTTTTAGAAGAAAGGAAACCTTCGCAACAACTGGAAGTAGAATAAAAGTAAGATTTTTTGGCGGTTATCAAATAGATGATGCTTTCGGTCAAAATGACCCAGTAAATTTTGCTTATAAAAATGCGGTGACTATGGGTTCTGATATGCTTCAATCTGGTAATCAAACTCCTCAGTTTTTAGTTTGGGCCTTAAGGGATGTTAAACGAGCCCCTTTAGACAGAGTTCAAATAATTAAAGGATGGACTGAATTAAGCGGTAAACCACATGAAGAAATCTATGATGTGGCTTGTTCAGATGGAAGAAAACCAGATCCTAACTCTAACTTGTGTAACGATAGCGGTGCCTCTGTAAATTTAACTAACTGTCAAATTTCTGGGAACTTAGGTGCAGACGAATTAAAAACGGTATGGGAAGACCCTAACTTTGATCCTAATCTCAAAGCTTTCTACTATGTTAGAGTTTTGGAAAATCCTACTTGTAGATGGTCCACATGGGATGCGTTAAAGTCTGGAGAAAAACCGAGAAAGGATCTCCCTGCAACTATACAAGAAAGAGCCTGGAGTTCCCCTATTTGGTATGTGCCAGATAATGAAGGAATTACAGTAAGTAATATTCTTCCTGATGATGTATGAAACATATTGTGAACAATATTACGTTTATGTTCTGTCATATTTTTGACAAAACATAACCTTTCCAACCTCTACTAAAATTGTTAAATTGTTCTCTCTTAAATGGGGGAAGCATGAATAATTTACGTTGTATTTTAATAAGCATTTTTTTACTCTTTGGGCTTTGGAGTTGTACTTCACCTAATGATATTGTCGACTACACCGAAGACTTAGCTGTTACTGATCCAGAACCAGGAAGTACTGCAGGTTTTAGTGAAGAAAAAAATGTTTATTTTGGTGATCTTCATGTTCATACAAAGCATTCCTTTGATGCTTACATCTTCGGTACAACAGCTACACCTGATGACGCTTACGAGTATGCTAAAGGTAATGCTATTCAACATCCCCTTGGTTATGACATGCAACTTAGAGAGCCTTTAGATTTCTATGCTGTCACAGATCATGGATTTCTTTTGGGAAG
>MDTG01354915.1_pt1 | contig 13694 bp, 10 predicted proteins | sample 811421 | NCBI WGS metagenome assembly MDTG01 (sample SAMN05326645, study PRJNA326480) | marine metagenome | isolation source: seawater | place: Pacific Ocean: South East | collected 2011 | reverse complement strand
CATGCAGTACAGTTTCGATACAGGCTCCGACCTCACACTCATGACTGATCTGCTGTATGAAAATCCCCTTGTCGTTAAGGTGCTCTTTTGCGTAGTCCCACAGCGCTTCAAAGGGGACATACTGGCTTTTAAAATGAGGGTTGGTTGCTGACGCCTTGGCGTGTGACAGTTCGCGCTGTACATCCAGAAGCAGATAAAGCAAATCACCAGTGGTTTTTTTGTCGTTCATTCCTGACTCCTTGATTGACCGAAAAGAAGGATGACACATTTGATAACATTCGTCAACCTTTGTAAACATTAAAAAACATGGCGGTAATTGTTGACAGGTTCGTCACCTTCCGTCAAGATTAAGGGTTCCGGTCTTAGCTTAAGGGGAGCTATATGCAAGATGATTGGGCGCTGTATTGTCTGGAAGAAAGCAGACGAAATCTACAGCCATCCACTACTACAGCTGAGAAGCCCGTCAATGGCTCTACAGTAAACAATCAGTTAATCAATGGGGAATCACATGCCCCAGTTAAATCGTCCCTGAGCAGGCTTATAGACGCCTCAGTCAACGGGCGAATAAAAGAAATAGAAGAGCGGCTTGCCAAGGAGCGGGATGTAATTCCTGGCATGGTTACTACAGGGACTGTCACTTTAGTTTATGCCCCAAGTGGCGCAGGCAAAACTGTCTGGATTCTTGGAAATCTTTTTCAATCTATTAGAAATAATTTAATCAGCGGATCTGATGTCATATATTTTAATGAGGACGATGGCGCTAAAGGCGTCCTTCAGAAAGCAAAGCTTGGCAAAGATCACGGAATAACAATGGTGACTTTGGCAACTTCCCCAGATCCTAGTCTTCGCACAACTGCCGACGCCCTGCGATTGTTGAATATGATTCGGCTTGAGGGCGAGGCCGATGGAAAAATAATTATTTGCGACACCTTAAAAAAGTTTGCTCCAGTGCTTAACAAGGCTGACATGCGTGAGGTTTTGCACGTATTCAGGGAGTTTGCCGCAGCTGGTGGCACAGTTGTATTGCTTGGTCATTGCAACAAGCATCGGACAATGGATGGCAGACTTGTATATGAGGGGGTTGGCGACCTTAAAGCTGACGTTGACAATATGTTTGGCCTTGATCCACTTAATGATAAGTTTTCAGAATGGCAAGAGCTTTTAGTAATTAATGAAAAGGATAGAAGTCAAGTTAGTTTTGAGGGTGGGTTTAAATATAAACAAACAGGAATGTTAGTCGGGTATTCAGAATCAGTAGACTCTGTGGAGTTTATGAGTCCCGACGATATATCAGGCTTAAAAACAAAACAGCGTGGTCAAATAAACATTGGAAAAGCGTTAAGCAAATATGAAGATGAGTTTGTTTTATTGCAAAGCGTTATGAAGGATGGTCGTTCATATTCGCAGTCAGATTTGTTTGGCTTGTTAAATGATGACGAGATTAATCCAAATGGATGTTCAAGAAAAACACTGCGAACATGCATAGACTTACTTAAAGATAACTATCTTAAGCTAGAGCGACGAGGTGCACATGGTAAAAAGTTTTACCGATGGCAATCTTTCTAGCATCCAGTTTGCCCAGGATGCCCAGCTTGCTTCTAATGCCCATGGTTTAGGGGGCCGGTTCCCCTTGCCCGCCCCCTTTTCTATGGGCACGCAGGGCATCTTGGGCATTCTGGGCATTCTGATATGAATGATTTAGGGGAGCACATCATTGCGTTAATCGCAGTTATCCTAATTACTATTAGTTTTCAAATCATCGAAATGTGGAGTGTGTTATGACAGACGGACATCAATGGCTTGTAGACCATAAAGATAAACTTGATTTCTTTATTGCATTTATTACTGCGGAACTTCAATCTGGTAGTCATCACTTATACTCAATTAAGCCAGCCGGAAGAAGTGAAAAGCAAAACAATGCAATGCACCTGTGGTTTAGGCAGATTGCTGAAAAATTAAATGATGGTGGCTATCACGCTACTCATCCATTCAACAATGAGGTTGAAGTGCCTTTCACCGAGGTGCTTGTAAAAGAAATGCTGTACAAGCCCGTCATCAAAGCTATGTACGACAAAAAATCTACATCAGGGCTGTCTGGAAGAGAGCTTAGCGAAGCCGCTGAGGTGCTTGTACGGTGGCTTGCAGAACATAAAGGATTTCTTGTGCCATTCCCAAGCGAACTAAAGGAGTCAGCATAATGGCTATTAAAAGAGAAGCTTGCGATGTCTGGTTTAGCAAGTGTGTTCGGCACAGAGATCAACACCGCTGCCAGTATTGTTTTGGAGAAGGTACGGACTGCGCTCACATTTATGGAAGAGCACGAAAGTCTGTGCGTTGGAGTATGGATAACGCAGTCACGCTATGCCGTTACCACCACAATTGGTTTGGATCTAATCCAGTTGCCTTTACTGATTGGCTGACAAAGTTATATGGATCTGGACATATGGATATCTTGCGAGAAAAAAGCAACGCGGTACTTAAAACAAATAAAATACTTCGCAAGGAAATTAGCAATCACTACCGTGCTGAGCTTCGAAAAGCAGAGGCTGAGCTTGGCTATGAAATTGTAAGTTACAATTAATTATTACGTTGTCGCAAAAACTCTTCGGCACCCTCTTCCACCTGGGGAAGATTAAACATACCAGACACATTTCTAACCCCTCTTGCAGTTTGTTTAAGTATTGGAAGTTCTGCGGCAAGAGTTTGCGGTGGTCTTTCTTGGTCTATTACGTCGACCGCTGTGCCTAAAATATCGAAAGGCCTTGTTGCGGCAATGGGGGCCATGCCTAAAGCAAAGGTAGGTAGCAACCCAATATTTTTAATCTGTCCATATTGATAGTCGTTTAACCCTAATGTATTGGCGGTTAATAGTGATGCCCAGGCATCTCCATATCCGCGAACAAGCCCTCCAGCAGAAAAATTGCCATCACCAAAAATATATTGACGACCCTCATTAATTACTGCATAACCGCCAGCCCCATATGCGGCATATCGACCAAGAAACTTTACTGCCTCCTCTGGCTTGCCAGCCTTTAAATTACCAACCACTTCTCGCATTGCAAGTGCTTGTTGCTTAATAACAAAGCCGCGCAATGCCCACAGAGGTCGAAGATTCGGATGGCGCGCCCATGCAGCTGGCCTGCCCGCAGCACTAATTAACTGTTGTTGACCAAGCCCAGAAAGCATTAACTCTTCTACAAGCTCTCCACCTTTGCCTGTATATTTACGCCAATCCATCCCATGCTTTGTTAGCTGATCAGATATAAGATTCAACTCTGAATCATTAAAATAAAAACCCCAGTTGTCAGCTAAGCGCCCAGCATTGGCATCATCAGCCGCACTTTTTAACACACCGCGCATTACCCCTTTCTTTCCAAGTTGATCAAGCGTTGTAAACGTAGAACCTTTCATTAAAAAATCAGCACCCTGCCTCATTTTTTCTGCGGTTCTAGACATCCACCCCTGTTGATTATCAACTTGCTCATTTAGCAAATTTACAAATTCACCAAAGTTTTGCTGGCTTATTCCCATGCGTTTTAAATCTACATTAGGAATAGATTTGAATGGTGATACCACCTTCATGCTTTCTTTGACTGCGCCACCCCCATACTTTGCGCCAACCAAAGGTATATCAGCGAGGTTCAATATTGCAGACATTGGGCCAGCGAGTGTTACTGCATATGCCAAAGAGTTTGCTGCCTGAATTAATGGATGAGGTGTTTTTGATTGACCTAAAATATGTTCTTTAATTTGCGCTCTAGTGTACTGAGAGCCATCTCTGCTAATGCCTTTGCGCTCCAGGGTATATGCAAATTCGTCAAGAAACTCCTCAATCGTTAATGGCCGACCAAACACTTCTGCGGCTTCATCAATTCTAACGCCAAATTTTTGTTGCATCTGGCTAAGCTGCTCCATCCTCTGTATACGCCGCATATCCGAAACTATTGGATTTTCATAATCAGCAGGAGAGGGCGCCTTAGGATCTTCAGGATTAGAGTAACGACCTCGACTCCTTTGCTCAAATGCAGGATCGCTCAGTAATCGCTCTTCAATTTGATCATCAGTTAAACCTTGATCCTTAAACCTCTGGTACTGTGCACGATTACGTGTGTGCAAAAACGTAAGATTTAAAGCGGCATTTGGGTTGTCATCAAACTTTGCGCCGAAAACTTTAGCATTCAGTCGTGTATTTTTATCAAGGCTGTATTCCAGATATTGCCTTAACACAGCCATTTGCTCTGAGCTCAAATTATTTTCAAAAGCTTGCTCCAGCATTTTCATTGATTTATTTTGAAGATTTTTTCTATAAAGCTTTCGTGCAGCAGGGGACATCTTCCGCATTGCTGCATTAAAATTAAATATCTGCTGTTCGGTAAACATTTTTCCAGCAGAATAATCAAGCAAAATACCTTTTGCAGACTCACTCTGGTTTATTGCTTTGATGACAGGAACAAGAGCTTTTGAAAGTTGTTCAAGTTCTTTACCAAAAAGAACTGTTGCCGCTTCATCTGCTCTTTGAAAACGACCCATAACATCAAGGCTAACTTCTCTGCCTAGACGATCTGACAGGCCAGTTAACTTATCGTTGTAGAAATTTCTGACTGCACCAATTACCCCGTCATATAATTCTCCAGCAGTCTGCGCTTCTCGGAGTGGTTTTTGTGTATACCTTGGATTGTCAACTTCTGTATATATTTCATCGTCTAACGCTTTTTCTAAATCAAGATCAGCGCCTTGTTTATCTGAAGGCAAAGACGAATCAGCAAGATCATTATCTTTTGTTCTTAATCCTCCTCTGGACGATGGCGTTGTTGCTATATCAATAACCCTGCCAACCCCATAACCAAACAGCGCGCCAGTTCCAGAGCCTATTAACCTTTCCTCAAAAGAATCGCCAGCCCCAGCGCCATAAGTAAAACCTTCTCCAAAGCCTTGTTTAGCCCCAAGATTTTTAACTCCAGCTTGAGCTAATCTTTTTCCAATAAATCCAGTTACACCAGCTGTTGTAGTTAGCTCAGCAATTGTTGATCCTACTGGATTTAAAAACTCAAACTCGTCTTGTTGACGTTGTATTTCTTTAAGCTCTGATTTATAGGTTCCTTCTGGCGTAATTGGACTGCCAATTTGTGATCGAACAAAAGCTTCAATCTCGCCACCAAATCGCAATGTTGCGCCATCACCAAAAGATCTTAAAACGCCGACTAATTTTTCTTTTGATCTGCCGCGTTGGTTGTCACTAAAATCATTTAATGTTGATTCTGCTGTAACGTCTTTTAATTCTGAAAGAGATGGAAATTTAGACGCAGGGATAGGCTCATCTAAATTTAAATTTTCTAAAATAGGAGGAACAGAAAATGGATTAAGCCTTGTATTTATAGTTGGCTTAAAAAAAATAGTTTGAGGTGTCTCCGATGTAACCGATGTAGCCGCAAGCTGCTCGGGCATAGCCTTTGGCTCTAGCTTTTCAGGTACACGTTGTGCATCAACAGTAACTTTAGCAAGTAATTGTTCAGGTACACGTTGTGCATCAACAGTTACTTCTGCAAGTCTTTGATCCGTAAAAGAGTCAACATCAGAATATTCTTCAAAATCTTGATATAGTGGATTTAAACCTTGGTCTATTCTTTCTTTTGCATGTGCTCTTGCTTTATTAACAATTCCCCTACCAAGAGGCTTAGACATATCAATTGGCTCTCCTCCCTTGGATTTCTGAAGAAGGGCTAACTCTGGTGCATTAAGGCCAGGGACTAAAGTTGGAATGTTATAATCAGCAGAATATCCTCCATATTCTTCACCAAGATCGGTTGTAAACTCAGTCATTGTTTCGCCTGCTTGATTTTCAATTGGACCAAGAAAACCTTTAGCTGACTTTATACTTCCATCTGACCTTCGCATGTCATCACGCGTTTCTTTTTTAGGCTCAGGCAAAATAGACTCATAATCTATTGAAGACGCAAGTTCATTTTTGGCAAGTTGAACACGCAAAGGATCTGGTTTTTTGCCTCTACGCTGGGGTAATGCGGCTATAACGCGCTCAACAGGTACCTGACTTTTATTACCGGTAATGCCATCCCAAACGGTTTTATCTTCAATAGTAGGAATGCCCGCCCATTCTGTAGCTACATTTTCTAAAAATTGTTCGTCAGATATTTTATTGTCGTAATAATCGTTAAGACCTCGTCGCTCAAGCAATGCATATGCCATAGCATCTTGAGTGGCTTCATCAAATAACTGACTGTTTTTAAAGCCTCTGGATGTAACAAGGTAATCAAGAGTTTTATCAATAATTTGGTATGCGCCTACTGCTGTGCCGTGTTCTTTTTTTCGCTTACGCTGCAACGCACGAACTTCACCAACAGTAAGACCTGTAACATCAAGATCTTCGCCTCGGCCTGTCCCGCTTTTTATTGCAATGTCATAGTTGCTATTTGCTTCTGCTTCGCGAATTAAAGTAAGAAGGTCTTGAGTATTAATTGCCATTATTATTGCCCCGCTCCAATAGCAATTTGATCCGAAGGCAATCGCACGCCTTCAAAGTTATATGACCTAGGATTCATTAACTCAAGAACACGGCGAGATGACAAGGCTTGGACTTCAGGATTTGCAAGCAATGTAGAGAATTGCTCTGAAGTAATATTTTTATTTGGCGGAATGTTAAACTCGGGATACCCGCGAGTTCGAATAGTTCTTTCAACGTCTGCAGCAACAGCCCTATAAAATAATGCATAATCTTCATCTATTTTTCTCTGAAGCATTCTTTGCCTTCTTGTTTCTTCTGGATCGGTTTTAATGCCAAGATCTCTAAATGACTCTAACAATACCTCTTGGGCATCTCTATTATAATTTGATTTAAGCTTAATAAGCATTTTATTTTTTACGCGAGTTTTATTTTCATCACTAAGATTGCTGATTAAATTATACTCAGGCCCAGTAATCATTTGTGGATTGTAAAATTGGCTATCAGGATTTCCTTGACCTAAAAATTCTTCAAACGCATCATCAATGCGATCATTTAAAACATTATCTCTAAGATTAAATGCGCGCCTATCATCTCGAGCTTTTTTTACTGCACCTGAAATAGCAAGCAATGCCTTTCTTTTTTCGGCAGTACTATATTGACCAGTTTTTGAATTTACTATTTTTAAATTATCTTCAAATTCAGGCAGTCCTGCAAAAAATTGTTTATTTTGAGGATCATTAATAAATTTAATTGATCCTTCTGAAAGCTCAATTCTTCCCATAGATTGAATTACATCTTTTTTTGCTTCAACCGCTTCTTTTACTCTTGTGGAAATGTCTTGTATTTCAGTGGGATTAAAATTTCGTATAACATTAGAATAAAGCCCCTCTTCCAATCGACGCAAGCCTTCTGCTGGATCTCCAGAAAGAATTATATTAGTCGCTCTTTGTATATCATTTTCTAATGCAAGCGCATCATCTTCTCTTTTTTGATCTTTTAAGGCTCTTATATTTGCACGTTGATTTTTAAATGCATCATCTGTCATTCCAAGCACTTGAATTGCAGAGTTGCCGTTTGTTATTAAATCAATTGCCTGGCGTCTTTCAAAAATATCCTGTTCAAGGCTGTACATTTTTTCCCTGTTTTCAGGAGATGGCACAAACGTAGGGTCTCTGAGTTCATTAAGAAGAGCGGCATATTCTCCCAAAATAGGATTTAACGCATCGATTGCGACATCAACTTTATTCGTATTTACAGCATTTGTAATTTGCTGATCTACAAGTAATTGATTTTTATTTGCTAAATCCCAAGCGTTTTGATTTTCACTGCCATATAGATTAATAAAATCTTCTTTGGATTGGCCGGAAGAAACCATTTCTCTAGCCTGCTTTTGTATTCCCCTTTCCCTATTATTAATTGCCGTTAAAAAACTTTGGTTTGTTTGATTTGGATCAATATTATTTTTAGAAGAAATGTTTGTAAGCAGCCCCTGTATTTCTGTAAGTCTGTTTGAGCTAGTTTCTGGATCAGACGCCTCAACAAACAAATTACCCATACTAATTCGAGCAGAATTTGCTGCTGCATTTCTAGAAATATTAATGCCTTGAACAATTGTGTTTAAATTCTCGTTATTTTTTCCTAATTGTTGAAATAAAGATCCAACACTAGACATATTACCGTCAGTTGATGCCTGTATAAGTTTATCTATTAACTTTTGTTCTTCGGCTTTTTTTTCACGAACCGCTGGAGCAAGCATAGATGCTTGTATAGCCGCACCAGCTTTTTTAGAAAAGCCAGGATTGGCCATGCTTCGCAAAAGCCCCTTATCAATTCTTAAATCTGGAAGCGGTGTTTTTGGAATTGCCATAATTTATCTCCAAATGCCAGCGTAATTAATCAGGAAAAATTTGTGAAAGCAGGTCAAATAACCCATTGTCGTCACCTGCTGCGCCAGCCGCTAATACCCCAGTGCCAACCTCACCAAGAAGATCACCTTGACCCAAAGCAGAAGCAAGCAAGGATTCAATTCCTGTAACACTTGCCTCACCAAACATTCCTGCGCCAAACTGCTGGGCTTGCTGAGCCATTCCTCCGCTAGTAAGCCCTTGCTGAAGCACGTTAAGAGCCGCTGCTTGAGGAATAAACGCACCCTGGGTCGCAGCAAGCGCCCGCCTTAATTGATCTGTCTCAAGAGCCTGTTGGCCGCTAAGCATTCCCAAGCCAGACTGACCTAGTTGAAGGCTGCGAGCTTGTCGGCCTGTAAGCAAGTCTTGAGCCGATTGGCCCAAACTAGCGCCAGTACTTGAAAGTTGAGTTCCTAAACGACCAGCCAGTTCTCTTTCGGATTGAGCTTGCTGCATTGCCTGGATCATGGCCATATTTCGTGACTCTGATTGAGCTTTTGCAAGAGCTAACTGCTCTGGTGTGCCGCCATAAAGATTGGTTGAAACCCCCAGCCTTCCTTGAGAAGCCAATCGCTCTTCCAGCTGAAGTGCTTGCCGTTGCTCGTCATCGAATTGACCCGCACGTATACGATCAAAAATAGCCTGCTGTCTTGCTGCAGGATCTAACTCAGCTTCTCGCAAAAAACCTCTAGCTGCAGTCAGGTTATCTCTAGCAACCTGATTAGTAATATTTAAAGTTGGAAGGTTTGATGAAAGTTGCGCTTGAGATTGATTAAGAAATCCCTCGCCCATAGTGGCTACCTGATCAGCCCCTCTTGCCTGTCCAATACTAAATAAACCCTCTCCCAAAAGTGCATCTTCAATTGCTGCGGCCCTGCCTGTTGGTCGAACATCTAAAGCCCCCTTCTCACCAATATATGACCGTCCAGTGCCGCTTGAAACAGCAAACGGTTTAAATTCAGACTCGCTTAAAAGCCTGTTTCCAAGCCCAAAAGCACTTTGCATTGTGCTTTGCCCAACGTTTCCAAGCCGCTGGTATGCTGTATTAATTGCAGCTAGGCCAGCAATGTCACTGAAAATAGACATTAGTATGTTCCTCCATCAATAGTGACAGTATCCGCACTACCAAGATTAACAACTACATTTCCTGTAACTGTAATGTTTGGAACCGTTACTGTTCCCGTAAATGTAGGGGAAGCAAGATCAGACTTGGTGGCTGACGCAACAGCAATTGCATCAAACTCCGTATCAAACTCACTACCTCGAATAATTTTATTGCTGTCGCCAGAGGGCAATGTATCCTTAGCGCCAAAATTTGTTGTTTTGCTGTAATTGCTCATATTGTTTTACCCACTAACGCTAAGACATTAATTTCCTGAATTGATACAACGGCACCATTAACGCTTGACTCAATGCCTATGGTTATAACGCCACCATTACCGCTTCCTTGGACAGAGGTTCTGGTTACTAACAACCCACCAGTAAATGTTCCCACCCCATACTCACTAACGCCAAAAAATGCTGGATTCTGATCGCCAATATTTATTTGATAGTTTTTAAATGCTGTACTAAAGTCAAAGGCCCATCGAACAAGAACCATGCCATCATTAAGGCCAACCAATGTGGGTCGTATTTTCTTTAAAAGTTTTGTTTTGCTTGGACTTCCAAAAGTTAATCCTGGGCTTATATACCTAAACTGATATGTTGCCGCATTATCGTGATAGCCATCGTATTTTCCAATTCCATCAGCTGACCCAATGTATAAAGTTCCATCTTTGTCTCTGCCAAATGACTTATGGCCTACGGATGTCCAGCGAGTAACCCGATAAGCATTATTTTCTAGTTTAATCTTAAGATCAAAACACAAAACAGTTCTTTGACTTGGAAAGCAAAGTAAATAAAATGCGTTTTCAGGGCTGAATACAGATTGAATAGGATCTGTTTCGGCATTAACAAGCAAAATTAAATCAGTTTTTACATTTTTGCTTAGATCAGATAGTGGTAATGACTTTTCTTGTATTGTTCTGCCAAGGCTTCGTAAGCCAGAATCAGACAAAAACAACACATCTGTTCCTATAGACTGTATTGAGCCTCTGTCAATACCTCCAATGCCAGAAACAGTATCAGCTAAACTCATTACGGCGGGAGTATCAGCATTTTGATAAACCAAAAGACTATGCTCACCAAAAATAACAAGCAAGTTATTGTGGGCAACCAACCCAACAATAACATCATGTCCATCAGGCCATGCCTTTGATACGTTAATAGATCCACTTGAGCCGCCAGTAAAATCAACCCCATCTAAAAGATCAGACCAATATATTGTTTGAGCTTCAGATGCGTTGTCAGCTATCCACAAACGCCCAAACGATGCTATAGCTTCATTACACTTAAGAGTAGCGGATGTTGTTGTGCTAGTAACAGTACCAAATGTTCGTAAACCAGTTGCATTGTCATAAACAAGCGGCTCTAAACCTCTTTGGAAAAAATATGCCTTGTTGTTAAAGTTTACAATCTTCCAGTTATTGGCATTTATTGAGTATGAACCTGGAGTGGCATTAACCAGCGTAGTTGTGCCGGTCATTATTCTATTATTGCCAGTGCTAAAAATTACATTATTGCCAGAATCGTCATAAAACTGATGAATTTTATGGATATAATCAGAACCCAAAGCAGTTTTGTTTGTTGTTAAAACATTGATTCCTTTGCGAGAAGCTATGCGACCACGCTTATCAATTACCGCATTATCCGCAACTTCTGCAAACGTAGGGTCTTGCGCTAAAGGCGAGTCCTCTGTGTTTAGTCCTTTAAACCCAGGTGCAATTAAGTCAATGCTTTGTAATGGTAATGACATGACCGCTCCTACGGGGTATAAAAAATTGTTTCTTCAGGATGCTTCTGAGCATCAAGCGCAACTGCGTCAGAAAGATATTTATCAGCAATAGAAAAGTATTCGGCTGTTGATGTTCCTCCCGTTTCACCCCGCTCTCTAGCCAACAATGCAACCGCTAAATGAATAACAGGCTGGCTGGGAATTGCAAGGGGGTCAGTATCGTTACTTAGTACTGTGTTGCGCATAACAATCCTAGATTTTAACGAGTACACGCCATCTGGCTTAGGATAAATATCAATTTGCGTGTCACCGTTTGTATCAACTCCATTGAATGTGTAGTACTCAGGCGCGCCTGATGCTGGGGTTTGCACCAAAAACTTATCATCAAACCAGTTCTGAGTTTGATATTTCATTTTCAAATTAGAGGTATCGTTGATTATGTTTAGTACTTTTATTTTGCTGCCGCCTGTTAATGAATAAGTAAAGTTACCTGAAGATGTAGTGATTGTTAGCGGCAAGCCTGACGTTGTTCTTAACGCAGACCAATCCCATGCTGCCTCAACAATTTCTTTAGCGTCATTTACAAAATCACCAACCATCGTGCTGTAGGTATCATTTGTAACAGTCAAAACTGCATCTTCGCGCAACCGCCTTAATACATTATTAACTAAATTTAGATATGTCATACCAGCATTCCATTACGCCGAGTGTTGCGATTAAAAAAATCGTCCATCAATAGGCTCGAGTCGCTCTGACTAAAATCAGATATATAATCTCTATTTGCCCTACTAATTCTATAAAGCTCTGGAACATTAAAAAACAAAGATGCTTGATATTTATCAGCGTCAAACTCGGGTGCTTTGGGGGTACTTGGCGACCCACTTCCATCCCCGTCACCATCCCCATCACCATCGCCATCCCCATCTCCGCTTCCGTCACCAGTACCAGAGCCATCACCAGTGCCGGAGCCACTTCCGCTGCCAGAGCCATTTCCACCACCGCTGCCGCCGCCGTTGCCGCCACCGCTGCCGCCACCACCGCTACCGGAATCGTCACCACCCCCGCCAGTATTATCCCCGCCACCAGTGCCGGTATTTCCGTTGCTATCCCCACCACCAGTGTCACCATCTCCGCCACCGCCAGTGCCACCATCTCCACCGCCAGCACCGCTATCTCCACCGCCGCCAACGGTTCCTTGCATTGTGGTCAAAATGTCGTCTATACCAAAATCAGGATCTGCTCCGTCAATAGTTCCCTGCATATTGCCTAAAAGACTGCCTATAGTGCCAAATAAATCATCGTCATCGTCATCTTCAGTTCCTAAAACGTCAGTGTCGTCAGGGGTAATTATTTCTTCGCCATGTTCGCCATACGATTTTCCAGGAAAAAACTCCTCCCACCACGCACCAGTTCCATCATTTATATTGCCAAGCTTTCTCCACTCGCCTTGCCAAAATCCATCTTCATCCCACCCCGATGATTCATCGCCCTCGCGGGAAGGAACAAGAATAAATACATTCCCATCCTCATCAACTTCATAATATTGCTCTGACCTATCATCTCCTGTTTGATTCGGGTCTCCAGATAAGCCGCCTGTACCAGTTCCTGTGGAAGTTGTGTCTGTATCATCAGTATCATTGGGGTCGCTTCCGCCAGCATCACTACCGCCACCACTATCGCCACTACCACCACTATCACCACCCCCGCCACCGCCGCCACCGCCATCACCAGGAAGCGGAAATGTAGGAATAGTTACACCTGGAACAATAGGGTTAAATATTAAATTGCCATTTTCATCTACAAGAAGATTTCCTTCGTCGTCTGTTAATGGGCCTGTGCCTGCTCCGCTATCATCGCTCCCAGTGCCTGCGCCTCCGGGATCTCCATATTTAACATCAACAGTTCCATCCCAATCTTCAAACAAAACTGATACTGGATTGTCCATACCCCCGCTATAAACAGTATGCGGATTACCATCGGCATCTACAGCGTAAAGCTCGTTTGTCCCATCTCCGTTTAAATCGCCTGACGCATAATCAACAGCGCCTTCTGGAAGTGGGCCAAATACAGTTCGAAGGTAGGCTTTTAGTGTTTTAAATTCTTGGTTGGCTGTTCCAGCAGGGCTAGTGGTGTTAAAACCAGCGGCGATATATTGGTTAAGCAGGTCAATAACACTAAAGTCGTCAGTCAGATCGTCGCCTTGTGTAATGTCTATGCTTTCCCCTGTTCTATCTCTACGAGCCATAACCTATTTACCACCCTTAAGTTTCATCAACTTGTCAGCACCACGTATTCCAAATGACGCAGATACTGCAAGAAACAATAGATACTGATACCAATCTGGAAGAGTATCCAAAGCAGAAAAACTGTCATGAACCCTATCAACAATAAGAGGGTCGTCAGCAATGATGCTCCAGCCAAGAGCAAATAACGGCACTGCAAGAACAATTGTCCAAAACTCATCCTTCCAGCTAGACGCAGATGCGTCAGCCATTTT
>MDTG01308620.1_pt1 | contig 13695 bp, 9 predicted proteins | sample 811421 | NCBI WGS metagenome assembly MDTG01 (sample SAMN05326645, study PRJNA326480) | marine metagenome | isolation source: seawater | place: Pacific Ocean: South East | collected 2011 | reverse complement strand
TCCCCCTCGTCGTCGTCGTCGTCGTCGTCGTCGTCGTTGCTGGCGTCGCCGTCGTCGTCGTCGTCGTCGCTGTTGTCGTCGTCGCCGGAGCTTGCTTCGCCCTCGTAGTCCTCGTCGTCCCCCTCCTCCTCTTCAGACTCGGCCTCGGACTCCTCTTCGGACTCCTCAGCTTCCTTCCCTGCGGTCTCCGCGGGCTTCCAGATGTTGGTCATGAAGATGTTGAAGAGCGCCTTCTTCTGGAGCAGCGACAGCTCGGGGCTGTCGATCTCGCAGATGAGCGCGCGCCCAGGGCCCTCGAAGCAGAGCGACAGCGAGAAGGTCCGCCGAAGCATGCGCACGAGGTCGCGCGTCATCCTGCGCGCATCAAACGCCATATCGTGCGCCTTCAGGTACATGCCCATCTCCTTTTCGCGCTGCTTCTTGCCGTGCATCATCGCCCAGCGCTGCGTCATGATCGAGGCACCCTCGACGCCTTCTCCGGGCTTCTCGAACTCGTGCTTGCCGTCGCAGACCGTCAGCTCCGCGCCGCTCGAGAAGCGCGGCGCCTGAGCCATCGGAAGGTACTTGTGTGCAATGTCCCAGCAGTCGCCGTCGCTGAGGAAGAGCGCAAGCATCAGCTCCAGGGTGTGCGCGTCGGTGTCGCCCTTGAAGTCCTTGCGGCGCGCGTAGCGCGGGTCGTTGACGCCCTTGGCATCAATCGCCTCGATGGTGGAGATGTCGATCTTCTGCAGGCCAGTCGCCTTCTGCTTCTTGGCCGGCGGCGCGTCCCCGTCGCCTTCCGACTCGGAGCTGGTGTCATTGTCGGCCTCCACGTCGAAGGCCACGAGGTTGTTCTTGAGAATGTCGTACAGCTTCCTGGACAGCGCGCACAGCTTGGAGCGCAAGGCCTCGACCTCCTCAATCTTGTCCTTGACGGCGGTCAGCGCGTCGATCATGGACGCGCGCGAGGTCCAGTCGCCGACGAGCGCGCCCATGCCCAGCTGCTGCAGGTAGAGGCGGCAGGTGACGGCCTTGATCGGGGTCGAGCGGTGCTCCTGCGGGATGTGCTTGTAGAAGTGCGCGCACAGCGCCTCGGTGTACGGGTCCGCGTAGACCCAGTCATCGCCCGCCGCGGGCGTGACCATGCCCGGCAGCTGCAGGTACATGGCGCCCCCCACCGCCTCCTTGATCGCGTCCGCGTAGTACGAGTGGTCGTTGATGATCTTGTCGAAGCCCAGGGCCAGCCAGAAGCCGCCGGCGTTCTCCTTCTTGCCCATGCGCGAGTAGTTGGTGAAGCTGAAGTCGGGGATGGGCATCATGCAGTCCATGAACCGCGTGCGCAGCTTGGCGGGCGAGCCCGCGCCACAGATGATGCCGTACACGTGGCGAACGTGGGCCACCAGCTCGGCGTCAGTGGCCATGTCCTCCCTGTGATTCTTACGGAGGGCCTTGACGAACGCGGGGTGCTTCGACTCGAGCAGCCCGAGCCGGTTGAACTCCTCCGCCGCCGCGCGCCACTCGTCCTCCTGCTCCTCCTTGGTCTTCTTCTCCTTCTTGCGCGGCATCTGCAAGTGGGGAGGGAGGCAAATGTTCCTGCTAAGATACCGATTGCTCCTCAAGCGGATGTGGAAAGAGTAAAGGGGGAGCAACCGGTAGCACACCTCGGCTGTGCTCTGTTACTTTGGTTGCCTTACCAACGGTTGGCGTTACTAGTAGCAACCTTTGAAATAGCCGCTAGCAATTTCAGCCGCTGCACTTGTGACCTTGAACGCTATCGCTTTTGCGAAGGAGCAAGCATGTCGACCCCTTTTGACCACGTGGCTGTAGAAAAGGGGCAGCTAGAAGGCGTCACCGAGTGTCCGTTGAGCGCATTGAAGCTCCTTGTGCCGCTTCTCGAAGCGCTGGGCGCGCTCGTGGGCCACCCGGGACTCATGGGCGAGCACGCCCTTGACTCGATTGGCAACTACATCGACGAGAGCAAGTTTGATGAGTGCCGCGCGCGGCTTGTGAGCGGCGACGGTGTGCAGGTGCTGCACAAGGTGCGCAAGTACGACCTTCTTTTCTGCGACACCGCGGACGCGCTCCCGCCGGCGCAGCGGCGCCAGTGCATCGCCGTGCGCGGCACGAACGAGGTGGCGCGGCGCCTCGACCCCGACGAGCGCGGTAGTGTCGAAATCCTTGTCACTTTTCCGGGGGGTGGCACGCTGGCGGTGCGCCGGCAGCACCGCAACGCGTGCCGCTTAGTGGTTCTGCTCACGTCGGTCACTAAGAAGAAGCGCGTGCTTGAGGCCGACCTTTCGGAGGAGGACGCGCCAAAGCTGGCGGCGTTTTTTGAAGAGGCGGCGCGCGGAAAGCGGCTGCCCACGCCCGCGCCGCGCACAACCAGTCGCTTTGTGTCGCTGGTAAAGAATTCGTACTGGGAGCTTCCGCCTTGGTACGCCGAGGCGCTGGCCAAGCTCGCGCAGGACGTCTTTCGCCTGCACTCTTTCGTATCCTCCACATCGCTTACCCTCTCGCGTGCGCTCTTCATGGATCGAGCCACGGCGCACCGGATGGACAGCGGTGCGCTCGACACACACCGCACGCTCGTCAAGGGCATCCTGCACCGCTGGAGCGGCGACTGCGCGTGCCGGTTGCACCGGTCCAAGGCGCCGGCTGAGCAGTTCCAGCGACTCGAGCTACGCCTCGAGTTTTGCGGAAGCTGCCTCGACGACGGCCGGTGCGCCCGGCACTGGACCACGGAGAGCGCGCTCCCGCAGTCGACGCGCTTTCCGGGCGTGTGCATGAAGGGTCTCAAGGTAGAGCTGCGCTGTATGCACACGCACGTCGCGGGCGCGCCCGGCGGCCTGCGGGTGCCACTCAACGTCGAGGACGAGAAGATGGGCATTGCGTTTGCTAAGAGTTTTGTGACGGACATTGCCGCGTGCGGCGCGCACCTGCTGCGCCAGGGCGTCGACGAAAAGGAGCTGGCGCTCGACGCGGCCAGCTCGCTCGCCGCGCTGGCCGACGCCCGGCTGCGGCACAACCACGTTGGCGAGCACATGCTGCAGCACGACCGCACGGCCGTACATCTGCTGCGCAAGCGTTCACCGATTAACAAAAATGGCAAGTTTGCGGGAAAGGTCTCCGCTGACTGCACCGCCATTTTAAAGACGCACAAACATTTGTTTCGCGTAAAAGGGTAGCGTTTACGTTCTTAAGCTCAATCCCTAAACCGGCGATACAACTCCGAGAGTTTCTTCAGCTTCTCGGTGTCCTCAATCGCGGTGTCTAAGTCCTGCTTCGCCAAGTAGAAGGGCAAGAGCTCGTCGGACTCGTCCATCTGGCCAATCGCTTTCGCCACCCTGAACGTCGCGTACATCTGATGTTCCTGGGTCTCGATCACGACGTCCATGAAGCGGTCCATCGCCTCCTCCTTGGTTGTTGGCGCCGCTTTGCGGCCGATAAAGACCATGTCCGAGAAGTCCGTGCCCGTGGGCACGGGCGCGCGCGCGTCGGCCACCACTTCCTCAACGACGGAGCGCGGGCGAGGCAGCATCCTTGGTAACACCCCTTCTTTAGTTTAAACAATGTCTGCGGTTTTTATTTGAGGTACGCGCGCACACGTAGGCACGCACGCACACGCACATACACGCGCGCTTCACTGGTCATCCCCGTCCTCTTCCTGAGCGCCACTTCCGTTTTCGGCGTGCTCCCCTTCCGAGCGGTAGAAGAGCACGTGCAGCAGGCGCTTTTCCACTTCGTTGATCTTGTAGGTCGCGCCGGCGGGCACCTTGATCAGCTGCTCGGAGCAAATGTACCGCCTGCGAGCGGCCGCTTGCTCGTCGGCCTGGCTTGCTCCCGGCTTGGTGCGCTTCTTGGCCTCGGGAGAGATGGCGCACGACTTGAGAGCTTCGGTGAGGTCGGCAACAGGCCACTTTTCGATCTCGGGGCTGATCTGCGCGCGCGAGGGACAGTCGACTGCTTTTGTCCAGTTGAGCACCTCGTACCGAATCTTCTGGCGGTCGTTAGCGCCCTCAGGCGGCGGCTTTTCGGTGAGCTTGATTTCTTTGAAATTCTTTTCGGCAATTGCGGGCGAGATGTTACGTAGGATGCGCTCTTCGCCCGGGTGGCCGTCCACCTGGAAAGTGGTGTACACGCAATTGCCCGTCTCACCTTGGATGCGACACAGCGTATTCGGCTTGCAATACTGCAGCCACTTCTCGGGAGCTTTGGTGGCCAGCAGCGCGCCGAGCGCCTCGGGGGAGGCCATTTTATTGGGCTTTTTGGGAAAGGAGATAATGGCGCTCTCGGGCACCAGGTGCTGATTCTTACTAAAAGGCAACAGAAACGTCTTAGGCGGGTCCGACAGGGGCAGCGTGGCCATCCCCGCGGCTTGGGGCACGATCTCGGATCCCGACATTGTGCGCGGCGCAAGTTTCGAACGCGGCTTTGCATGTGCGAGGTCGCGCTGGCCAGGTTAGCGCAAAACGTGAAGTTGGTGCCCTCGTCTTCGCGTTAGCAACGCAACCGGCACGCAGCAAATCTGGGAAAGGTGGCACACGCGCGCACATGCGCGACACACTTGCAACACACTTGCGCGCCACGCCTCGCGGTCGCGCGAGCGGGGCGGGCCTCACTCCGCGTGCTGGTGCTCATCTGGCGCAAGCACGGGCGCTCTTGAGTACACGCTGTGCCGCTGCAGGATGCGCCTTGTCTCCATTTGTAGCAGCAATCCGCGCAAGGCCAGCACCGCCACCAGCAGCACGAGGACGACACAGGGGTACCCGTTTGGCTTAAAGATGTCGCGCAGCGCCTCGCCCGCACGCTCTCCCGCGTCTTCGCGGCGCAGCGTGGCATTCACCTCGCGCTTGAGCCGAAGGGCGAGCAGCACGGCGTGTTGCGCGCGCGCCGCGAGCGACGCCGTCACGCGCTCCTCCAGCGGCGCCGACACCACCACAAAACGCGCCGTGGGCATGCTCCTCAATCGCTAAGCACGCACCAAGCAAGCCAATTTGGAGCTTAGCGAAGAGCGCGCGCGCACGTAGCCGATGGACGGGGAGGATGCGCCACCTGAGTGCTTTATCTGCGCCGACAACTTGCCACCGCCGCGGCGGTCGGCGTGCAAATGCAGAAACCGTTACGTGCACGACGCGTGCCTTGTGCGCATGCTTGAAACGGGCACGCACGACCGGTGCCCGGTGTGTCTCGCGCCTTATGGCAATCTCGAGTGCTCATACGAGGTCGTGTCGTGGAAGGCGTGCAGTCACGGCGGCTGCGTGTGCGTGTACATCCTCTTTGCTGCCATTCTTTTTACGTGTGCCTTAAACACGTGGTGGTGCCTCTACCTTGATCGGGATCGCTTGTCAAAACAGTCGTGGACGCTGGCCTTCTCGTGCGCAGTCTTTATGTGGCTTTTTGCCTGCGTATCAGCAATCCTTGCCGCGCACGACTGCATCACTGTTGGCGCCACAAACCTCGCGAGATCGATGCTCGTGTACAGGCGCAGAGCGCGTGTGACAGAGATAGAGTTGGTGCGCACAGCGTTGTAAACCGGTGGACCAGATTGTCAAAACGCGCTTTTAACAAAAATGTTATCTAAACGGCACGAGCACGCACACGTACGATCTCACCCACGCGTTGCTAATTGGGTCCACCTTTGCGCGCCGCTGCTCCCGGGTCTTGTAGATGTTGTCGTTGTGCCTTGCAAGGTCGTAGTAGGACACAAAGCACTTGTCCGGATTTACAGAAAATGCGGTAACCAGATTACTGCAAGCGTGGGCTTCTTGAGTGTTCAGTCCAAAGGTGTCGTGAGAGTCGATCGCCAGTCGGCGACCCCCCGGTGGCCACGACATGCTTGGCTTATTGGCCAGGTCGTGCCAGCTCTGCGGGGTGCGGGTGTCGTCATCGTGCATGCCGCCACCTGCAGCGCCGCACCACACATCGCCCGCCTTTGCAGGATTGTCATCGGCCGACATTTGTTGTTGTGGCGGGTAGACCCACAGCTCGCAGCGCATCAACTTATCTTCCGGACTTTCGGGGTCGGAATCGCTGCCGTCTGGGTTCAAGGCGCCCGGCGGCTTTGAACCGTCGTACCGAAAGTATTCGTAGGTGGAGCAACCGCTCCACTCGTTACACATCTCAGCACATCGCCGGTTAGTAACAATCGCCTTTGTCGCACCAGAACCGGCGGCGTCGTACGACAGCTGGTAGTACAGGACGGCCGAGGCGCCGTCGATTGCGTCGTTGATGGGATCTAAGTGTTCTGCGTATTCGAGCCACGCGTCATTGTCCTCAAAAATGTCCATACTGAAGTAAATTTCCGCGGGGGGGTACTTGTCGTTTTCTGGCACCTCCTGGCCAATGATGGGCTGACTAAACACGGTGTCGTCCTCACTGAGCGAGTTGTCGACGCCGTAGAAGTTTCGTTGGCCGTCGCTGCCGCCGCCATCGCCGTCTGTCGTCCAAAAGCCGCAGCCGCCGCCCTCGTACAGCCTTGGCGGAGGGGGGCCTGGCGGGGGCGGCGGCGACGGCGCGGGCGACGGCGGCGGCGACGGCGCGGGCGACGGCGGCGGCGGCAGCGACGGCGCGGGCGACGGCGGCGGCGGCGGCGGCGGCGGCGGCGGCTGCGGAAAGCAGAGTTGGTTAAACGACTCGCCCCTCTCGTCCACGTGAGGAAAAAAGCCGCTGATGTAGCTGTAAGCTGCTGTGAGGTCTGTTGATGGAATGCGGTAGTACGCCAGGCAGTGCTTGTTCAGCCAGTAGTTTCTCACCATCAAGTAGTGATTGTTGCCGTGCGGCAGAACGCTCATTTCCAAGATCCACGTCGGTGATTTTTGAGGAGTTTGCGACGACGGCAGCTGCACGGGAACATAGGAACCGATCTGGCCACTGTAAGTGTCTTCGCAGTCTTCTTCGCCGCTGTTCCCCGTGGGGTCGCGGATGTAGATCAGCGGGTAGTTGCCCGCAAGGTTGGCACCCTCGGGGAAGGTGAGTCCGTGTGTCACAAAGCAATACATCCCCGCGTGGGACGGGATGTCGTCGAGAAAGTTGACCTTTTGCAGCGCGCCGCGAATCGGTGGCGGAGGTCGCGGCGGCGGTGACGGCCTTGGCGGCGAGGGCGGCGAGGGCAGCGGCGGCGGCGACGGCGGCGACAATATTTCGCACGTCGGAACGCCCACCTGGTACTGGTTGGCGCTCACCAAGGGAAAATTGCTGGTGGCGCTTGCGTAGGCGGTCTCCAAATTGGACGACGGAGTCCGGTAGTAGGCATAGCAATAAAGCCCTTCCTTCTGCACAACGCTGAGATAGAATTTGCCGTCCCACGCTCGTTCAATCATGATGGTTGTAGCGCCGCCAGCGTTAGGAATCAGCTTTCCTGGCAGTTCGACGGGATGCCACATTCCCGTGCCGTCGGGGTCGTCCAGGAAAGTGGTTTGGCAGTGTTCTTGGCCGCTGCTTCCATGCTCGTCGTACACATAAAGAATGGGCACTGTTGGCGCGTTCACACCCTCGGGAAAAGCCACCACGCGATCAAATGGCCTGCACGTCATCCCCGAGTGAGCCGAGATGTCAGTCTCAAGATTGTAGACCTGCAGCGTGCCACGCGGCGGCTGCGGCGGTGGCGGCGGTGGCGGCGACGGCTCGGGCGACGGCGGCGGCGGCGGCGACGGCGCGGGCGATGGCGGCGGCGGCGGCGGCGGCGGCGGTAAAAAACTGCACGTTGTTCCGCCCTTTTTCCACGTGGAACTCACCAAGGCAAAAAAGTTGTTGGCGTTGTCGTAGGCGGCTTGAAGCGTGCCCGATGGATTTCTGTAGTAAGCTAAGCACCAAAACCCCTCGACGTGCATGATGCGAAGGTAGGACCGGTCGTTGTGGTGCAGCGCGTTCAACGTTCGCGTGGCGTCGCCGATATCGGGAAGCTCCGACGCCGGCAGTTCGACAGGATGCCACATTCCCGAGCCGTCAGGGTCGTCCAGGTAAGTGGTTTGACAGTCTGGAAAGGCTTTGTAGCCAAGCGCATCGTAAAAGTAGAGCACTGGAACTGCGGGCGCGTTCTTGCCTTCGGGGTAAGCAATCACGCGCGCAAACGGTGTGCAGACCATCCCCGAGTGAGCCGCAATCCCGGTTTCGAGGTTGTACACCTGCAGCGTGCCGCGAGGCGGTGGCGGCGAAGGCGGTGGCGGTGGCGGAGGTGATGGCGCGCAGCCGGGCCTGAGCACAAAACGGTCGGTGCCGCCCATGGGGCCATGTATGGCACAGTCGAGCGAGAAGGTGCCGTGGTTGCAACCGGCCGGAATGGTCCACGACGCATTGCCTGTGCAGTAGGCAGGGTCGTTGACGTACGGCGTTTCGCACGAGTTGAGCACGGGAACACAGTCAAGATCGCCGTTGGGCCGCCACAGCTTCATCGGATGCGAATCCCAGATTTTTGCAAAGTAGTAAGTGACGCCGGCACTCACGGACGTTGGCGCCTCTGAGTTGTCCAGCCTCCAAACGCGATACCACGCGCCAAAATATTGGTAATGTTGAACGGTCACCAGCGCGGCGCTCTCGGCATTTGTGTTGGTCGCGCACTCGGGAGGTGGCGGTGCGGGAGGCGGCGGGGGTAACGGATCGGGCGACTGCGCCCCGCAGTTGGCTGTAAAGGTTCGCCAATCGAGGCCGGCATGAAGAGCCCATCGAGGGTTGGTGCCGAGGTTATATGCGGACGTGGCATCGATTGCTTGAGTGTTGTAGTACGCGAGGCAATCTTGGCCTTCCTTTTGCTCAACGGTCAGGTAGTAGTTGCCGTCGTGAAGCAGTGGTATCCCAAAACTCACGTTTGTGCCGCTGCCCTGCTCCGGGTTTTTCGACCCTGGCAGCTTGACGGCGTACCAAGCATGCGTTCCGTCATCATCGGGGTTCTCCGCGTACAAGGTTTGGCAGTCTATTTGAGCCCCCATTTCAAATGGGTCGTAAAGGTAGATCATGGGCACGGTCGGCGCGTTGATCCCGTTGTCGTACATGAGTGCGGTGTCGTACGGTTTGCAGTGGAAATCTCCGTGGCCCGGAACGTCGCTATTCAGGTTCATCGTTTGCACCGATCCGGCGGGTGGTTGCGGCCACGGCGGCGGGCGCGGCGGCAAAGGCGGCGAGGGAGGATTGGGTGGCGGGGAGGACGCCGGCGGCGGCTTTGGCAACGGCGGAACCGCTTGGAAGACCTCTTCGCATTCGTAGCTACCCACGGCGATGCGCGGACCGCAGTCGGCGCAGTCGGTGCCGTGCGGGCACTGGGAGCCCGTCGATCCCTCTCCGGCGTCGTCGCAGTGCTGGTCTGCGCCGTAATCCATCATTTTTAGACTTTGGCCGGTGTACGCGTTCCCGCCGCACGCGTCGAGGCATATGTACTTTGCGGGCGAAAAAGGCGGGTGTGCGGGAGGTCGGTTGGGGGGCGGCGGCGAGGGCGACGGTGGGTCAAAGGGAGGCGGGGGCGTTGGTGGCGGCGTGATAGGTGGTGGTGGTGGCGGTGGCCCGCGCGGCTCTTCGTCGGCGCGACAGATGCACGCGTGCACTTCTTGCCCCGGCAGCCCCGGTGGCGGTGGTGAGGGCGAAGGCGATGAGGGCGGTGGCGAGGGTGGCGGGGGGCAGGGTAAAGGCGGCGGCGGCGGCGGCCGCGAAGGCAAGGGCGGCGGAGAGGGTTTGGGCGGCGGCGGCGGTGAAGGCGCGGGTGGCGGCGGCGGCGGCGGCGGCGGCGGCGGCGGTAGCGAGGGCGGAGGGCTCGGCGGTGGCAAGCTGGGCAACGGCGGTGGTTTAGGCGACTCAAACGTTCCGGGAGGAAGGGGCGGCGGTGGCGGCAACGGCAAAGGCGACGGTGGCGGCGGCGGCGACGGCAAGGGCGGCGGCGGCGGCGGCAAGGGCGACGGCGGCGGCGGCGGCGAGGGCGACGGCGGCGGCGGCGAGGGCGAGGGCGGCGGCGGCGACGGCGGCGGCGGCGACGGCAAGGGCGACGGCGGCGGCGGCGGATCAGGAAATGGCGGATTGTTGGGTGGCGCGCCGGTGCACACGGTGGGCACTACCTCGGAAAGTCTTGAAGTGGCCGTAGCGACGCTGTCGACGTGGATCAGGTAGTTCATTCTTGAGAAGTTGGCGAAATAGTCAGTAGTGGAAATGGGATCCGTCACGTATTGACTTGCCACTTCAAAGAGCTGCTGCCAAGGACCGCCGCCAAACGTGGACGTGTCGCCCCAAAAGAGCGCAAAGATGCGCGCGTTGTATGGGCTTCCTTTTAACGTATTGGCCTCTGTGGTGGTTGCTTGAATGTCTTCGCCTGCATTGTCCGTTAGGAACAGCACAAAGCGCTGCGTCTGAAGCGAATTGGCAGGAAACACCCGCGTATCGGCATCAAAGGCCTCTTGGGCTGCATGGAACGCCCTGTCTGTCATCGTGCTTGAACGAAACGTCTCTTCGGTATTTGTGTATCGGGTCAGAGCAGCTTCAATAGCAGTCGCGTTGGTCGAGAAGTAATTGTTAGGATCATCCCACTGCACAATGTTCACTGGTGCGCTGTCAAACGTGATTATCGTGGCGCGTGGACCGGTCTCAGAGAGCTCAAACATGCCCAGAAACTGTCGCGCCAGTTCGCGAATGTCGTCTTGGAACGGTGCCGCGCTTGAGGAGTAGTCGATCACTAGCACGAGATCCATTGGTCCCGTGCATGGCGGTATCTCAGCCTGCAGCCGTCGACTAAAGAGCGAGTTGAAGTCTGGCGTACTGACCTGGCCCTTGAAGATGCCGGTAATACCAAGCGCATCGGTCCACGGAGGCGGCGGCGAAGGCGGCGGCGGAGGCGGCGGCGAGGCGGGTGGTGGCGCGGGAGGCGGAGGCGTCACGGGCGGGTTGGGTGGCGGTGGTAAAGTGGGTGGAACTGGTGGCGACGGCGGCAGCTGCGGTGGCCGATAGATTTCGCACGCCTCGATGTGCGGAACCTCCGCGTCGTGCACCCACCACGTCTCTTCCAGACACCACGCGCGCGCCTTCTGCAAAGCGGTCCGCGCGTCGTTTGGGAAGGTCTGAAAGGTCTCACAAATCCATTTGCACGGTTGCGCGGGCGGAGGCGTTGGCGACGGGGGTGGTGAGGGGGAGGGCGGCGGCGGTGAGGGCTTTGGCAGCGACGGGGGCAAAGGCAAAAGCGGTGGAAGCGGTGGGTTTGCGATCAACGGCAAGGAAGGCGGAGGCGAGGGCAAAGGTGGTAAGGAAGGCGGCGGTCTTGGCGCGGCGACGCACGTTTCGACGTCGTTGAAAACGTTTGGTAACACCTCCTCGGTTGCGGGGTGGCACTTGAGCCCATCGCAACACTCAAGGGCGCCTGAGCAATCGGCGTCCTCCACGTAGCATGGCAATGGCGGCGGCGGTGGCGGCGGTGGCGGTGAAGCAGCAGCAGTGGTCCCATTTACTGGCGGCGAGGGTGAGGGTGGCGGCGGAGCCGGCGGCGCTGGCGGCTTGGGCGGCGGCTTGGGCGGTAGCGGCGAGCGAGCGTGAACGGCGGGCGGCGGCGAGGGGGGCGGGGAAGGCACCGGCGGAGGCAAGGGGCTGCGCGCCCGCACGGTGCCCGTAAAGGAAAGGGTTGTGCCGGAGCGGTCGCCGACCTCGCCGCGCGGCACGAGCCCCCACACAAGCCACACCAAAAAGCCAAGCACGACAAGCAAAATCAGGCGCCTCCAGCCTTGCTTGGGAAAGCAGAAAGCCAACCGCCTGTCGGCCTCCTGCTCCCTCGCCGCTCGTTCGTTCTTCCTGTCGTCCACCGGCGCAACCACGGGTACCAACACGGCGCTTGTCGGCACCGGGCGACGCTCGTACGCGCTCCGGTTGCGCTCGGCGCGGCCGAAAAGCAACGAGCGAAACGTCAAGTCCATGCCATTGGCCTCCATGCTACCGGCTCCGATAAACCGCTAAATGGATTGCTGGAAAGCTCGGCGTGGGCTGTCTTAGCGCGCGGCGTTGCGCGATTGCGTGTGCGGCGAGGGCGCACTCTCATGGACCAAAACGCCGCGCTGATTGTGGCCGTGGTTGTTCTGGCGCTGGCGTGCCTGCTATCCGCGGTTGCGTTGCTGCAGCTACTTGTCCTCGATCGGCGGCAACAAGCGCGCCTGCGCGTTGAGCGCATAGAGCGACTCTTTCGCAACGAGGGACAAAGCGAAATGGCGAGCACCGTGTAAGCGCTAAGGCAACGCCGCCCCGGAAACGCACAATTGCGCGCGCGTGGCAGCAGCGCGCGACGCCATGGCGCGAATCTTTGCCATCGACGACGTGCCAAAAGCGCTCAGGGACAGCCTCGGCAGAGCGCTGCGGCCCGAGGACGAAGCTGTGCTGCTACCATCGGCCGACCTGGACCCCACCTCGGGAAAGTACGAAAACGTCGTCTTTCGCTTTGACGCAACCGTAAAGGACGTGCCAACCACGGCTTTTTCGCCCGCTTGGGGGGTGGGCGTTTCGGCCATCAAGGTGAGCGGTCCGTGGGTGGACAAGGTTCTGACAATCCCGGAGCATCGGCACAAGTGCTTGAAAAGGCTGCGCGAGGCAATCGAGTCGCAGACAGCCGACCCAAACGCGGTCGTCGGCCCGCACCTCGACGGCGACGAGAACGACCGCGACCTTGCCGAGTGGACGGCCGGCTTTGATGGACCCGCGTGCTTTGTGGGACTCTACTCGGCCGAGCACTCGTGCGCACCCGATGCGTGCCTGCGCGGACGCGACCGGTGCCACGCAACTAACTACCTGATTGTCAAGGCGGGTGCCGGTCAGGCAGCCGACCAATTCCACTCGCGCTTCATGACCGCGCTCAAGGCAGGTCACGCACTCTCCGAGATTTTTGCTGAAAACACCGGCACCGCTGGGCTTGCGGCGGCCCTCCGGCGCGTCACGCGCGCAGGCTCGCGCAATCGCTCACGCATCCTCATGCTTGCGGCCGACGCGCTTGACGCGCCCATGATTGATTCGGTGCCCGACCAGAGCTCGGCGGGCCGGTACCGCGCCGCCGTGACATCCGTTGACGTGGGCGTCAACGTGCTACGCAAAGTTGAAGACCGCAAGGACGCAAAACAGTTCCAGTACTGCACGGGCGTCGACGCGGCCGTCTCGCAGGGGCTGCTCGCCATGTCCAACTTGAGCGACGGCGTCGTGCTTTTTTTGAGCGAGAACGGGGATGTGCGACAGACCCTACGCAACGAGGCGTACGCATCGCTGCCTTTTAGCTCGCCGCGCATTGCAAGCGACCGCGACCTTACCGCCACTGTGGTAAAGGAGTACAAGGCGGCGGCCAAGCACGGCGGCCACCCCAACATCGACCATGCATTCATTCGCGATCGGTTTACGTGGAAGAACCGCGACTTTGCATCAAAGGACGCCGACATCGAGCCGCTCGCGCTCTGGGGCTCGCACGACAAGGAGTGCTTCTTCGCCAAGTTTGCGCGCGAGCTCGGCGTAGCCAAGTGCCAGGTTGTGCGACTGCGACCAATGTGTGTGTGCGTGGCGGGTGTGGAAGGAGGCAAGCTGCGCGCCGCGCTGCGCAGCATGAAGCTGTAGGGCGAGGGCAGCACGCGGGGGGGGGGAGGGGTGGCGGGTGAGAGCAACTGTCAGGCCAAGCCAACCTTACGGTTTGCCGCGCCGCTGAAGATATTAATTCATTAGGTTAGAGGGGAGTTTAGAGGGGATCACATTATACGAGCACTTGGCCAGGTGCTCGAAAGAAAGCCCAGG
>MDTG01117738.1_pt1 | contig 13696 bp, 11 predicted proteins | sample 811421 | NCBI WGS metagenome assembly MDTG01 (sample SAMN05326645, study PRJNA326480) | marine metagenome | isolation source: seawater | place: Pacific Ocean: South East | collected 2011 | reverse complement strand
CTAATTTTACCGATGATTTAATATGGGTCGGTGTACAATATAATTACTGTTCTCGGGCATTTAGTGCACGGCGGGGGTTTTCAAAATGGGCATGACACTAGGTGAATTAACTAAAGCCATTCAACAACACATCGATTTGGAAATGGAAGATGAAGTAGCTCAAGGGATGGCAGAACATGCTTTAGGTTTCTTTGGTTTTTATAATAGAATTATTGATAATGCTTTAGAGCCTACTGACAGAAATCTGTTTTACATGTTCCAGGATTATAATTTATTGACTACTGAATCGGAAGAGACCACTTTATGGGACGGTCGTGAATGGCGAATTCATTATTGGAAATTCAAACCTGACTTGAGAGAAAGTGTCGAGGCATACATGCAGAGGAATAGAAAGGCCGAGGAAATTGATCCTTTCGCCGATTTATACGGTGGCGGTGAAACGGGAAGTATTTGGACTCGTGAATCTGAAAAAGTTGTCAACCCCAATGCATTTACTAGCGAATGGTAAATTTTGATGGCGTTTTACATTTTGAATAGGGATTATCATGAGAATTGCTATAGGGTTAGTAATTTGTCTACTACTTCCTACTATCCCACTTACTAGTGCTCAAAATGATGCTGACGAAGACACGGAGTGGCCAGGAGAGCCCATTGATAACCATGTCCATATGAGTTGGGCTGCCCTAACACTTGAAGTAAATGAATGGGCTGATGATTACCCGGAAATTGTCGATCTTGTAAGTGCTGGTGTTTCTGAAGGAGCGCCCATACCGAAAGAGTTGTGGGTGGTTAGACTTTCAGATTGGTCTAATGATACTAAACCCGATGGAAGCGCTAAAGAAATCATCTACATCGATGGTGGACATCATGGGAATGAGTACCTTGGAACAGCCCTCGCATGGTTATCTGCTAAGTGGTATATCGATGGTTGGGCCCAAGGTAATGAAGAAGCAATAAACGTTCTACAAAATACAGAAGTCCATGTTTTGATTATGTTAAATCCAGATGGAAATGATATTGATACTCGGTGGAATATTAATCAAGTCGACCTCAATAGAAACTATGACCATTTTTGGAATACCTGCCCCACAACTCAGCCCGGAAGTAGTGCATTTAGTGAGTCGGAAACTCTCGCCAATTCCATCTATATGAATACTGAAGTACCTGATGCGGATTTATACGTTACAATGCATACTGGTGTTTGGATTATGCTCTATCCATGGGGTAAATGGCCTGAACAACCAGCAGATTGGGAATTATATCATCAAATTAGAGAAGATGTAAATTCAAATATTTCCAGTATTCCAATTCAAAATGCCAATCAGGGACTTTATCCAAATTGTGGAACTAGTCGAGATTATGGTTATGGAATCATGGGGTATCCTACATTTACCTTTGAAACCGATGATGAGCAATTTATTCCTGGTTCGGTTGAGAATCTCAATGATCGGTTAGCAGAAGAGATGGATGTTATGAGATATCTAATCAACAACGTTTGGTATTGGCGTGCTCGCCTTGATGTTCAGTCATTGGTAATATCTGAAGATGTTGTTACTGTAGAGGTCGATAATCTAGGCCAAGCGTCTACAATTAATGCTACGGTTCAATATGTCGATAGTGATGGTCAAGTTGCATGGACCTCCTCGCCATTTACTGTCAATGCAACTAATTCTACTACTATAGATTTAGATAGGTCTAATCTAACCTATTCCGGTGATGGAATGTGGCAATTATATTACCAGGTTCGAGTAATAAATGCGTCTCGATGGGTAACTGAGGCAATCGAAATAGATGCTTTTGAAAGATTTGAAGATGGCGATGTAGGGTTTTTGGTTGGTTTTGGTTTATTCAACTCTCTTACTACTATTCTTTCAATTATTGGTTTAGCAGTTGTGTTAAAGCCTGAAGATGAAGATTTTGATGAAAATTGTGATTCATTAAAACACGATAGTTGAAATGCTTCGTACTTTACGGCATTAATGGTGACGCAATGGAACTAACTGTAAGTGCAAGTGAAAATATCAACGGAACTCTGATTTTACCTCTTTTTGAAGGTAGTGAGAGTGTGCCTGAAAAATGTCAAACTGGAATGTCTTCTTCTATGAAGAATCAAATTAATCGTGTTCTTTCCGATGGTGATTTTAAAGCTAAGAAAAAGTCGACTATGTCTCTTTATGGTGGAGAAGATGGTAAAGCAATACTTGTCGGTTTAGGAAAATCAGACGATTGTACTATTCATGATTATAGAAATGCTGGGGCTACTGTCACTGCAACAATCAAAAAATCTCATGGTAATGAAATGACTGTTCGTTTTGATGGAGCAGGTATTTCTCACATGGCTGCATTTGCAGAAGGCATGATGCTGAGAGATTATTCCTATAATAATTACAAGAAAGGTGATGATGATGAGGAAGAAGTAGAAGTTTCTATCCGGATTACTTGCTCTGAAAAAGAAGAGGAGGAGTTGGTTGGTAAGGTGAATATTCTAAAAGGCGTTTGCAAAGGGGTTCATCTTTCTAGAGATCTAGGAAACTGCCCTCCTAATGATATGTATCCCGAGGTTTTTGCTGATATGGCAAGGGACTGGGCCAAAGACTTCGACAATGTTGATGTGACTATCATAAATTATGATGAAGCAGTAAAAGCTGGTATGGGCGGTTTGGTCGCTGTAGGAATGGGCTCATCTAGAAAACCTTGTATGGTTATTTTTGAAATGAATAAAGACGTGAAAGGAAGGTGTCCGGTTCTTGTAGGAAAGGGAATCACATTTGACACCGGTGGAATCTCTTTGAAGCCAGGTGCAAATATGGATGAAATGAAATATGATATGGGTGGTTCTGCAACGGTTTTTGGAACCATGGAAGCGCTTGCTCAAACCGGATTTGAGGGGAAGGTAGTTGGAATAACTTGTATGGCTGAAAATATGCCTGCTGCTAATGCGCAACGACCTGGTGATGTTATCAAAGGACTTTCTGGGAAGACTATTGAAGTTCTAAATACCGATGCTGAAGGAAGATTGGTTCTATCTGATGGTCTCTGGAAGGCTGGAGAGTTCGACCCAGAATACATCATTGACTTCGCTACTTTAACCGGAGCCTGTGTTGTCGCTTTGGGACATGAAGCAACTGGCCTATGGTCAAATGATGACGATTTTAGAACGAGAATTCACGAGGCTGGAAACGCTGTTGACGAATTAGCTTGGCCAATGCCGCTTCTCCCTGCATTTGAGAAAGAGATGACTGATTCAAAAATCGCAGATACAAGAAACCTAGGAGCAGGCAGATGGGGCGGTGCAAATACTGCAGCAGCATTTTTGAAACAATTCGTACCTAACCGAGATTATGAAAAAGATGGTGAACAGATTACATGGGCTCACATGGATATTGCAGGAACTTATTGGGGCGCCAAGACGAATATAATGGTTAAGAATGGAGCTACTGGGATCCATGTTAGAACTATCTACCATCTAATCACAAATTCATAATTTTAATTGAATATTATTAATTTCACTAGGAAATTTTAGTCCTTATGTAATAGATTTTTTTGTAATTATTACTTCTTTGCTTTGCGAATTTTAATTTTTTTGCCATTTATAATAATGGATTTTTGACTTTTCCCTGAATGAAGGAGATGGGTGTTATATTTCGACTCTACTAACGGCTTACTAGCAGTTTTTATTCGCCTAGAAGTGGGGGGTTTTCTTGGCATCCTACGGTTGGGTACTGGGTTACTAGTCGACGAGTTGTTGAGTGAAAAATCCCATTGGACCATGACAATAAATCGTCGCTGTTAATATAAACGGTTGTTTAAGATTTAAACGTATTAATCGTCAAAAACTTCTACTTCAACCATCTTTTTAACAAATTCAGTCATTTTAGAATTAAATCTGGTCGCTCTTACAATATGATTGTCTATCCAATGATAATTACCCCCTCTAGGTTTTCCAAATAGGCATGTGTGCCACTTGAATCCATGTCTAGACAACCATTGTTCAGTCACTTCTCTGTGTTCTTCAGCACGGGCTGTAAAGAAACATATTTGATGACCTTGATTATACCATTTATTGATTTGTTCTACGACGCCTTCAAAACATTCTGCAGTAGCCATTCTCTCTGGCTCCTCATTAGGGATGTCTTCGCAAATAGTACCATCTATATCGATTAAAAAATTCTTGCAATCATGTGGTAGTGTGGGGGATACCGCTAACCCCCTTTCGTCTACTTGGTCAACTAAATCTGTCATGGCCTGTGGTATTTGATTAGGCTATTGAATAAATCGCTAACGATTTTCATTTTGGTGATGTACCGTCGTGCTTCCACAAACTCGGCACCAGACCTTTGTACCATCTTTTCTAGGAGTTGTTCCCGTTATATCGATTTCAACTCCACAATCACACTTAACTATGGTGGCCATGACATTGCGATGCGGTCCATCTTGATGAATTAAACGCTTAATGAATAATTTGTTTTGTCTCAAACCTCATGAATACCTTGCTTGATGAAAAGCCCTTGACTTCACTAGAATTTATTGATTTTATATCTGCATTCATATGTTCTAGAATTTTGCTGATCTCATTTTCAAAGTCGCCTATTTCGGCTCGGTCAATAATGGCCCAACCTCTTATTTTGGTCAAACTACCTCGAGACAAAAGTGGGATTAAATCGGGTAAATGGTTGATACTATCATGTGGCAAATTAACCAAAAGTAAATCTATTTTGCCAATATTTTCTTTTTCATTCTTCCATTTTCTAGCGTCTATGTTTTTCAAAACAAAGTTAACTTTAATGTCATTATTCCTTGAAATTAATTCTTGTAAATTTAATTCTAATAATTCAAAAGCATCTGGATTCAAATCCCCAGCATAACAATGTGATATTAAATCATATTCGAAAAGAGCAGGAATTATTCCAGGCCCCACGCCCGCATACGGGTCACAAATTCGTAATTTTCTTTTTAGATCATTTACCAAATCTCTTACAGAACTCAGGTTTTGAATCCGCTCATTTGAAAGCCTAGCAGAAAAATATGCCTTTGCTGGATCTGTCCAAATTGATTTTCCATTTTCCTTGATTTTTGTCCTAGTAGATTTGTTTTCATCTCTGCTGATTATTGGTAATAAATCTCTAACGCGGAAATCTCCTTTAACACCCCTATCCGCGCATATTAATCGTATCGAAGGGAATTGTTCAAGCATCGCTTGTGCAATCTGTTGAGAATATTCTTCAATTGATTCGTCTATTTTTACCATTAAGATATCGCCCTGTATTTCGTGCGATTTAGGCAAAATATCGATTATCTGTTCGCGTGTCTGTTGACTTAATCTATCGCTCCAATGCTCTGGTCCACGTGTTAATCCTTCGGCCATGATTATAGTATTGCCTTTCCAACAATCATCGCCTTCTTCTGGGGCTAAATCTGTTATTGGAATCCCTTTCAATCCGCCTTCTAATGTCAACACTCCAGCACTAGGCATTAACCACTTTCCCTTACGACAAAACTCCAACCAGAATTGGGTTTCTTCACTCGGCACTCTCAAATGACGCATAGGCTTCGCCCTATCCAAGCAAGGGGTAGTTTTGAGCATGGCGACGAAAAATGGTCTTTCATTCCCTAAATCGGGATTGATGTTGATTGGCATGGGCCCTGGTAAGATTTCTTCAATGACAATAGAGGCAAAACAAGCCGCTATCGCTGCAGATTTTAGGCGCTATGAAGCATATACTGCTCTTTGGCCCGAAGAGGAGCTTGTAAAATTAGAAAATGAAATTGGAAAAATCGAAATGGTTATGCGGCCTGAAGTAGAAAGTCCAACTGAATTAATTGAATTGTCAAAAAACAATTTAGTTGCGCTGCTGATAGTTGGAGATCCTTTACAAGCTACAACCCATGTCGATTTACAACTTCAAGCCTTGGAGGCTGGTATTAATTGTATGGTTTTCCATGGAATTTCAATAACCACATTGGTAACCGGGGCTGTTGGGTTATCGAACTATAAATTTGGGAGACAGACCACTATTACTTACCCCTATGGCGGATGGATAGCAACTTCTCCTCTCGAAGTGATTGCTATGAATCTGTTCTTCAATCAACATACTCTAGCGTTACTAGACCTAGACCCAACCGGTGCTGGAACAGGTAAACAAGTTCCTATGCAGCCGAGAGATGCTTGTCATTCTCTAAGATTAATGAAAGAAAAAATCTCTTTAATGGTTGAAGATATTACAGAGGATTCATTTACAAATAAGGTGAAAAAGGCAGCATTGAATGATTTTATCAAATTGAATTTTGATGAATTAAAAGTTGTTTTATGTGCCGATATGGGTACAGATGATGAAAATATAACTTACACAACGATTTCTAAACTTGAAAACATGGGTGGTGGGAGATTAAATTGTCTTATTTTCCCTGCAGTTACGAGTGAAGTTGAAGAGAAGGCCTTGCTTCGTTGGTAATAGAGAGGGTAAAATATGTCTAATGAACTGTTAATTCTATTCTCATTCTTACTCTTCATGGGCATCTTTGCTGGTGTTGGAATTGCTTCAATGCGGGTTAAGCAAGATACGACCGACGATTACCTTGTTGCTGGGAGGGGGATGCATCCCGCTCTAGCTGCTCTATCGGCTGTAAGTACCTGGAATTCAGGGTACATGTTCATTGGATTTATTGGGTTTATCTTCCTTCAAGGGTATTCCGCAATATGGATTGCTTTGGTTTCAACCATTGGTCAACTAGTTGCTTGGATTTGGTTATACAAATATATCCAAAAAGAGGGTAATGAAAGAAATTTACGGTCATTATCTTCTTTAGTATCCAGTAAAAGCGGTGCCCCTGAAGCAAAACTTGCGGCGGTACTATCGGTGTTTTTCTTAGCATTTTACGCTGCTGCACAACTAACAGCCGGAGGCGTTGCACTCAACTCTATGCTTAAATGGCCTGAAACTATTGGTATTTTGATCGGTTTTGTATTGGTTGTCGCTTATTGTTATGCGGGTGGAATCCGTGCATCAATATGGACTGATGCAGCTCAATCAACTGTCATGATTATTGGCTCGACGATTTTGTGTCTTGTTGCGATTGGTAAGGTTGGGGGCTTGGGAGGTCTTCATGATAAGCTAAATGTCATCGATTCCGGTTTAGTTAATATCTATCCATCCGGCCTTGCCTTTGGAGCCACATTATGGGTTGTTGCATTCTTCCTCGGCGGACTTGGTGTTGCTGGACAACCCCAGGTTGTGTCGCGCGTAATGACACTGAAAGATGATTCGGATAGAAAACAAGCAATGGTATGGTTCTTTGTTTGGCAAACACCATTTATTGCCCTCATGTTTTTAATTGGTTTAGCCTGTCGAGCCATATTCAATGGAATAATTGCGCCGGAAGATGCTCAGACTGGATTGCCGGAACTTGCTCAAAGCCTTAATCCAATTTTAGGTGGTGTGATTTTGGCCTCGATTTTTGCAGCTACAATGTCTACGGCTGATAGCCAAGTTTTAGCCTGTACCGCTGCCATAACTGATGACATTATACCAGAATGGAATCAAGACCATGGGAAAACCAAGAAAGTTACCTTGGCAATTGCTGCACTAGCTACCGGTATCTCGTTGGTGGGTCAACTATTTACTGGATTTGGTGACTCGGTATTTGTCTTAGTGGTGTTTGCAGTATATGGTTTAGGTGGTATTTTTATACCGCTCATTCTAATAAGAATGATGGGTTATGAACCTGATTCAAAGCATTCCATTTCAATGATGATCGCAGCACTATTAGGGGTATTAATATGGACTATTGCCTTAGTATTATCTGCCGACGGGGATTGGCCCGGTGGAGTTTTCCCGTCTGTGCCGGGCATAGGTGCTGCATTCGCAGTGCATTTTGTATATTGTTTTAGATACGAAAAAACAGATGTTAAATCAAACCCTTTTGGCCGTTACAGTCTGCCCACTCGTAAGATTACAGCAATTGCTACTGCATCGCTTTTGTGTTTCGTTGTAGTAATAGAGGGGAGTTACTCTGTCTTCACTCCCGAGGAAGAGGTTTCTGAAAGTGGCACTGCAGGCTATCAATTAAATTATTCAGTAATTCAAAACATTAAGACTGAAACCCTTACCATAGGTAATGGAGAAAGTGTAGCGGTTAATTTTGAAGTGCCTGACACTTCTAATGCAATAATTTCTGTTAGCCTATTTATTTCATATGGTGAAACTGCAAATGAAGGATTTACAACTGCATGTGATGAAGTATTTACAACTCCAGACTTTTCGGATTCTAATGGGCCACATGATACAGTAAATGATTCTCCTTCTTCTACAACAAATTGTGATGGGAATAATCAATTGATGGCTTCTGTAATAACAGATTCAAATCTTTCCATGTGGGCAGAGAATGGTACGGGGGATTATTCGCTAAATGGTACAGACAAAGAATTAAATGAAATCCGAGAAATTATGGGGGATTCTTTTAGAATGCAAGGATTTTATTCATCTGATGTAGCTGTAGAAACAAACCACCCAATACCTGGATTTAACGACCCTGGCGAGACTATTACAATTACATGGATATCTTTGATGTTTAGCCCGGATGAAGTAAAAATGGCATCATAAGCTTATTTTCATCCCTTGGATACCTATTTTCCAGCCCATTGCTTTTACAGTTTTATACGCTGAACTTGAACCATCATATAGTGGGTTCGTATGATTTAAATGAATGAAATATAAATCCGGATCGCCCGGTAATCTAGTTCCTAAATGGGCAATTGTTTGGCTTACTGGGGGGTGTGGAACATCTTCTTGAGGACGTTCTGAAAGTTCATGGTGAGACCAAAATGTACCATCAATAAATGCCGTATCAATATCAAATTTTTCCAACCATTCTCTTATTAATTTACAATGATAAAGAGATAATGTCTCTTCCCAAGTATCATGGTCTGGTAAATAAAGTAATGATTTTTCTTTACCCCTAATTATGAATGCATGCATATCTGATAATTCATCCCTATGAGGAACTAATAAGGGTATAATGCTTTCAGAATCAAAAAAGATCTCTTCGCCTGTAGTAAATACCTCCAAAGAAAAAACTCCTTGTTCAAGCATTAAAGCCCATTGAGGTGTTGTTTGAATCAATTGTTTCATCTTTTGAGAAACATGGAGCATTATTCCTTTTGCTCCAATTGTTTCTCTTCCAAATAGTCCAAGCCCATCAACATGCCCGAAATGAGCATGCGTTAACCAGACATGTGCTGGCAGATTCTCTTGCCAAATATTTAGTTGATCACCTAAATTTCTAGTAGCGTCAAAAAGATGTGTGCTCATATCTCCTAGTTTGACTCCTATTGAGGTCGGAAATGCTCTTTCGTCCAACCCGACATTAGCACAACATGGCTTCTGACAGAGAGGTTGTGGCCTGCCTCCATCTTGGGCAATCCCAAGTAATGTAACTTCGGCCATGCCCTGTGGAGTAGTTTCTATTTCATGAAGTTGCAGTATATTTCTATTTATTTCTAGAAATTTGACGAAATAAAGTAACGAAGAACTCAAACCATACCTTCTGTTGGGCGGGTTGAGGGGAGTTTATGGCAAAACCTGCACAAGTTGAGTTCCCTGGCCAAAAGAAAGCAAAGGTTAGAATGCGTGGAACAAAACATGCAAATGAGGCTACTGTTAAAAAAATAAAAAGAGAATTATCTCGGCTCTTAGACAATCCTCGCTCTCATTTGCCGGCAATGACTTGGAATGGTAAGTTGCGCTGGGGAAGGACTGATCCGGTCACTAAAACTCTTAGAGAACTAGAAAAGATCATTAAGAAAAAAAATGACATTAAATGGTTAGGAAAACGGATGATGGCAAAAAGAGGAGATCCTGTTGCGAAGGCCTTTGCTGGTTCTTTACATGCTTGTCATGATACAGAATTCTCTACTGTTGGAAAATTCTCATCCTCTTCATTTGGTACTGCATCATATGTAAGAAGAGGTGATGGGAAACAAGGATATCTTGCAGGGTTACAAAATTATTCCAACATTACACTTAGAATGCTTCCTTGGGAAGAGCATGCGAAAAGAGGGATGTATTTTTTCTCCTGGAAAGGTGGTTTTGTCTGTACTGGTCCTAAGCCTAATCCGCCAGATGAATGGGTTACAGATGTTCTATCAAGATCTCGGTTTGATTTTGAAATCAAGGAAGTAGAAGGAAAGAAAATATGGTATACTAGCGATGTCAATTTTTCTGATGTCAAAGATTCCATTTCCTCTGGTAATGGTTATGTGAAGTTATCCTTCAAAAAAGGACAAGTGGTAGCAATAGGCTTTGATTCGATTGAAACGATAACAAAAAAGGAGTCTTCATTTATTCACCACCTGGCCCTTTCAATGCTTCCCCCGTTTTTACCTTCTATCGTAGATATCGAAGGGATTTGGCTCCCGGAAGGATGGCCAAATGATAAAGAAATGTCAAAAGAAACTAAAGAAAACGTAGCCAAAATAATAGATGCTTGGCAAGGTTTGACAATGAACGAAGGAGTTATTGCTAAGGCGATAAAACGTTCAATTTTAGATTCTATTGACGAGGGATTAATTATCAATTCAAAATGGATTGGTGAATTAGACTTTGATAAGATTGTTGAGGCTCTCTCTGATACTGCTGGATCAGTCGGCGAAAGAGACCTTGCTGGACACATTTTGATGGTTTGTGTAGATGATATTTCTAATAATGATGAGGGTTTAAGGATTAATGCTAGAGGTGAAATTTCAGAAAGAAAAACACCGACCGTTGAAGTGATGGAAGGGGCTAGTTGTGGCGATATTCTTACTGCCCTTTGGGAAGAGTATGGTCTTTTAGCATTGGAAAGTATTGGTATTTCTGGAGACGAAGGGGCGCAAATTTGGGAAAAACAAAATAAAAAGCCAAAACCTTTTGGAACCTTCTTGAAAGGTCTTGATTCAGCAAGAGAATCGGCTAAGTTAGCTTCTAGATTTACAACTAAAATTGGGGGGCTTGAGGGTGCAACGGGACATATTCATGACTTGGTCCGAATTGGCCTAATGGATGGTTTAGGTAAAGCAGAAAGAATTGCGACTGCTAGACATGATTCAATAGACAAGGCGGCTGCTTCATGGGCTTGGTTACTTGCCGTAGGCCGGTCTACTGGGCAAGAATGGCATTTCGATGGAGATGCGCGAAATCGAGCAAGTGCTTGGTTGAGCGCTACTAAAGAGCTAGTTGCATCGGGGCAAACTCTTCTTTCATGTGAAGATAGTGCGGTTTCTGATATGAAAAAATCATGGGATGAAGCAATTACTCAATTACGCAGAGATATAGGTGAAAGTTGATCACTTTAATTTATCAAAGCCTCTTTCAATATCTGCCCATAAATCTTCAATATCTTCAATTCCAATACTCATTCTAACATACCCTGGAACTAGTCCTGCAGCATGGCGAACTTCTTCGGGTATCATCATATGACTTGAGTTAAATGGACATTCGACTAGTGATTCGACCCCTCCTAAACTAGTTGCTTCGTAAATCATTGTAAGCCCCCTCATAAATGAAAGTGCGGCTTGGTCGCCCCCTTTTACAACAAAACCAATCATGCCAGTTCCTCTTGGCATTATTCTTTGTGCAACCTCATAATCATCATGAGATTTCAAAGAGGGATGGTTTACCTTTTCGATTAATGGGTGGGATTCTAAACGCTTTGCAAGTTCAGCAGCGTTGGAGCATATTTTTGGCATTCTAACATGTAATGTCCTCATACCTCTTTCCAAGAGATAACAATTGTGAGGGTCGGCACTGCCACCAAAATGGACCTTACGATGGAATATATTCTCAATATGCTCCCTTGAGCCAACAACTGCTCCACCGATAATATCCGAATGTCCACCAAGATATTTGGTAGTTGAATGAATTACTAAATCAGCACCCATTTTCAGTGGCTGGCACCCCCATGGCGATGCAAATGTATTGTCAATTATGCACAAAAGATTGTGTTTCTTAGCCATGGCAGCCATCGCTTCTATATCGCATACTTTCAATACCGGGTTAGTTAAAGTTTCAATGTATAGAATCTTGGTATTTGGTTGGATGGCTGCTTCATAAGAAGATGGGTCTGTCATATCTGCCATTGAAACCTCTATACCAAATCTTGGCATCTCTTCGGTCAATAGCCCATAGGTGCCGCCATACACATCTGTTGAGGCAACAATATGGTCGCCAGAGGATAAGAAAGTCATCAGTGTAGTGGATATTGCCGCCATTCCTGATGCGAATACTTCAGCATCTTCGCCACCTTCAAGAGCACGTAATTTATCGCAAACCGCTTCAGCATTAACGGAAGTAATTCTAGCATAGAGAAGTGTGTGGTGCGCTCCTGCAGCCCATCCAGCATATCTTTCATCTGTCAATTTATATGTTGATGATTGAAAAATTGGCGTGTTTACTGCATCTCCAACATGTTTAGTTCCTGAATGAACTGCTTTACTTCCAAATCCCTCAAAACTATCACCTGATTCGTCTGACATTTTCTCGCCCAATTGGGTCTAAGAATAGGCGGGCTTTGAACGATGCGCTTGTAATTTATTCCTGTTCATGGGGTTCATCATGATTTCCAAAGGATTCTACGATTATATTTCCAATAAATAGAGAGCCCCCTCCTACAATAATCCAGATATTCCAGTGTACCATTCCTAAAGCTAATGCTATTGTAGTAGCCCATACGGGTTCTAGAGCGTAGATAATTGCTGCTTGTACTGGGTGAAGGTATCTTTGGAATAGGTTTAGTAATAATAAACAGAAAAAAGTCCCTCCTAATCCAAGTAATAATACTGGAATTAAAACACCTTTTGTCAATAGTAAATTCCAACTCGCAATATCGCCTTCAATAAAACCTAGCAAATATACCATAAAAATAGAGCAAATTGTAACTACAATAAATGAAGTGGTTGATACTCCTATAGGGTCTCTAATTTGAGTTATCTTTTGTGTAAATATGATATGTAGGGCAAATAATGCAGCGCAAATTACTGTCAAAATCTCCCCCAGGCCCCAAGATAAATGTGGCGGGCCTTCGATAAATCCGGCCCCGAATGTTGCTAAAAGTACGCCGCCCAATAGTATTCGAGTGGGTCGTTTTTTAGCCATGAATGTGGTTATGATTGCTGTAAAAACAACATATAGAGATGTTAGAAATGCTGATACGGAAGGATCTATATCATCCAATCCGACCATTTGGGAAAAGTATGCAAGAAACATTAGAACTCCCAGCAATAATCCATCTTTCCAAATTATTTTTTCCCTAAGTGCGACTCTAGCCTTTGAAAAAAAGGCAAGCATAACTATTGATGCTATCGCGAATCTAGCTGCGACCAAGGTTGCCACCACTGCATTCTTGCCGAAAACTAATTTCTCTTCATCTAAATTATCTAGTGCTTGTTTCATCCAAATAAATGTGGCACCCCATACTAAAGTAACAGCCAATAATGCATAAATTGCCTTTCTTCTTTGATCAAATGATACTTTGGTAGCGAGAAAATCTTCGGCGTCCGATGATGAACTATTCTCGCCCATAACTTATCCAGTGCAATTAACCGCATGAGTATAATGGTTGTAATTTGGCTTTTTATTGAGTTGATTGACGCGAAGCCTCAGGAGTCGTGCGCTTTCTGGGGGAAACATGGCTAGTCAACTTCGTTCATGGGAGATGCCCATCG
>MDTG01400780.1_pt1 | contig 13698 bp, 9 predicted proteins | sample 811421 | NCBI WGS metagenome assembly MDTG01 (sample SAMN05326645, study PRJNA326480) | marine metagenome | isolation source: seawater | place: Pacific Ocean: South East | collected 2011 | reverse complement strand
TGGAACAAATGTTGATAGTTGGTCTATTAGGCAGCCGCTAGGAGTCGTTGCTGGAATTACACCTTTTAATTTTCCTGCGATGGTTCCCATGTGGATGTTTCCAATTGCAATTGCCTGTGGAAATACTTTTATTTTAAAACCCTCTGAAAAAGACCCCTCATGCTCAATTCGATTAGCAGAATTACTTACTGAAGCTGGATTACCAAAAGGAGTGTTTAATGTAATAAATGGAGACAAAGAGTCAGTTGATGCTATTTTAGCAAACCCAGATGTTAAAGCAGTTAGTTTTGTAGGATCAACACCTATTGCAAAATATATTTACGAGAACTCAGCTAAAAATGAAAAAAGAGTTCAGGCTCTTGGGGGAGCTAAAAATCATTTGGTTGTAATGCCTGATTGTGACCTTGATTCTGCAGTTAATGGATTAATGGGTGCTGCGTACGGTTCTGCAGGTGAAAGGTGTATGGCGCAATCTGTAGCAGTTGCCGTGGGAGACATAGGCGATGAATTAGTTTCTAGAATGTCAAAAAAAGTTGAAACTCTTAAAGTTGGACCTGGAATGGATAAGGGTTCTGAAATGGGACCATTAATTACTAAAGAACATTTGGAAAAAGTAAAAAACTACGTAGATATCGGAGTTAAAGAAGGCGCAAAACTACTAATTGATGGAAGAAAATTAAAACTTCAAGGATATGAAAATGGTTTTTATATAGGTGGTTGTTTGTTTGATCACGTAAATAAGAATATGAGAATTTATAAAGAAGAAATATTTGGTCCAGTACTGTCAGTTGTTAGAGTAAAAACTTTTGAAGATGCTGCTAAGCTGATAAATGATCATGAATTTGGAAATGGAGTAAGTATTTATACAAGAGATGGTGATGCTGGAAGAACTTTTGCTAGCAAAATTCAAGTAGGCATGGTTGGTATTAATGTACCAATTCCTGTTCCGATGGCTTTTCATAGTTTTGGGGGATGGAAAAGATCTTTATTTGGTGACAGTGCAATGCATGGAATGGAAGGTATAAAATTTTATACAAAATTAAAAACAGTAACTTCACGATGGCCATCAAATATTCGTTCAAACGCGGAATTTGTAATGCCAACAATGAAATAGAGAAAATGACTAAAATATCTTTAATTGGAGCAGGTCAAATAGGTGGAACTTTAGCGCATCTGATTGGAACAAAAGAATTGGTGGATGAAGTAGTATTGTTTGACGTAGCAAGTGGAATAGCAAAAGGAAAAGCTCTTGATATAGCACAATCATCATCAGTTGATGGCTTTAATGTTAAATTTTTAGGCTCTGATAATTATAAAGATATTAAAAATTCTGATGTCATAATCATTACAGCTGGTGTTCCTAGAAAACCAGGTATGAGCAGAGATGACCTATTAGGAATTAACTTAAAGATAATCAAACAAGTAGCTAAAGGCATTAGAGAAAATGCTCCAAACGCATTTGTCATATGTATAACTAATCCTTTAGATGTTATGGTTATGGCTTTTCAAAAATATTCAGGCTTATCAGCTAAAAAAGTTGTTGGAATGGCTGGAATCTTAGACAGCTCAAGATTTAAATTATTTCTATCTTTAGAATTGAATGTTCCAGTAAAAGAGATTGATGCAATGGTAATGGGTGGTCATGGTGATACTATGGTGCCAATGCCTAGATTCACCAAAGTTTTAGGAAAACCTTTGCTTGATTTAGTTAAAGAAGGAAAAATTTCTCAAGAAAGATTAGAAGAGATAAATCAACGAACGAGAGATGGTGGTGCTGAGATTGTTAAATACCTTGAAAAAGGTTCAGCATTTTATGCACCAGCAGCATCAGGAATTCAGATGGCAGAAGCTTATTTAAATAATGAAAAAAAGTTATTACCATGTGCTGTTCAATTAAATGGTGAATATGGAGTTAATAAAGTTTATGCAGGTGTCCCAGCAATTATTGGAAAAGATGGCGTAGAACAAATAGAGCAAATTGACTTAGACGATAATGAAAAAAAAGAATTTATGCATTCAATTAATGCAGTTAAAACACTTTGGAAAGTGGCATCTGATATAGACCCTGATCTTTCTAAATAATAATGAATATTCACGAACATCAAGCAAAGCAAATCTTAGAGAAATATGGTGTAACAGTCCCAAAAGGTGTTTTTGCACTATCTGTAAATGATTTACTAGAAAAAGCAAAATCACTAAAAACAAAAAAATATGTTTTAAAAGCCCAAATACATGCAGGTGGGCGGGGTAAAGCTGGGGGTATTAAAGTTTTAAATAGTTTAGAAGAATTAAGTGATGCAGCAAAAGAGATGATGGGGAAAACTTTAGTGACTCATCAGACTGGTCCAGGAGGGAGAAAAGTAAAAAGATTATATGTTGAAGAGTCATCAAACATAGATAAGGAATTTTATCTTTCCTGTTTAATAGATAGAGCTAGTTCAAAAGTTGCTTTTATTTCTAGTGACCAAGGAGGAGTTGATATTGAAGAAGTGGCAAAAAATCATCCTAAAAAAATTATAATGACTAAAATTGATTTTAAAAATGAAATTACAGATAGTGATTGTGCGGAAGTGATTAAAATTTTTAATTTAGATGAAAATCTAAAATCACAAGCAATTTCAATTATAAAATCCATCTATCAAATGTATATAAATACTGATGCAAACATGGTGGAAATAAATCCTTTAATTATAACAAAAGAAAAAAAAATGATTTGTTTAGATGCAAAAGTAAATTTTGACTCTAATGCTTTATTTAAACATCCAGAAATCGCTGAGTTAAGAGATTTTAATGAAGAGGATCCAATTGAAATTGAAGCAGGTAAATATGGTCTATCCTACATTAAATTAAATGGAAGTATCGGATGTATGGTCAATGGAGCAGGGTTAGCTATGGCAACCATGGATATAATCAAATTATATGGAGAGGAGCCAGCTAATTTTTTAGATGTTGGTGGTGGAGCTTCTAAAGATAAAGTATCTGCAGCTTTAAAAATTATACTCTCAGATAAAAATGTAAAAGGAATTCTAATAAATATTTTTGGAGGAATAATGCGATGCGATGTACTTGCTCAAGGGGTAGTAGAAGCAGCTAAAGATATAAATATTGATGTTCCATTAGTGGTTCGACTAGCAGGAACAAATTTTAAAGAGGGTAAATCAATATTGGATAATTCAGGATTAAAGTTAATTTCTGCACAAAATTTAGATGATGCAGCTAAAAAAATTATAGAGGTGATTAAGTGACATGTCAGTTTTAATTAACAAAGATACTAAATTGATCTGTCAAGGATTTACAGGAGCTCAAGGCACTTTTCATTCTGAGCAAGCTATTAAATATGGTACTAACTTAGTTGGTGGAGTAACACCAAAAAAAGGTGGTCAAAAACATTTAGATAGACCTGTTTTTAATAGTGTAGTCGAAGCAAAAAATAATGTGGGTGCAGATGCAACAATGATTTATGTGCCTGCTAAATTTGCTGCAGCAGCGATTATAGAAGCAATCGATGCATCAATAGAATTAATTGTATGTATCACAGAAGGTATTCCTGTTCAGGATATGCTTAAAGTTAAACAGAAATTAAATGGAACGAAAAGCAGATTAATAGGACCAAACTGTCCAGGAATAATTACACCAGACGAATGTAAAATTGGAATTATGCCTGGAAATATTCATAAAAAAGGATCAGTAGGTATTGTGTCTAGATCTGGAACTCTTACCTACGAGGCAGTTGCACAAACTACAGAGAATGGCCTTGGTCAATCAACTTGCATTGGAATTGGGGGTGATCCCATTAATGGTACGAACTTTATAGATTGTTTAGATTTATTTTTAAAAGATAAAGAAACAGAGTCTATATTAATGATAGGAGAAATTGGGGGCACAGCTGAGGAAGAGGCAGCAGAATTTATTAAAAATCATGAAATTAAGAAGCCAATAGTTGGTTTTATTGCGGGTATTACTGCGCCCCCAGGTCGAAGGATGGGTCATGCTGGAGCTATTATCTCTGGCGGAAAAGGGAGCGCAGAGGATAAAATTGTCAAAATGGAGGAATCTGGGATTACAGTGGCAAAATCTCCCTCAATAATAGGAAAAACTTTATTTAATAAATTGTCAAATTGAAAAATTTTATCAGAGGATTATATTAAATATATAGATGTCATCTTCAAAAAATTTTGAATACAAAAAAACGTCATTTTTAAACAAACAAAATAGTGCATTTATTGAGCAAATGTATCTCAAGTTTGTTAAAGAAGATCCAGATTTGCCAAATAGCTGGAGAGACTATTTTGCAGGAATTGGGGACGAATTAAATATTATTGCGAAAGAAATTAATGGACCTTCATGGGGACCAAAAAAAAATAAATTAGACATTGATGAACTTGAGAAAAAAATTGACCGACAAGATCAAAAGTTTGATGAACTTATTGAAAATACGAAAAATACAAACAATAATTCTATCAGATCAAATGAAGACTCTATAAAAGCAGTCTCAATGATTAGATCATATAGACAAAGAGGACACCTAATTGCTAAATTGGACCCACTTGGTTTATTAAAATCAGATTATTTAGATGAATTACACCCAGAGTCTTTTGGTTTTAAAAAAGAGGATTATAAAAAAAAAATTTATTTAGGTGGGGTTGCTAATAAGAAATACTCTACCATTATTGAATTATTAGGATTTTTAAAAAAAACTTATTGTGGATCGATTGGCTACGAATACATGCACATATCAAATCCTACTGAACGAAAATGGTTTAGAGATAGAATAGAGTTGTCTCAAAATAACTTAAATTTTACTAAAAATGGAAAAGAAGCAATTTTGAATAAGTTAATTCAAGCAGAAGGTTTTGAAAAATTTCTTCATACGAAATATGTTGGAACTAAAAGATTTGGATTAGATGGAGGAGAAAGTTTAATACCAGCTTTAGAGCAAATAATAAAGATTAGCGGTCAATCGAAAGTAAAAGAAGTAAAGATTGGAATGTCTCACAGAGGAAGATTAAATGTGTTAGCGAATGTTCTGCAAAAATCATATAAAAGAATATTCAATGAATTTGCAGGCGAATTCGGTATTTCACCCGATGAAGGTGCGGGAGATGTAAAGTATCATTTAGGTGCTTCATCCAATAGAGAGTTTGATGGAAATCCAGTTCATGTAAGTTTAACTGACAACCCTTCACACTTAGAGGCAGTTAACCCAGTTGTGCTAGGTCAAACTAGAGCAAAACAATATTTCCATAAGGATAAAGAAAGAAATAAAGTAATACCAATTTTAATTCATGGTGACGCCGCTTTTGCAGGCCAAGGAGTTGTAGCTGAATGTTTTGCAATGTCTGGTCTCCCTGGTCACAACACAGGTGGTACAATCCACATAATAGTTAACAATCAAATTGGATTTACGACAAGCCCAAGATTTGCTAGATCATCTCCCTATCCTTCTGATATTGCAAAAATGGTTGATGCCCCAATAATACATGCAAATGGAGATGATCCTGAAGCTGTTGTGTATGCAGCAAGAATAGCAACAGAGTTTAGGCTAAAGTTTAATAGAGATGTAGTAGTAGATCTAATTTGTTATAGAAGGTTTGGCCATAATGAGGGAGATGAACCATCTTTTACCCAACCTTTAATGTATGAAAAAATTAGAACTCATCCCTCCACAACAAAAGTTTATGGAAAGAAACTTGTAAATGAGAACATTATATCAAATGAAGGTTTGAATAATTTAATTAAGAATTTTAAAAAATTGCTTGATGATCAATTCAAAAACGCAAAAGATTATAAGCCAAAAATTGCTTGGTTTGAGGGCACATGGTCAGCTTACAAACCAGAAAAAGGTAAAGATAAAAGGGGTGTTACAGGAGCAGATACTAAAAAACTTTTAGAGATTTCAGAAAAAATAAACTCATCCTACAAGGAATTAAATTTACATAAGACAATTATAAGAGTTTTAAATGATAGAAGAGAAAACGTAAGAAAAGGATATAACATTGATTGGTCAACAGCTGAAGCCTTGGCGTTTGGGTCTTTATTAGAGGAGGGATATCCAGTAAGGTTAGTGGGCCAAGATTCGGGAAGAGGAACTTTTAGTCAAAGACACTCAGTATTAAGAGACCAAAAAGATAATAGTCGATACGTTCCACTAAACAATATCTCAAAAAGTCAAAAACAATTTGAAGTAGTTGATAGTTTTTTATCTGAGCTAGCTGTTTTAGGATTTGAATATGGCTATAGTTTAGTTGAACCAAATACTCTTACATTGTGGGAGGCACAATTTGGAGATTTTGCAAATGGTGCCCAGGTTGTAATTGATCAATTTATTGCCTCAGGAGAAAGAAAATGGAGAAGAGCTTCTGGATTAGTTATGCTATTGCCCCACGGATATGAAGGACAAGGTCCCGAACATTCATCTGCTAGATTAGAAAGATTTTTACAGATGTGCTCAAATGATAATATGCAAGTTATGAATTGCACAACACCTGCAAATTATTTTCATGCACTTAGAAGACAAATGCATAGAGACTTTAGAAAACCTTTGATTATGATGACGCCGAAATCTTTACTAAGAAATAAATATTGTGTCTCAAACTTAGAGGATTTTAATAAGACTAATACTTTTCACAGAGTTCTTTGGGACCATGCAATAGATCCAAAATCTAGGGGTTTTCTAAAATTAAAGGAAAATTCTAAAATAAAAAAAGTTATTATGTGTTCAGGTAAAGTTTATTTCGATTTATTAGCAGCAAGGGAACAATTAAAAAAAGATGATACAATCTTGTTTAGAATTGAGCAACTTTATCCTTTTCCCGTAAAAACTCTTGTTAAAGAGCTTAAACCTTTCGCAAAAAATGCTAAATTTTTTTGGTGTCAAGAAGAACCTAAAAATATGGGTGCCTGGTTCTCTGTTAGAGATTATATACAATGGACATTGGATAATATTAAGGCTAGTAATAATAAAATTTCTTATATAGGAAGAAGTCCAGATGCATCACCAGCAACTGGATATGCAAAAAGGCATATTTCTCAACAACAAGAAATTATAAAAAAAGTATTTGAATAAAAACTATGAGTGAAAAAATAGTAGTCCCAGCCTTAGGAGAAAGTATTACAGAGGCAACGGTGTCTAAATGGTTAAAAACCAAAGGTGAAAGTGTTGAAGCTGATGAGCCTATTGTCGAATTAGAGACCGACAAAGTTAACTTGGAAGTACCATCACCAATAAGCGGAGTCTTGTCTGAAATAAACTCAAAAGATGGGACTGTAGTTGAGGTTGGAGCTTTACTTGGATCTGTGTCAGAAAATGGATCCGACTTATCAAAAAAAGAAATAGAGAAAACAAAAGCATCATCAGATAACAATAATATTGTTAATCATGAGGATCCAAAAAAAGAAGTAAGAATTTTTGAAGATGCTTCCAATGAGACAAATTCATCTGAACAGCCGCTGGTTTTGACAGATGAAGTAGAAGAAGAAGTTAAATTAAAAAATAATCAACGTAATCAAAATTTATCTCCAGCTGTAAGAAAAATTGTTTCTGAAAATAAAATTAATATTCTGTCAGTAAAAGGCTCTGGGAAAGATGGAAGAATTTTAAAAGGTGATTTAATAAGTTTGATGGGAGTGCAACCCCAGCCATCAGAGAGAAAAGTACAATACGGTCCTGAGGAAAAAATCAGAATGACTAGATTAAGACAAACTATTGCCAAAAGACTTAAACAAGCTCAAGAAAATGCAGCTTTATTAACAACATTTAATGAAGTTGACATGTCTAATATCATAGAAATTCGTAAACAAAATCAGGAAGATTTTCAAAGTAGATATGGAATTAAACTAGGTTTTATGTCCTTCTTTGTTAAGTCTAGTATTGTTGCTCTTAAATCATTTCCAGCATTAAATGCAGAAATTGATGGAGAGGATATAATTTACAAAAATTATTATAATATCAGTTTTGCTGTAGGTACTGAAAAAGGTTTAGTTGTTCCAGTATTAAAAAATGCTGATGAGTTGTCTTTTGCAGATATTGAAAAGAATATTAAAAATATGTCAGAAAAAGCAAAAGAGGGAAAATTAACAATTGAAGATCTTCAAGGTGGAACTTTTACAATAAGTAATGGTGGAGTTTATGGATCAATGTTATCAACACCAATTTTAAATTTACCTCAATCAGCTGTACTTGGAATGCATAACATAGTTGAAAGAGCTGTTGTAGTTGATGGAGAAATTAAAATAAGACCTATAATGTATTTGGCACTATCTTACGACCATAGAATCATAGATGGAAAAGAATCTGTTTCATTCTTAAAGATGATTAAAGAAAACTTGGAGGACCCAAGAAGATTATTTTTAGATATATAAATGTCAGAAAAATTTCAAGCAGTTGTAATTGGTGGTGGACCCGGAGGATATGTTTGTGCTATTAGATTATCTCAATTAGGACTAAAAACTGCTTGTATAGAATCTAGAGGGTCTCTTGGAGGCACTTGTTTAAATGTGGGCTGTATACCTTCAAAAAGTTTACTAAATTTATCTGAAGAATATCATAAGGTAAAAAATTTATCTAATAAAGGTATAGAAGTGGGTGATGTTAAATTGAATCTAAGTAAAATGATGAAAAATAAAGATAAAGCAGTGACTGTTTTAACCAAAGGTGTGGAATTTTTATTAAAAAAAAATAAAATTTCATATTTTAAAGGTCACGGTAGTTTTAAATCAAAAAATGAAATTTTAATCAAAGATATAGATAATAATAATACAGTTATAAATGCTGAAAATATAGTAATAGCCACTGGATCAGTTCCCGTATCTCTCCCAGGAATAAATTTTGATGAAAAAATTATTCTTTCGTCAACAGGAGCTTTAAAAATTGAAGAAGTTCCAAAGAAAATGTTGATAGTCGGAGGAGGTTATATTGGTTTAGAAATGGGATCAGTATGGTCAAGACTTGGATCAGAGGTCCACGTGATTGAGTTTTTAGAACATATTACACCTGGAATGGATAGAGAAATTTCACAAGAATTTATGAAAATTTTAAAAAAGCAGGGAATAAATTTTCATATGCAACATAAAGTTGAAAAAATTAAAAAAAATAATTCGGGCGCTATTGTTTCGACTATAGACAAAAATGGAAAAAAAAAAGATTTTGATTGTGATGTTGTTTTAATTTCTGTTGGAAGAAAGGCTAATATAGAGGGATTAAATATACAATCTGTTGGAGTTGAACTTGATGAAAAGCACAGAATAAAGACTGACAAAAGATTTAAAACCAACCAAGATAATATTTATGCTATCGGTGATGTAATAGCTGGCCCTATGTTAGCACATAAGGCTGAGGACGAAGGTATTGCAGTTGCAGAAAATATTGTTGGTCAATCAGGACACGTTAATTATGATACAATTCCTGGAGTAATTTATACATCACCAGAAGTTGCTTATATTGGAAAAACGGAAGAACAACTTAAGTTCAAAAATGTGAAATATAAAATTGGAAAATTCTCTTTTATGGCAAATTCAAGGGCAAAAGCAATTGATGATACTGAAGGATTTGTAAAAATTTTAGCTGATTCAAAAACCGACAGAGTTTTAGGAGCACACTTAATTGGACCTCATGCTGGTGAATTGATATCAGAAATTGGTATTGCTATGGAATTTGGAGCTAGTTCAGAGGATATTGCAAGGACTTGTCACGCACATCCTACTTTTTCAGAGGCAGTTAAAGAAGCAGCACTTTCAGTTGATAAAAGGGCAATTCACTCTTAATCAATAAATTTATATAGATCAACATCATTACAATGAAAACCTTTTTAATCTATAATATTTGATTAATGAAAAAGAGATTAATAATCTTTATCCCATCTATTGAAGAAGGCGGTGTTGAAAAAAATTTATTCTTAGTTAGCAACTACCTAGAGAGCCGTAAAATAATGGTTGAAATATTAACTTGTAATCATGATAAATTAGGAAAATTTAAAAAAGGAATAAAGTTTATTGGTACAAAAAATTCTTTTTGGCAAAAAAGGAGCAGAATAGTTAAATATTTGACCTGCTCAATAATTTTATTTTTTAAGTTATTTAATAAAAAAGATAAAATATTAGTATTTGCTTTTCAGGCAAATATTTTTGCAACTGTTATTGCCAGAATTTTTAAAACAAAAATTATAACAAGATCTAATTCTGCTCCAGTGGGATGGTCAAAAAATTCTTTTAAAAATGTTCTATATCGGTTTTTAATCAGTTTAGCTGATGATGTGATGGTAAATTCTATAGAGTTTAAAAAATCATTTCAAAATCAATTTAATATAAAACCAACATGTATTTACAACCCTTTTGATAAAAGTTTTATCAAAAAAAAATTAAAAAAAAAAAAAATATAAAATTTTTTAAAAAAAATTATTTAAACTTAATTTCTGTTGGTCGGTTAACAGATCAAAAAGATCATTTGACATTAATAAAATCCATAAAGTTATTAGACTCAAATTTTAAAGTTAATTTAATAATTATTGGCAAAGGAAAAAATAAAGCATTACTACAAAGTTACATAATAGATAATAATCTTGAAAATAAGATAAAATTAATAGGTTACTTAGATAATCCTTATCATTATATCAAAAATTCGGACATAGTGATTTTGACATCAAAATATGAAGGCCTTCCAAATATATTATTAGAAGCTCAATATTTAAAAAAATATATAATTTCTACAAACTGTGTATCGGGACCCAAAGAAATTTTGCTTAACGGTAAAGCTGGAGATTTAATAAAAATAGGAAATTACCAAAAATTATCTTTACTTATAAAGAATTATAAAAAAAATAAAAAAACAATTCTTAAAAAAATTAAAGAAGGAAAAAAAAATTTTTACCGGTTCGATTATAAATTGAATTGCAAAAAATATTTAAATTTTGTAAATAAAAACTTTTAGTATTTTAATTAAGAATAGATTAATCTTTTTTAAATCTTGTTTGTCTTTTTTTTGATCATATAATCAATATATAGACCTTTTATAAATGAAATATCCAATACTCTTACCTAATATATTCAATTATCCATTTACTTATGAGAGTGATTTAAAATTGAAAACAGGTGATTTTGTTATAGTTCCTTTTGGAAAATCAAAAATCACTGGTGTAGTATGGGATGAATTTGAAGGGAATAGCAAAAAAAAATTTAAAACAAAAAAAGTTTTAAAAAGACTAGAAATATCAGCATTAAAAAAAGAAACGATAAATTTTTTAAATTGGTTTTCCAAATATAATTTAATTCCAAAAGGAATGGCAATAAAACTATTAATGTTAAATAGTAATATAGTTGAGAGATTAGCTGAGGAAAAGTATAGAGATTATGAAACAAATATAAAAAATCACTCTTTTAAATTGTCCCAAGAACAAAAAAAATCTTTAAAATTAATGAATGAAAATTCTGATAAATTTAGAGTTCACGTTTTGCAAGGTACAACAGGGTCAGGTAAGACTATTGTATATTTTGAATCTTTAAAAAAATTTATTAAAAAAGATTTTCAAGGACTAATTTTATTACCTGAAATTGGATTAACAGGTCAATTTGAACAAAAGTTTTTTGAATTTTTTGGTTTTAAGCCTGCTATTTGGCACTCCGGGATTAGTAAGAAAAAAAAAGAAATTATATGGAGTGGTGTTAATGAAGGAAAAATTAAAGTTATAATTGGAGCAAGATCGTCTCTTTTTTTACCATTTAAAAATTTAGGTTTAATTATTGTTGACGAAGAACATGACCAATCTTACAAGCAAGATGAAGGTGTTATCTATAATGCGAGAGATATGGCAATTGTTAGAGCTTCATTTGAAAATATTCCATTAAACTTAATCACATCAGTTCCATCAATAGAGACTTACGAGAATATAAAAAAAGGTAAATATTCATTATCAAAACTTAATCAAAGATATCAAGATGCTGCATTACCCAACTATGAAATAATAAACTTAAATAATGTCAAACTTGAGAAGCAAACTTGGTTGTCAAAAGAAATTATTAAGAAAGCAAACTATCATTTAGAAAAAAAAGATCAGGTTTTATTTTTTTTAAATAGGAGAGGTTTTTCACCACACGTTTTATGTAATAAATGCTTTAATGCATTTGCATGTCCAAATTGCTCTATTAATTTGGTTTACCATAAAAAAAAGGATATTCTTTTATGTCATTATTGTGGTTTTAAATCTTCACTAGATAGAAATTGTATCAAAGAAAATAAATGTAATTTTATTTTTAGTGGCCCAGGTGTAGAACGTATTTCAGATGAGGTAAAAAAAAATTTTCCTAATAGAAAAATTGAAATATTCTCAAGTGATACAATGAACAAAAAAGATTCTACAGATAAACTCAAAAAAATTATAAATAATGAAGTAGAAATTTTAGTAGGTACACAACTTATATCAAAAGGTTTTCATTTTCCAAGTTTAAATTGTATTATTGTTGTTGATATTGATTTAGCAACTCAAGGTCATGATCTAAGAGCAGCAGAAAAAAGTTTACAATTATATCATCAATTGACAGGAAGGGCCGGCAGGACAGGTAAGCCAGCAACTGTATATTTTCAAACTTACAACAAAAATACGGACATGATAAGTGAGATCACAAATAAAAATCCAGATATATTTCTAGATAGAGAGTTACAAATTAGAAAAAAAAATAAACTTCCGCCTTATGAAAGATTTATATCATTAATATTGACTGGTGAAAATGAACGAAAGTTGGAGAAAGATGCTTATTATTTTAAAAATTTTTTAGAGAATAAAATTAATGCCAAAATTCTTGGTCCTGTTAATGCTCCACTATTTAGACTTAAAAGAAAATTTCGGGTAAGATTGTTAATTAGAGGTCCAAAATCTCTTAAATTACAAAATTCAATAAGTGAATTGATCTCAAATTATAAGTTTTCTAATGGAATAAAACTAACAGTTGATGTTGACCCTATAAATTTCAATTAAACCAAAAAAAAAGGGTTTTTTTACAAATCAGCCACTTGAAGACATAGAGGTCGTATGCTATTTAGTGCCAGATTTAAAAAAATTTCAAAAAACTAGAGGGATAAAGTTGAGCAAAAACACAGGATTTTCAATAACTTCAGCTGAAAGATATTCTCTCGCCCTTTTCGAGCTTTCAGAAGAAAATAATATTCTTGGAAAGGTGGAGGATCAATCTTTGATTATTTTAAATTTGATTAATCAAAGTCAAGATTTTTCGGATTTTATTAAAGATCCCACTTTTAAAAAAGACGATTTGCTTAAAGTAATAAATAAAATTTCAGAAAATAACAATTTTGAGAATTTATTTAAAAATTTCTTATGTTTTTTAATTGAAAAGCGTAGATTTTTTTTTGTAGAGCGTATCCTCAAAAGCTTTATAGAAATTTGTTCAAAAAAAAGAGGTGAATTAAAAGCAGAACTTAAATCAGCAAAAGAATTATCTCATAATGAAATTAAAAAAATTACAGAGGAGTTAACTAAAAATTTTAGCTCAAAAATAAAATTAAACTACAAACATGATTCAAGTTTAATAGGAGGATTAGTAGTACAAGTAGGAAGTACTATGGTTGATACCTCAATTAAAAGTAAATTACAGCAAATCGAAAATAGAATGATAGAGGCATAAATGGAAATAAATCCTTCAGAAGTTACAAAAATATTAAAAGAACAAATTAAAAATTTTGGTGATAAAGCA
>MDTG01270076.1_pt1 | contig 13698 bp, 20 predicted proteins | sample 811421 | NCBI WGS metagenome assembly MDTG01 (sample SAMN05326645, study PRJNA326480) | marine metagenome | isolation source: seawater | place: Pacific Ocean: South East | collected 2011 | reverse complement strand
CGTATGTACCAGAGACTTGAGAAGCGTCTGGACGAATATCGTCGATGACGAAGGTTCCTTGTGCAACAGCATCGTCATATGACGAATTAACGAGACAAATATAAGGCATGTGTATTCTCCTAAGAATTATTGAGTTTTGTTCTTGATGGAACCTGCTCTCTCGACAAGAATCCAATCGCATAATGGGAATTATAGAAAGGCTATTGAAACCGATGAGAGATTTTTGTTCTATGGGCCGTTTTGAAGCGATGCAGCGATGGAAAACGTGGGGTTGCTCCCGTTACCAGCGATGAACACTTCGGTGATGTTGGTGTCAAAGAGACTGAGAGAATCCCCAGCACTAATCTCCAGCATCGGAAGTCCACTACCCAGAGCAACAAACATGGAAGCTGCGCCATGATTTTTGATCTGGAAATTGACGGCATAGAGATGTAGATGAAAATGAAGCGCATCATCGGGAGCAATTGCCCCAGCCGTACAGGTGACGGAAGGAGCTGTACCGTACAAGCTCAATGCGGGTCTACGTACACCCATAGAGTTATAGGGCATGATGATATTGATCGGGCCTTCGGCTTCATATGCACCCAAAGCAGTCGAAAACTGCTCCACTCTCATGAACATGACCTGTGTATCTTCTGGAGCTTGTGTCGTGTTGCTGTAAAATTCGTCTGGGTTGAATACTGCTCTGGTACGCTTTGTGATCTCTGGGCCGACACGACCTCTGGACAGCTTTGGGCTTTTGAAGAAGCTGCCTGTATTGACTTCAAACAGGTTGCTTGTGCCCGAACCTGTGACACCATTGACGTTGCCATAGGCATCATCAAGCGTAGAGGCGGCATTGACACGATAGCCTGTGACACCGTTACGCTGTGGGATGGACATATCGATTAGGTTTCTCAACCGTACATCTATGTTTGCAATGATCCCTTTCATCTGTTCTTCTCCTTACGAATATGCGCATCATAGGACGTTGTCTCCTTCCCCTTGCTCTGCGCCAGCTTCTTGGCCTCAGTCCATGATTCAACGCGCTCCCCATCGACATTTGGAGCAAGGGTTGGAAGCATCCGCTTCTTCTCGTTCTGCTTTTGATCCAGCACCTTATTTTTGCGTTCCATCTGTTTGCGGATACGAAGGTTCTTTCCCGGCCAGCTATCGCCTTTCAACACGAAATTGGGTGTAGAAATGAGCCGTTCTGTCTCCATAGAGCCACACGAACATTCTTGGGGCTTGAGAGCTTTGTGCATGCTCACCAGCTTCTGAAACGTGATCCCACAGGTCTTACATTGATATTCATACAAGGGCATAAAACAGAAATCTCCCAATAGATTTGATGCTGTTGCACTATACCCATCGAGAGAGATAGAAGATTTATCGGACAGAGGCTACAGACCTTTGATGATCTTCTCCAAATCGGATTTCTTGAGCTTGGTCATCTCTTTTTTGACTTCTTTGCCTACATCCAAGTCATCCGCAAACGTTTGAACGTCTTTACGGAAGGCGGCCTCGTCATCCTTTAGGTCTTTGAGCAAAGAGGAAGCAGAGAAGCCATTATCGGTCATTTGCTCGATGACCAAAGCGGTTTCACCACTGGTCTTGATAAGGGGAAGCAGATCTTTTCGGAGTTTTGGCTTTGCATGTGCCAGACGAATCAGTTTATTTCTTAGGTCTTTTTGTTTTGACATCTGTCTCTCCTTTGAAAGTCAATGAGTACACGAACGCACTCAAAATTATGGTGTTATTTTTTCAACATTTTGAAAACAGAGGCTACATGCTTACAGATATGGTTCTCGCCCTTTGGATCTTTCTTGTCTGGTTTGGTCGCTGTTCCTCTGGGATCTCCCAGTAGATAGCCACCGGCCTTTGCCCAATGCTCTGGGCCTTGGTACTGCCAAAAGTCACAAGTACAGCTTACATGGACATCTTTTTCCGAACCAGCAAACCGAACCTTGACTTCGTAATCATTCTTTGAACCGGGAACGGTGTATGTGTAGATGTTTCTCTCTTTGTCATGAGAGCTCAGCTTCGGAGATATGGCCTTCGACTTATTGAGGATCTTCTGGTGTGTCTTCTGCACAATATCTCGCATCAACATTGCTCGAACGATTCTGCGGTGCGCCTTCTTGTTGACAAAATCTCGATTGTCTGGGATGACCTTTGCAGAGCCTGGTGCATCATGTACTTGATAGTCTGGCATATCCATCGCGGGCTGCTTCCTGTCTTTGCGCTCTCTCTCACCCAGCCATGTTCTGTTCTCGTCTTCTGGATAGTCGCCACCATCTGGTACTCCCTCTCCGTTTGGTAGGCTTCTCTTCTCTTTTCGAGGCAACGGTGCATCCTTGCGGAGCTCTTCTTTGTGCATGTACCCCAAATCAGCAGTCATGGTTCTGCGTCTCAAATTGCCATGACCACCATCTATATACGGTGTGCCATATTGTTCGCCCGGTGTTCCTCTGGTACGTACCGCATCTTGATGAACACTTTTGCCATCTGGCCTAGAACCAGATTCACCGGGAACATTGTGGACAGGTCGGCTTGGTGGATTCTTTTGATCGGGCTTGGCCTTTGATCGGGGAGCTTCTGTCTTGCGCTTTGGCAAAGCCTGTTGTCGATGCGGAGCAGAACTGGGATTTCTGGGTCCGCCTCCAGAGCCACTATCTTGTGGGAGGTTCTTAGAAGGATGATTGTCTATGTCTCGATATGTACTTGTACCACCCAGATCCTCTGTTCGATATCCGCCAGCTCGGATGACACCGGGAGCGAAGCCAGGAACGGACTGTATGGCATCATCTACATAGTGTCGGTTCTCTAAGGGTATCTGCCCCCTCAAAAACTCCTGCCCCATCTTGGAGAGCGCATAGCTCGTTGTATCAAGCTGTTCCTCCATTGCCTTGATGAGCTCTGGCATACCGACAATGATATCTCCAGCGACACGATAAATATGGTCGCGCTTCTCCGACATCTCCACGATGGTTTGTGCGCGTTCCATCAGCAAGCGCAGCTTGTGTATCTGCACCCTTGAATTGGCTACGCCTTCGGTCAATAAAGCCCACGATGCTTGGCTACTCGCCTTCTTTGTCTTGGCCATGAAGTACCACCCCATAAAATCATTTCTCTGGGGTGGCTTCATAGAGAGATTATTTATCTCTTAGAAAGAGTAGTCAAAATACTCGCTCATACCATGAAAGCCTACAGACCATTTTTTCCAGTACACAGTCTTGACTGGCTTATAGTTTGGGTTCTTGTACGCCTTCATTTCATGGTAGCGACGGATACGGTCTGGGCAAGTTGCCACTTCCCACCATGCACCGTAGCGGAAACGTAGGGTGATCTCCTTTGCGTCTGGGTTTCTTGCGTATGAGTAGTTTTGGCTCTCGCTCATACCGTTGTTGTCGGTACGCCCACGAAGAGGACGCTCGATAATGATGGTTTTGCCATCTTTGCTGATGCTATTGATGAAATATGCGTAGCGATCAGACCACATGTAACGTGTAAGGCCACGCTCGATAGAGGGTTCTGGCTGCTTGGAATGGGCTTGGATATGATTGACGATGCTTCCGAATTGTTGAGGCATTTGTTACTCCGTTGTGAGGTTCATACCGTACACGTGTGAGCTAAGTATTCTGGTGTAAAAAAGATGAAATTATCTTCATCTACGATCTCATTGCAGCTTCCAAATTGGTGTATGAACTGTTGTCTTGGTGTATGGGTTGATCTCTGCTACCATGCGTTTCCAAAGCTCTCTGGCTTCTGCGATGGGCAGAATACGTGAGAAGTCTTGTGGTTCTCTGCCGTTCTCTTCGTCGTACCAACCTTCATAGTTGTCAATGAAGCCGTTGTAATCTCGATCCTCTACTTTGATGGCATGGCTGCGCCAGAAGCGTACCTTAGTGCCACAAGGGAGCGGGCGGAAGCATGTATAATGATGGTCTGCTTCGTCTTCTCCCAGACCGAAGTCCAGCCATTTGGTAGTCCAGTCTTTGGACTTGGCTTGGTTTTCTTTCCGAGCTTTCAGCTCTGCTTCCGCCTCCCTAATGTTTTGGTTCGCAAGACTATAGATTTCTCGAACCATCGGATGATTCTGAGTGCAAGGTTTCGCTCTGTAATACCACTCGATATCTTTCCGAGCCTTCTCGATGAGAGCTTCCAATTGGAAGTTGGCTTTTCTGACGAATTTGGTATTTTTTTGAAAGGCAACATACCACATGATGTTCTCCGCTTGCTGTTCACAACGCACACGGACGAGCTCTCCAAAGTGGTGTAAAAAACCACAAAAAAGTAAAAAGAGCCCCCCTTTTGGCTATTAGGGAGGCTCTAGGAGTTGTGGGCTAAAAATGTTTAGGTGTTCTTTTCGATCTTCTGGTTGATGAATTTCACAACCGACTGGATCTCGATGGATTTGATCTGATCAAGAACATCCGGGTTGTTTGCGTACTTCTCAAAGGCGTTGCGTCCGCGTGTACGCCAATGTGCTGACATATCCCATTTGTCGCCATTCCCAAGAAGTGTGACCTTGCTGTTGTCGTTGGAAGTAGAGGCCACAGTCTTATCGATCTTTGCCTTTACATCCACTTGCCCAGCGATGGCGGCATCTTCGACGAGGTCTGTGAGCTCGTCACCTGTCTTTGCGACTTTGATGACCGTTGGCGCAGCTTTGTTGTCCATCTTCTGAATTTCTGTGTTCACCTGTGAGGAATCAACGAGTGTGGTTGTGCGCTTGGTTGGTGATTCGATGCGAGCTACGGCCACGCCATCATTGGCACCTTGTTTCGTGGCAGCTTTATCGACTGCGGACTTTACGACCCCAACAACACGCTCTTCATCGTGTGCGACTTCCATCTTCATTGTGGTCTTTTTGGTTTCGTCACCGGATTTCTTTGCGTCTCGGATTTTGATACCAGAAGGTTTGGGTACATACTTTGTCTTTTTGTCCTTCTCTGGAACGATCCAGTCTGACTGGATCGCACCTTGCAATTGGGGAAGGCTATGCTGTGTGCCATCTCCCAGCTTCAAGGTTTGACCATCAAAAGAGATGATCTGGTCTTTCTCCAGATAGATGTTGAGCTTGCCAAGATGAATCTTGGTTGTTGAACGGTAGTTTTTGAACGTTCCCTTTTTGAACATGAGAGTACTCCTTAGATTTCGATGCGCTTCACTATACCCATCAGATCAACCGAACAGATCAAGCGTACTGCTCTGGGAAGATTCGATACGCTCCTTTGGCGTGAACATATGGGTTTGATTCCCACACACTTTCCAGCCTGGTCTTTGGCTTCTCCCATACATCTCCAAGTAGGGGCCGTTGCTTCTCCCCTCGATGTAGTCATAAAAGCAGTCTGGCTTGCGTGAGTGTTCTCGCCTATCCGCTTGAAACCAGTCTACGCTTTGTAAGAGCTCAGGACCCACTACATTGTGTGGTGTATCCGTTCCCTTGTACATGACGTTCTTGTGCTTCCCTTTGCGCCATCGAGCTGCAAAAATACACAGCTCGGTTGCTCTTAGCCCATAGGGTGTTGGATTACTCTGAGGCTTCACCCAAGCGATATTGGTGATGGGTCGAAAACCAATCGCTTCACACACATCAATCGCATCCAATAACCCTCTGGAGTACCCAGCAGAATAACTATTGATCGCCCATAAATAGAGATGCGCCTCTTCTGCTACCGGATATTCATCCAACCATTCCTTCATCGTTTTGATGATTTCATCTTTGGTTTGCACAGGGTAATGGGTATGCACCGCAAGGGATTTTCTTCCACCAGAGCATAGCTTCCAAGGTGGGTCTGCCAATATGGTTTTGTACTTCATAAAGGGATGATACCCACCAGCACTACCTGTCCTCTAAACCCATCACGATACGGCCATTCATGGTGGCGACCTTTACCAATTCATTGACATCATAAAAGTGTAGAGCCTCTAAGAAGAAGCGGAGCTCGGTTTTCATGCACCCGTTCGAGAACGGTTTGTAAATGTCATGGATGTTGTCGGACCCAATGGCAACCACAAGTCCGTTCGCTATCATTTCTTCTGCCGGGGTGATGGCATTATGCGACACCGTCATCGTTTCATTTCTTCGCGCATCGATCCATGCGGTTGGACATGAGATGAAGCTAAGGCCAGCATCCTTTGCCATCTGGTACACCTGTTGTCGATAGGCTTTCTTATGTGCCGCCAGAGAGATGCTGTGTACTGCGGTGACACGTCCTTCGAGGCCATATTGCATCACCTTTCTTGCCAGCAATTCGGTTTCCTTTTCCGCTGGTGCGTTGAGTTGATCGACATGAACATGCAGACGCAGACCGGAAGCTCTGGCAAGTTCCATCATTCGATCCAAATGTAGCTCCACATTCTCACATCGAGGCAGACTTCCCAGAACATCCAGCCACCCTTCTCCGATGGCTCTTTCGACCATCCGCAACGACGTGGGTCTGAGAATCCCCTTCAAGGTTTGACAAGCGATGCGGAATTCCAGCTTATTCTCTTTTGCCCATTGCTTTGCTTTTTGTGCCGCTTCAATTGCCCGGTATCCAGCCACTTCATCTATGTCGATGAAGGAGAGAACCGCATTTGTACCCATCTTCTTTTGCATCTTGAGCGCGGTGGTGATGTTGTGTTCATATATGTCCATACAGGCATTGGCCTTGAACATATCAACGGCCTTCCACTTCTCAAAGAGATGATCATTTACCTGTTGTTCCATATCCCATTTCTGTACCGTATACGCTCGATCAAGATGGCTATGGGAATTGACAAATCCTCCCATGTTTTCTATTTTCAAGAACAATTCACTCAAGGGATCAAAGAACATAAACCATCCAAAAAAACCCCCTCTGAATCATCAAAGGGGGTAAGACAACCTCAACAGGAGCAATCAAAGTCATATAAGGCAACGCATAGAAAGGTTATTGAGGAAAGGTGTGCGAATATATGAGTACTTGCGGTCAAATTCATGGCTTAAATACCAAAATATTATCCGCTAATTCCTCTGATGATTCATCGTCTGCCACACAAGGTACAGAAGCCCCATACTGCTCATAGGAGCGTACCTTTTCTCCAAGCTGAGAGAACATGTCCGCCATGTAGCGACAACTGGCCACAAAGAGCTGTCTTTCTTCATCACCGACAATCTTGGCTTCTATTCGATAGCCATCGACACGCATCAAGGGTGGGATCTCGATGTTCAACATTTCCCCCATGCTTCTGGCTTGAACCCTTAGAAAGGGGATGTTGAAATTCCCAAAGGTCATCAATGAGATGTAGAGCTCATCTTCTGGTTTGCTCATGTCATGCTGTATGGAGATACTGATCGCAGGGGCACCTGGCTCGATCTGCATAACCGTATCCCCAAATATTTTGATCGACTTGCCTCTTTTCGACACGCTCGCCCTCCTATTGATGTGGACACCATACCCATCTCCCGTCGGTGATTTTTCTCACACCACTTTTCTTGCGCTCTCCGTGTATGTCACGACCAATCACAGAGAGGAAATATGGAAGCGAAAATCAAGCCCATCGAATCAATCTTTGACAAAAACCTTCACGATCTTCCGATGAAGGTACGCATCTCAATGATGAAGAAGCACATCAACGATGAAGATGTCTCATGGGACGAAGTTCTGCGTAGAGCAGAGTTGGTTCTTGAACAACAGGAGCTGTTGGAGAAACAGGCGCAGATATGCTCAACACCTGTACAAGAAGATCTTCAGAAGCTGCTCGAAGAGGCAAGACTTGAAAAGCTATTTCGAGACAACATGTTTTAGAGCACCCGGCTCACAACAAGCCCCTCAAGTGTCTTCTTGGGTTTCCACATCCGAAGATACACCCTCTTGTGGATTCCACAAGACATAGACACCCAAACGATCATCAAACAATCGCACACCTTTCTGAAAACCTTGTTCTTTCGGATACGTATGTTCCTTTGCTGGTCTGTCTTTGTCTTCACAGTCGCAAGGGTTACACTCGCATATTTCGCAGAATTTCATCGCACACCTCTCATGTAATAGATGTGCGTATTGGCCTTGTATTGATTCCCTACTTCCTAAAATCCTTCTTTACAGATAGATACCAACCGAAGTAACCTTTCTCGCCATACGACCAATCGAAGTTTAGCATCCGCCATAAATTGCTTGGCATTGTCTTTGCGATGGCATTTTCAATACTTCTCATGTTGCGTTCTTGCTCTTCATAATGTTCATCGCGGTTATAGCTTGTGTAACTCTCATGCAGATCGGAATTTCTCCACTCGGCTTCTATCCTCCAAGGGTTGCCGTTGTATCCAGAATCAATGCTTAGTGAGCCACTATATGTCCAATCTGCTTTACTCCTAATGCGCTTAATAATATCTTCCAAGAAAGTCTTGATCTGCTTCGGCCCCAGCTTCTTTCCTTTGACCTTCTTGTGTGCTGCCAAAAGTGTTCCGGTACCGCACTCTTCTCTGAGCTTGTCTAAGGCATGCTCAAGAACGATTTTGTTGGTCACGTTCTCTGTACGGTTTACAGTCGTTGGATGGGCACTTCGTGACATATAGACACCATTCCAGTTTGTGGCCTCGCCTACGAAAAACTTCAAATTGCCTTTGCGTATTGTTTGTGTCTCACCTTTACGACCACCATAGTAGCCCTTATCACCATCCGACACATATGTACCAAAGACATCAAACTGAGCGCAGAACCAACATCCGCTTGCTCGCCAGGTCTTGTTTATATTGCCGTTGTATTCAATTGGAACAACCGAGTAGGACACCTCGACACTCAAGCCCTTGCTGATTCGATTTCCGACCATCTTCTTCACAGAATTGACCATCTTTTTAAGCGCGGTTGGAACGTTCTTTGAAGCAAGCGTTTTCAACATTTTTTCAGCATCGACTATCTGCTTCTCCAGACGATTTATTGTATCTTGTGCGTCTCGTAACATACGCTGTATCTGTCTGTCTTTACCACCAGCAGCATAACTGGCACTTGAGAGCATCGAATATGCGTCCTGCATCTTCTCTATTGTGGCCTTTGCAACCGAAGCTGCGCTATACTGCGTGATCAATTGATCTTTGATGTTCTTCGCTACACGTCGCTGCTTCTGACTATTTTTTTTTACCTGTACAGAGGCATAGTGTGACTTGAAGCCCTCAACAACTTCTTCGATTTGGTCTGAGATCGACTGTGCTTGTAATATCTGCTGCTGCAACAACATTAGTTCTTTCGGTAATCTCGCTTCCTTTTTGAGATGGCGTAAGGCCACTTTCTTGATGCTAAGGTCAGACATTTGTTCTCCTTCATTTTCACAGAAGGGTATTTATTGATGATCTATTGAAAAGCAGATGGGAAATATATCGGCCACAAGAGCTCGTACCGCCCTCGCATATTCTTGTATCTCCCATTGCGCATGGCTATCCTCTCGAAGAACCAAAAAGTGCATCAAAGCCTGTAACGAACACGTCCAATAACACTCGCTATATAGATTAAGCGGAAGCACCATCCGAGCTTGCTCTTTGCACACACCATTATGCAATAGGGCATCATATGCAATCATCGCCTTCTCACAGCTATCCCAGTATATCTTCTTGACCTTCTTCTCGATGTCTGGGTGTACTGCTCCTTCCGAACCTTGCTTGTTGTCTTTGCTCTGTACTCGAAAATGAGATGGTGTGTAATACTCATGGTCAAACTCGACATACCTCCCACTAATCTCATTCCAAGATGCTCCCACAACATGTTTCATCCATTGTCTCAACACGAAAATCGGTGCTTTGATGTGAAGCTGTACGGAAGCATGGCGAAACGGAGACGTATGCTTATGCTCCCACAAATACTTGATCAGCTTCTTGTCTCTAGGTCGAATCTTTTCTGTGCGCTTCCCAAAAGAAACACGCGCTGCATTGACCACAGACAAATCACTTCCCATATGATCCACAAGGGATACGAACCCCTTGTCCAATACTTGTATCGTTTTCATCACCACTCCTGTTTGATGCCACTATACCTACGCAATAATCTTTGAATACAAGCCCTTAGAGAGAACACAGGGGGCAAGATATGCACATGATACAAAGGGTGGCTTCTCGATACCTTAAGGCCAAAGACAACACACGATATGAGATGGGTGTTTGGGATAGCAAGAAAGTCAAATTCAAAATCGACAAAGGATACGGTTCTACTGGAATCATCGTCTATTATGGTCGCAAACGAATTGGTGTATGTGTAGCCCGCGAAGTTTATGGTGGCGACTACCTCAACAAAGAGATCAAATGCCAATCCGATGTCGAAAAGCTGGCAGCTCAATACCCACAAGTATGGGATGAAAAAGGGGCATGGTTGGGTCGAGAGAAAGGATATGTTCCGGCACCGAGAATATATGCAGTCCACACATCCAAAGTCGCAGATGAACACACTGGGAAAAGGATCGGCCTTGCCATGTATCGAGCTTTGGCTTCCGTTCTATACAAAGAACATGGCCCTTTAATCTTCATCTCAGATGGATGTTCTACTGTCGGATCAACAAGCGACGATGCCAAACGGGTATGGCTCTCCTTATCGAGAAACCTACCATCGTCTGGCACTTGTGTCGCTATATTGAAAGCTCCAACGATTAAGACGTAGACTATCGCCAAACGGTTGGTACGTATCGGTATGCGATTTTGGACTTGTCCAACCAGTCTGTAAACTGACGAAGTGTCATACCCTTTACCGCATCTGGGTTCGCTTTGAGCAGCTTGAAGAGCTTACGTGAGCCACCGGCAGACTTGCCAACATAGAACTCTGTCATCCCTTCGTTGTATCGCATATACTCGTCTTGCTCGTCTGGCTGGAAGCGGAATTCTTGCCATTGTGCTGTACCACTAAAATCCTTTCCAGCAAAAGCGATGGGCTTATAGTCTTTGGGTTCAACAAGAAGATAAGAAATTACGTTTTCGTTGAATTGCCACCAATCAGTACTACCAAGATTCTTCTTGCTTGCCCACGCAAGGTCGTTGCGCCCTTCAAACAATTTTGCATATTCTGGCTTCTGTTTAATCGCTTCTTCTCTCGCCTTTGCTGTAGCCTTGATCAAAGCCTGTTTCGCTTGGTCATAACTCATTGAAGAGGTGAGCTTTGCATCTCGCAGTATATTTGAGAGAATAAACGCATTGGGCAGATAATATGCTCTATGGCCTTCTGGATGGAAGTTTAATTGACGAACCTTGCGCTTTACTGGTTTGCCCGGCATCTCTGTGATTTTTAGATTACCGCTTTCTTTTTCCACACGAATCTTGTCGCCAGAAAACAACTCTTTGTACTCTCTTGCTGTCTTAGTTGATGCTTCCTTTGTCTCTTTGATGAGAGGTAACAAATCGCCTCTCAAATCCGGATTCGCATAGGCCAATCGTATCACTTTGCTTCGTAAACTCATTTTTTCCCTCTCTGAAAGAATTCGATATGGGTGGTTTATAGGGGTACTATCGAGCATAGCTGTAGCGTCGCTTGCTCTTTTTATATGTGCCTTTCTTGGCTTCTTGATGGGCGATACGGTCATAGAAGTGAGGACACTTGCCGTATACGCCTTCCCAATGACGAAGACCGGAAAGCCATGTTGTTTTCCAACCTTTTGTGCGTTGAAAGTGCTTGCGGTCTTTTGCCCTTGCGTTCAAGCATCGACCATTGATCAAGCTGACCAACATCATGGATACAGAAGCCTTTGCATAGGCACGAACCGAATCGTGCTTGGTTACAGTAGAGCTAAACTTGATGGCGACTTCGTCAGAGAGCTTGACGAGATAGATACCGCGTGTGTGGTCTTTCAGCTCCCACTTGCCTTTGTAATGGATGGATAGCCAGGATTCGATTTCTGCTTTTGTTATCTTTACGTAGTCTGTTCGTGTAGCCATTTCGCTGCTCCGTATGATGTTTCAATACATACACGTCTGGACTGAAAATTCTGGTGTAGATTTCTTGCTCTTTTTTCCACACCCTCGAATTACGAGGCTTTTGCAACGACTTCAATTCCTTTCGTAAGATCATTACAGCCACCACAGGCGTAGTACCCAGAGCTGTCTGGATAGACTTCATCGCTCTCACAAGAGCTCCCACAAGACGAGCAATACACTTCCTCTGCCCCTTGTGATAGGAGCATCTTTGTGCGGCTCTGGTAGGCATCTCTGCGCATCCGTTCCACTCTACTGGGGCGAACCCATTGGCCTTCACTTTCCCAACCCATCCGTACGAATATGCGAACCCCATCCTCTTCTATTGAGACTTCATCTTCTTCGTCTTGATCTTGGCTTGAAAAGGGTATCTCCACAGGTATAGAGAAAAACTTTTTGTCATTCTTCTCCACGATAGAGAGCATCTTCTTTTTGACTGCGTAGTCGATGACTTCATCCATGCGCTTTTGATAGAGCTTTGTGATACCATAGCTTGCAGCGATAACCTTTTTCCACTCTTTGTGGGTGATAGGTCGTCTCCCCAAGCTATCCCCTTTGATGGTAGCTAGATAGTCCTTAACAGCCCCTGTAAGAGCTTTGGCTGCGTCGTGTATGCTATCGCTCACGTTTGCTCTCCTTCGAGTTTTCAAGGGTGATTCTGTGGGTTGCATCTTCGTTGTTGATATCTGCCCATACATGTACACGTGGCTTGCCATTGAAGTACTCAAAGACGATAGGGAAACCGTTGCCATCTGCACTGGTGGCTTCTCCATGTCCCTCTGGTTGTATCAACACCATCCCATTGATAATTTTGATGCGTACTTTCTTCTTCTCGCCTGTTGCATCGTCATCGACGAAAAATTCCAAATCCATTGGTGGCATAATTATCTCCTTATGGGCAGCCGTGAAAGCCAAGTATGTGGCTTGTTGTGTGAAAAATGAAGTGTATGATACCGCCCACTACTGGAAGCCCGGCAAGCCAGACGTAGTATTTGGTGATTAGATCTTGTATTTGTTTCATTAGGCTCTCCTTTTGAGGTTCAGACCATACACGGTTGAACCTCAAAAAGTGGTGTAAATTTAGATGCTGTGAATCTCGATTTCTACTTCAAACGTGGCTTTTAAGTAGTCGTCGCCAACCTCTTCTATTTCAACCAATTCGTGATGTACGATGCTGAAATCATCACCTTTGAACTCCTTCCACGTATGTTCTCCATCTCCGAAGTAGACTACCCCTTCATCGAGAGCGACTGGAACGTCCTCTACTTCAAAAAGCTCAAATGTTCCTTTTCTTCGTACGGCTGCATACACATCACCTCTCGCCAAAAGCCATTCATATTGGTCTTGTGTGGTTTCAAATTCCATAGTGGGGTGGGTGATGGTTACAAACCCATACAATTCAAACTTCGCCATTTCTTCTCCTTTTTGATGGTCAAACCGTACACGTATGATGCTAAAAAAGTGGTGCGAGAAAAATCAAAAAGGGAGCAAAAGCCCCCTTACAAAACCGCATTGACCGAATTATTTACGCATCAAAGAGAATCCCATGCGCTTCAACAGTACTGCGTAGCATCGCTTGGAAGTGTGTACGAAGGTCATCCAATTTCGTTTTCAAGACATCGTTCTCGGCAACAAGACTGGGGTTGGGATCAACTGTGAGATCGGAAGCCGCAGCGAGCTGGGCTTGTGTGTTCTCGAGCTCTGCCTTCAAGTCTTTGATCTCGCTTCGCAAATCACACTTGTCGCCCATAAGCCCAGAATTCTGCCTACGTAGATCTTCGTTTTCTTGTTTCGCGATAGCCACGTTT
>MDTG01007448.1_pt1 | contig 13698 bp, 8 predicted proteins | sample 811421 | NCBI WGS metagenome assembly MDTG01 (sample SAMN05326645, study PRJNA326480) | marine metagenome | isolation source: seawater | place: Pacific Ocean: South East | collected 2011 | reverse complement strand
GCGTAAGAGAGGGTCCTTTCGACGATGTTTCTAATAATAGCTTCACGGCGACTCGTCATGAAAATCTGTTTAAGTTCTTCAAAATTCTCGAAGGTTTCACCAGTGGAGAGCATACCGGAAGTATCGATCGGACCATCCGCTTTCTTTTTGCTCTGCATGCCTTTGGGAAAAGAATTGATGTCGCTTAAGAGATAAGCGCCCCTGTCGTTGTAGGCTTCGAAGGCAAATCCAATGGGATCAATTTTTTCGTGGCAGCGGGCACAGGTAGCATTTTCACGGTGAAGAGCGAACTGTTCGCGGAAAGTGAGCTTTTGATTTCTAAGAGTGGCTTCAATTGGGGGCACATCAGCGGGCGGTTCGCCAATGTGTTCCCCGAGAATGCGTTCTAGAGTCCAAGTTCCCCGGATAATGGGGCCATGGTTCATCGCAAGGACAGCCGGCATGGTGAGCAGTCCACCGCGTCCCGGAGTTTGCTCAAGGAGGAGTTTCTGGTTCGGTGGGGCTTGCTTTTCGATCCCTTTTGGTTTCACGTATTTCTCGAGTTTTTTGCGATCTTCGGGATAGACTGAGGAGGTCACGGAGTTGGTAAAGGTGACTTCAGAATCAATCATTTCCATAAGTGGTCGATTTTCGGTGAAAAGATAATTCAAAAAGTCGAGTGGCTGGCTTTTATAAGAAACCAATAAGTAGGGATCTTTGTAGGCGTCATTAATCTCGTCGAGCGCAAGCCACTGGTTGGCAAAACTCTCAGCAAGGCTTCGCGCCTTGGGTGACTTCAACATGCGGTTTACCTGCTGTTCGAAAATCTTGGGTTCTAACAGAGATCCATCTGAGGTAAGATCGAAAAGTTCTTCATCAGGAGAATCTTCCCAGAGAAAATAAGAGAGACGCTCAGCCAATTCGAAAGCGTCTACCTCATGCTGTATACCCGGCACCTTCTCCATTCTCATCCCTCGATAGAGGAAGCTCGGCGACATCAGGACCGCTTGCATTTCGAACTTGAGCGCGTTTACCAGTTTTGCGCCTGACAAACCCACTAGCGGGGACAGCATATCTTCAAACTCTTTATCCGAAACAGGACGACGATAGGCCTTGGTCACGAATTTTCGCAAAAGGGTCTGCCCCATCGATAGGGTGAAGTCTTCGTGTTTGTAGTTCTTCGGTAGCTCAACTTCGAGGAAAGCATTGAGCGATTGTGGACGACCGCGGGAGAAGAGGCGGATCAAGGCGACTTCGGAAAAATAAGCGTACTGATCCCAGAGCGTTGTGGAGATCGGGGCCCCATGTGTGTCGTTGATGAAACCGCTTTCGCCCGGCGGATCAGTGGGCATCAGTTTGAGAATGAGCGACGGTTCGATCGCGGTTTGCTCGGCCTTCTGGACCCTATTTTCGAGGTCGAAACCGAAGAGTGACCGCATCGTGTTGCGATATTCAGGAGCAGAAAGTCGACGCGGTAGGAAGACTCCCGGTTTGGCTTCGATTTGGACGTAACGGTTCTCGTAATAAGATTGGAAGGCGGCGCGCTCTTCGGCGGTAGGTTGCTTTTCATCCTCCGGCGGCATGTCTTCGTAATCAACGACTTCGGCAGCCAGTTGCCAGAAATCGAAGTCATCTTTCGAAGCGGCGGTAACAGAAACGGTCCCGAAATCGACCTTTCCTTTGACCTTCTCGCCGCTGTGGCACTTCAGACAATAGGTTTCAAGAAACAGGGAGATGTTCTTAGGGTTTGGCTCTATCGCGGGTGCCGCAAAGGGAACGAGGACGAGGCCTATGCCAGTGCAGGCGAGCAGAAGCGGTTGGATCCGTTTTGGCATATCCGCATCTCGCAGTTTTAACTTTCGCAAATGCACCACCTCTGACGGGATGCGCTGGAATGGCTTCGCTCGAAGACCTTGTGTGAAATCGTTCCCGCTAACAAAGCTTGCGGTTGTCTGAGCCCCACTCTCTTCACACCAATCCCTCCATCAGACCCGTGCTCGTTGCAAAGTGCTCGTGCTCGAGTCCGGCCCGGTGAAGGGCGCTGAGGTAGAGATTAGGCAGCGGGTAGTTGTTCTTTTGATCGAAGGCAAGGTGACGTCCATGCTTGAAACCACCACCGGCAAAAAGAACCGGCATATTGCGGTTGTCGTGGCTGGATGCATTACCCAGATTTGAAGTCAGGAGTACCATCGTCTCGTCGAGCAGCGATCCGTTTTCACCTGGGGCAGCCTTAAGACGGCGGAGGAGATCAGCCCACTCGTTGATGACGGCCTGCTCCACGATTGCGAGTTGGTCGATTTTTTCCTCGTCGCGACCGTGGTGACTGAGGCTGTGATAGCCTTCATTAACGCCGGCAACACCATTGACCTTTGCAGTGCCGGGTATGTGCAGAGTCATGAAACGGGTAGAGTCCGTCTGGAAAGCAAGGTGAACAATCTCAAGCATCGCGTTTTCGATGGAAATCGTGTTGCTTAGATTGACGTTGTAAGGCGCTTCGGCATTCACCTTTGGCTTCGGCTTGCGAATCCAGGCTTCATTGGCGTGGAGACGCTGTTCCAATTCACGAACGCTAGTGAACCAATGGTCGAGTTTTTCCTTGTCGCCGTGACCCAGTTCTCTCTGGAGTGACTTGGCTTCGTCACCGATGATGTCCATGATGCTGCGACCACTCCGAATGAGTTCAGCTTGCTGGTCTTGCTCTCTGGCACTGTCGTCTTTGAAGAGCTTATTGAAGAGCTTCACCGGATCTTCCATTGCTGGGATCATGGCGCCATTTTCAGTGTAGGATGGGCTCGAACTGGAGCCCGTGTTCAACACCATGGAGGGGAAGCGCGTTTCGTGCCCCAGGTGCTTTGCGAAAAGCTGATCCAGTGAGATGGTATTCCTGGCAGCACCATCGTTTTTGTTGGGGCAGGCGGAGAAGATGCTACTTTCAGCGGTATGACCCCCACCGACGCGTGGGTGAGAAGTGCCTGACACGATCGTGAAATCATCCCTCAAATCTTGAAGTGGCTGGAGGTAAGGCGAAGGCCTGTACTGGTTGCCGGCAGTTTCGGGAACCAGCAGAGGGCCGTGGAGACCGAGTGAAAGACTAACACCGAGGAATCGTTTTGCCTTGGGCTGGTTGTCGTTGACAGCAAAGGCGGGCATCATCGCATCCAGCATAGGGAGACCCATGGCAATGCCAGCGTTGCGCAAGGCGCTACGGCGGGAGAGGCTTTTGCCGAGGGTGATGTTCACGTTTTTCATTTTGTGATGATTTGGGACTACTTACTTCGAAAAGCTTCTGTGGCAACGACTGCGTGCACGATACTACGCATTCCGTAGTTATCATCTTTAGTTTGATTGGCAATTTGCTGGATATCCCAAGTATCGCTGAAACGTGGAGGTGCGCCAGTGGCGTAGGTGAGGAGATTTTTCCCGAAGGCTTTGGTCAGCATCTCAGGCCGGCTAGCGTGAATCGCTTTCCATCCCTGAATGCCCTTAAATGCCTCTCCATCGGAGGTGATGCCTGATGGATCAACCTTTGCGCCTTTGTTACCGGCGCCATAACCAGTTCTCCAGCGACCTACTGGGTCGTAATTTTCGAAGGCAAACCCTGCTGGATCAATCTTGCGGTGACAAGCAGCACAGCTCTCATTGTTGCTGTGCTTAGCGAGTTGGTCGCGAATGCTGACGGCTCCACGGATGTCAGGTTCGACTGCGGGCACTCCCGGAGGAGGTGGTGGGATATGAAGCCCAAGGATACGCTCTCCCATCCAAATCCCCCGCAGAATGGGGGAGGTGACCGTACCGTCGGCAGTGACTTTCATGATTGCCCCGTGGCTGACAAGTCCGCCAGCGTAGGGGCTGGACAGTTTGACGCGTTGGGTCCCTTCACCCGGAGTCAGGGTGATTTCCGTGTGACCATAAAAGCGAGCGAGGCGTTCGTTCATGAAGGAGTGATCCGCCATGATCAGTTTATTTATGGGACGGTTATTAAGGATGAGGTCTTCAAGGAAAGTTTGAGTTTCTTCGATCATCGCATCCTGAACAATGAGGTCGAATGTTTTGAAACGACTCCGGTCTGGCGTGGTGAAATTGATCAAGTTGAGGGTCAGCCACTGATCGGCAAGACTCTTGATAAAACGTTCCGCTTTGGGGTCATCGAGAAGACGATTAAGCTGGCGGTGGAGTTCTTTCGGGTCAGAAGTTAGTTGTCCTTGATTGGCGGCATGTCGAAGCGCCGCATCCGGCATGGAGTTCCATGCCAGGTAGCTGAGACGTGAGGCGAGCGCGTAATCGTCGAGTTTCCCAGGCTTTTCAACGAAGGTCAGGAATCGGGGCGAGCAGAGAATACCGCGATAAGCCGCGCGCAACCCGTCGCCGATAGAGGCTCCGGACTTTTTCGTTTCCGTTACAGCAAGTTCAATCCATGGCTCAATTTGTTCGTGTGTCACCGGCCTTCGATAGGCTCGGTTGGCGAATCGCCTGATAGCCGGAGTTACAACCTCTCGGGTGGGCTTGCCTTTTTTTAGTGCGTCCCAATCAAGGCCGGCATACAAGTTCTGAATAACCTGATCTCGGTTTGCATTCGGGTAGATGCGCTCAACCTTGATACCGCTGACCGCTATGCCCTGATAGCCATCCTCCTTCAAGTTTCTGCCTTTGTAAGAAACCCGTCCTCCCCCCGTTCCGTTACGAGCGCGCTTATAGGTGGTATCGTTTGGTTTTATCTCAAGACAGTGGCCTTCCTTGATATAGGCTTCGAATGCGATGTCCCTTTTTTGTGTGGTAGCTTCCACGATTCCAACCGGGAACATCATTGGGGCATTAGAAGAACAGACGCCCGACCTCAGAGTTCCCCAGACGAATCCATTGCGAGGGTTGACAGCAACCACATTTTTAAGTGTCACTCTATACCAGCCGGATTCGGGAACCTCGGTGCTATACATTCGACCGTAAAATTGAGGCGTCATTGGCCAAGTGATGGACTGCCCATCTCTGAAGTCTGGTCCTCGATAATTGCCGGCACCCCGCGCGTCTTCGGTGCCGAGTTCTTTGGCTGTAAAGGTGCGGGAATAGACCTTTTTTTCTTTCTTGGTGCGGCGGAATGCCTCTGAAAGAGCAGCCTCAGCTGCATTTAGATAAGCGGAGATGTTGAAGTGGGATATCTGCTGAACATCGGCTACCGTTTCGAAACCATGTAGGGAAGGATCTTCGGGGAGATAGCTCTTTAGTGGAATATCGATTCCGAGCAGGTCATGGAGCGTATGTTCGTATTCGCGGCGTGTCAGCCGACGAGTCTGGACGCGGCCAAAAATTTTCCGTTCCTCACGGTCGGCTTCGAGGAGTGGATTCTTTATCGTGGTGAGAAATTCAGATTTGGCTTCACCATTGGGTTGCTTTTTGTTCTTCGGAGGCATATCGCCATGAGCGATCGCATCGTGCACAGCACGCCAAATTTTGAAATTACCCGGGTCCTCTATGTCGAAGTTTAGATCCAGCAGGTTGAGATCACCTTTCGCTGAAATGTCATCGTGACAGTCATAGCAATAGGTGCCGAGAAAGGTCTCGACTTTGCCACGGATTTCCTCGGTCTTTGCAACGCAGTTACCAGCCGTTGATGCCAGAGAGATCAAAGCAAGGCAACGGTGGGTCGTCTTCGAAAACGTTGTCGGGAAGAGGAGCATTGGGGATGCGGAAAAACTGACTCCGCAAGTGTAATGTAAACCGTTGGAATTGGTATTCCTTAGCGTTTATACGTTAGAACCCGCCGCGCTGTTTCTGTCTTTTTTATTTCCTCTGCTAATCAGATGGCGATCCTTCTTATCAGGGATGAAAATTATGTTTTCACTGCCCAGTTGGCATCTCGCATCGTTTTTTTGGCTTTCTCTTGGATAAAACTATCACTAAGGTGCTGTCCAATAGTTCCGAAAACGTCTTTTATTATTTAATCATGAAGAAAATTATGTTCACCCAGCTGTTTGCGATTCTTCTTCTGTCTTCTCTATCACAAGCTGAGTGGCGCGAATTTACCAGCGTCGACGGCTCGAAGAAGGTGAGGGCAGAGGTGCGCGGCTACGATGAAGCGTCCGGCATGGTAGCGCTTCGACTCGAAGGAAATCGGGCTATTAATGCTCCGGTATCGGCTTTCATCGAAGAGGATCAGGCTTTCATTAAGAAAGCAGCGGTTACTCTCCTTGCCGGTCGCAACCTCTGGATTGAATTTTTGGACGAAGAGACTGAAGTCAGCGAAAAGCGGAATCCAACCAATGGTTACCGGACCGTTAAGAAGAAAAGCGGCTACAAAATGGAAATGCGGAATAACAGCACCGCCCCCTTTGAAGGCTTGACTGCTGATTACCAGATCTTCTACGCCTCTTATAGTAATCCGTCCAAGGATCGCACCAAGAGTGATAAGGTGAAGTTCGCTTCGATGGATCTTCCAGTGATGCAGCCTAGGGAGGAAGTCATCATCGAAACCGAGTCGATTAATTTAACAGAGATTACCAAGCTACCGCTCAGTGAATGTAAGGGCGGGAGTTGAAATGCTCCCGCCACTTCTTTCCGCGGTTCGCGGAGAGACAAAATAGAAGGGGTAATCCTCAGAGTAAAGATGGACGGCAATCTCGTCCGAGAATACAAATTCCCATCCAGCATGAGTAGAGGTTGGCGCATCGATGCGGAGGACGCAGGCTAGCGAATTCGGGAACGAGGTGGCTCGTGGACTTGGTCAAGGCTACCTTTTTGGGTAAATGAGCTAAAAAGTAATGCCCCAATAACAAGCAGTGGTATTTCGACTTGGTGTTTTCTAGAACGATATGTTTCGTGCGATACTGGTTTTTATATCGGTGGGAGTGACCTCGGCGTGGGGCAACGGTTCTCAGCCTAATCTGCTGCTTTTCCTTGCCGATGACATGACCTACACGGATGTGGGTTGCTATGGGAACCCAGACGTGCAGACCCCGAATCTTGATTTGCTTGCTAAGGAGGGATTGAAGTTTAATCGCTGCTACAATTCCGCCCCAACTTGTTCCCCGTTGCGGCAAAGTCTCTACACTGGCCTCTACCCGGTGAGGAACGGAGCTCATCCAAACCACAGTCGGGTATATGAGGGAGTGAATTCGCTTCCTCATTACCTCGAGCCTCTCGGTTATCGAGTCGCGATCGTAGGTAAACGGCACGAAGCACCGTCGGAAGCATTCCCTTTCGAATTTCTTGGGGGTAGTCATGGGGACGGTGGCAAGACACCTGACGGAGATGATTTGCCGCTGGAGGCAGCGAAAGAGTTTATCGACCGTGATAAAGGCCAGCCGTGGTGTCTGGTGGTAGCATCCAATCAGCCGCACACCCCGTGGAATCGGGGAGATGCCTCTAAGTATCCTCCCGGCCAGCTCACGGTTCCACCCTACCTGGTTGATACGGTGGAGACTCGAGAGGCACTCTCAGCCTACTACGCGGAAATCACTTATATGGACGGTCAGGTCGGAGCGGTGATAGATATTCTTGAAGACGCTGGGCAGAGTGGTGGGACCGCTTTTCTCTGGCTGAGCGAACAGGGGTCACAACTGCCGTATGGGAAATGGACCTGCTATGATATGGGTATTCATGCCGCTGCTTTGATGCGTTGGCCTGGTGTCATTGAAGCAGACAGTGAGACGGAGGCCTTGGTGAGTTACGTCGATGTATTACCCACCTTTATGGCTATGGCTGGTGGGGAACCGGAGGTTGAGGATTTCGATGGAAGATCCTTTCTCCCCGTCATCAAGGGTTTAAGTAAAACGCATCACAAGGTGGTATTCGCAGTGCACACGACGCGGGGGATTTATAATGGTTCGGAAGCCTACGGCATTCGGGCGGCGACTGATGGGGATTGGCTCTATATTTCCAACCTTCATCCTGAGATGACTTTTAAAAATTCGGTCACTTTCCGTGGGCGAGAGTATCACTCGTGGAAGAAAGTGGATTCCGATTTTGCCAGGGAGCGTTTTAATTTGTATCAGCATCGTCCCCCAGAGGAGCTTTTCTATCTTCCCGAAGATCCGTGGTGCTGTGACAATCGCATCGATAAAGTCGAGGGTATCAATTTGTCGGCTAAAATGGAAATGTGGATGAAGCAGCAGGGTGATCTGGGTGATGCCACAGAACGAGATGCCGAGAATCGCCAACCTGATTACAAGCCCTGGAGCAAGAAAGGCCAATATTAGCCGGAGATCCGGTTGAGCGCTTCAGTGACATTTTTCACCGTTAGAAGCTCCGGCAATATGATAGGTTCGTCTTCGCCGGGGATATAGAGCACATTAACTGGGATGGCGACTTTGCCGAGATCGTTAATCGCCTTTTGGATCTTCGGACCTTCATTAGTCCAGTCTGCGATGAGAAGTTCGACTCTCTTTTCTTTGAAGAGAGCTTGAAGTCTTTTATTTTTATAAACTCGCTTATTGATCTGACAGGTGGCGCACCACTTTGCTGTGAAATCGATGTAAACTGGTTTGTCGGATCTGCGCAACTCTTCGACGGTCGTTTCAGACCAGGTGCCCCATTCAAGGCGTATTTTCTGGTTGGGCCATCCCGCAAAAATTCCTCCGGCAATCGTGAGAAGGGCGATGATCGTCACGATTGTTCGGGTTTTTGCTGAGGCGAGAGGAGAATTCCAGCGTCCATAGATCCAGCAACCCATGGCTACCACCACGAGGCTGAGAAGCAGGACTAGCATGTCGAGACTTTCGACGAGACCAGTGAGGGTCCAGGCAAGAAAAGCTACTGTTCCGAATAGGAGGAAAGACATGCCCTGCTTAAAGCTATCCATCCACGCGCCCGGTTTTGGGAGCGAAGAAACCAAATTCGGGAAAAAACTGAGAAGAAGAAAAGGAAAGGCGAGGCCGATACCAACAGAAGTAAAAATTAGGATCGCCAGAGCCGGAGGTAATGACAATGTTACGCCGAGTGCTGCACCAAGGAACGGCGCAGAACAGGGCGTGGCGACAATTGTGGCAAGTAGTCCGGAGAAAAAAGAGCCCGCTATTCCCTGCTTGGTTTGAAGCCCTGATCCCAATCCAACAGCTGACATACCGATCTCAAAGAGTCCGGCCATGTTCAATGCAAAGACGAGGAAGAAGGCACAGAGGACGAAGACAAAGGTGGGTGATTGAAGTTGAAATCCCCAACCTTTACCGAGAAGAATGACAATCAAGCCGAGTACCCAGAAGGAAAGTAGAACGCCAGCAGCGTAGGTGAAACCATGGGCAATAACTTTCTTACGGTCGTCTCCTGCTTGACTCACGATACCCATGATTTTGATGCCAAGCACGGGAAACACGCACGGCATGATATTGAGAATTAGTCCCCCGATGAAGGCAAAAAATACGTAGGTGATGAACGACCGCTGACGTTCGGGTTCTGCCTCTTTTATCTCGCTGTCATCCGATGTATTCGTTCCCGAGAGGTTCGCTTTTCCATCAAGGGGTGGGATGGTTTTGTTAGTTATTGCCGCATCAGCAAGGGGTATAGAAAGGCTGAGGGTTCCACCGAATGGCATGCAACTGTGCGGGTCGCAAACGAGAGCACTGACTTGCGCGGTAATTTCGCCTGAGTTACTGGCGCTCGCGGACGGGGTGATCCTAATAGGTAAATAAGTCGTCCCGTCGTATCCCTCGCTCATTTTTCCCTCAGTGGAGGGAACTTCGTAGGTCGCTGGCCATGGAATTTCTTCGAGCTTCCAACCCTCAGGAACAGTCCACGTGACCGAGGTCGGACGCCCAATTACATCGGGTGGAAGAACTTTTCCATAAGTGTGATGGAGCGGAGCATGGGTGAGTTTCACTGCTGCAAGAAATGGTTTTCCTGGAGCTGCGCTCGTCACCTCGGCCACGACTTCTACGGTGAGCCGATCCTCTTGAGGCGCTTCAGGATCGTTGGGATCGAACTTCGGGGGTTCATCGCCGAACTGGGAGAAGGCCGACTGGGCAGCGAAGATAGTAAGAAGCGCGGAGACCTGGAGATTCATATCGAATTAAAATGTATCGAGGAAAATTAAATGAAAAGAAGTCTGCTGCTTCCTGACTTTGCTATCGATCAAAGTATAACTAAATCTTTGTAAATGTATTCAACGCATTGCAGTAAGGGCGACGATTTAGCCTCACCCCTTAAATCTGGGCCATGCATCCATAACGCGCCAATACAGAGAGAGGTCTATATGCCACCGATTTAGATGGGTAGGCGATACCGGCAGGAAGATCGTATTAATTCGAAGGATAGACTGCGCAAATTTGGACCCCTTTGCAAAAACGATCTATTGCCCCGGATGCGATCTTTGTGGTTGTATGGGAATGCTAAGATGAAATTTTTCGTAACGGTCTCTCTATCAACTTTGTTTTGGGTGTCAACGGTGTTAGCGAACGAGGACAATCGGCCGAACATTATCCTAATCATGGTCGATGATATGGGATGGTCGGATATTGGCTGCTATGGATCAGAGATCGAGACTCCGAACATTGACCGAATTGCAGCTGAGGGAATGCTTTTCACTCAGTTTTACAATAACGCAAAATGCACCACGACGCGGGCTTCCCTTCTAACGGGTCTTTATCCGAGAAATGGTGGAAGGGGGCAGTCTGAATTAATCACGCACGAAATGCTGACTCTAGGGGAAGCCTTGCGTTATGCCGATTACCAGACGGGTATGTCGGGGAAATGGCACAATGGGAAGACGGAGGGAACTATTCCTTTCGATCGCGGTTTTGACGAAGCCTACGGCCTTTGGGACGGGGCCTGTAATTTTTTCAATCCCAAGATTCCTGATCCCGATTTTAAAGGGGGCCGGGTGCGTCCTTTCGGCCACAATGACAGGCTCCTTGAGTATGACGACTTCCCCGAGGACTACTTCACTACGGACGCCTTTACCGACCATGCCATCGAAACGATCAAGCGCTTTTCGGGGACCGGAAAACCATTTTTCCACTACCTTCCCTACACTGCTCCACACTATCCGCTGCACGCTAAGCCCGAGGATATCGCCAAGTATAAGGGTAAGTATGCTGAAGGATGGGATGTCTTGCGGCAGAGGCGCCTTGCTCGGCAGAAGGAACTTGGCCTGCTTAGTGAGCATTGGATTATCGAAGAACGAGACAGCTTAGCGGAGTCGTGGGAAGAGGGTCAATCCCCTGACTTGGAATGGGAGGAACTCCGAATGGAAGTTTATGCGGCCATGGTTGATAACGTCGACCAGAATATTGGACGACTCTTGGATGCTTTGGACGAAGCCGAGGAGGGAGATAACACTCTGATCTTGTTCCTTTCGGATAACGGAGCTTGTGCCGAAACGCCAGGCGGTAATGATACCAACCAAGTGCCAGGGCCGAGGGAATTTTATTCTCATGTGGGGCCGGGATGGGCCAGTGCTCAGAATGCACCGTTCCGGCGATACAAACAGTATTGTCACGAGGGCGGTGTTGCTACTCCGTTGGTCGCACGCTGGCCAAAAAAGATTGAGCCGGGAACCAGAACTGATCAGGTGGGACACATTATCGACTTTTTACCGACGTTTCTAGAGATGGCCGGAGTTGAATATCCCGACAAGCATCCGAATTTTAACAAGTCTACCCTACCGCTCGACGGAAAGTCCTTGCTTCCAGTTATGAAGGGCGAAAAACGGGAAGCTCATTCCGCACTCTACTGGTATTGGGGTGGTAATCGCGCTGTACGGCAGGGAGATTGGAAACTGGTCTACGACCGGCACGATAAGCGTTGGTGTCTTTATGACTTTGGGAAAGACCGTGTCGAGGCCAATGACTTGGCAGATCGACACCCAGAGTTGGTTCAGCAACTCACCGAAAAGTGGAATGCCTGGTCAGAGAAGACCGGCGTGGTCCCGAAGTGATTCGATTGGTGAGCCACTCAATTGGTTTTATGGGCCGAGAAGCATGGGATGAGCGTAGGATGCAAAGTTAGCTGTCTGATTGTTCAAAGTCATTCGGCGATCAAGCCTTCAGTGATAGCCGAGACCGTGATGTGGCTACGTGACCAGAGAGTGACACCACCTTTTAGCGTTGTATTTCGGCTATTGTGGCATTTCGGGCGTGGGCCAAGCGCCCATAAAATCCGTCTTTGCGCAGAGAAGAGGGCATTTTCGGGTTGATAGACGTTCTTGCTGACCGTGTCTCTTTGGATAGTATGGATCTGTCTTGATGGGTATCGAGATTCTCTTTTCAAATTTCTTATGAATAATAATCAGCTCGCTATTTTGACTTTTTTCACGCTCTTGGGGTTACCGGTTTTGGTTTCTCAGGATAGTAAACAGATAGAAAAGAACGATACTCGCCTTGGGAATTCGTTGTGTGCGTTTGCAATTTCCAAAGGCGATACTGCCTCGTGTGTGGATGTGGCCCAAGGGAGCGGTCCGTCCCCTTCACCAGAGGTTAAGGATAAAAGTGTTGATCTGTTCGCTTCGAGAGACTTTTCGGCGTGGACCAATGTTGACGGTTCGCCTGTCGGTAAGGGTTGGGTTTTTGAGAATGGCATTCTTTCTCGTCCCGGTGCTTCGGGTGACATCATCACGAGGGATTCCTACAAGGATTTTGAGCTCACATTCGAGTGGAAGATCTCCGAAGCCGGAAACAGTGGTGTTAAATATCGAACTCGTGGACGCCTCGGGCTAGAATTTCAGGTGCTTGACGATGAAAAGCATCCGGACGGCAAGAAGCCCAATCATCGTGTTGCCTCGCTTTATGAGTTGGTCGCTGCACCGGATGATAAGCCGATCAAGCCGGTAGGTGAGTGGAATACCTCGAAAATTCGTGCCCAAGGCAATCTTATTGAGCACTGGCTTAATGGAGAAAAAGTGGTGAGTATCGAGTGGGGTAGCGGCGACTGGTATAAGCGTTTTGAGGCCAGTAAGTATAGGAAGAATGAGGGCTTCGGTAGTTGGGATGGGCCGATTCTGCTTCAAGACCACAAAGACCCCGTCTGGTATCGCAACCTTAGGGTTCGTCGCCTTTAGTAAGATTAAAAAAGTGAATAATGAAGACCGCTTGCCTGACACTCTCTGCCAGTTTCTTGATTTCCTGTGCAGCGTTAGCCGACTGGCCACAGTTTCGCGGGGATAATGCGCAGGGGATTTCCATTGAGGATGTTCCTGTCAAGTGGAGCGAGTCAGAGAATATAGTCTGGAAAGTCGATCTTGAAGGTGAGGGGAGCTCATCTCCCATCATCTCTGGTGGCGCGGTTTTTGTCACCAGCTACGGTAGCAGCGGCGAAAGTCTTATGCGCCATCTCCAACGCATTGATCTCAGCAGCGGCGAGGTAGTGTGGACTAAGGATATCCCCAATGACTTCTCCATCCTGGGCTCGGACCTGGTTGGAGAGAGACGAGTCCGTACGGCCGAACCGGACCCCTAATTCCTCATAGCCGATGGCTCCCGCTACCGAGTCCGGGCGACCTCGTGAAAGAAGTCGTTGAGTGGCAAGACGTATTTTGGGATCATTCCGAACTGTCTCCAAGGGACCGGCGAGTCGAGGATCGAGGCTGTTGAACGATACCGCAAGGGCATCACTTCTCAACCAAAACGGGCCCCCTTCGATAGAGCCTCCGGAGGAGACAATCTGTTCGATGAAGTTCATGACCCCGCCGTTACGCTCTGCCCGAGCAAAGAATGCAAGATGAGAAAACGTTTCATTGACGGACTCGTCAATCTTCGCGAGGGACTCACCGGGAGACAAGCCAATCTTTTCTCGGATTTG
>MDTG01411912.1_pt1 | contig 13699 bp, 8 predicted proteins | sample 811421 | NCBI WGS metagenome assembly MDTG01 (sample SAMN05326645, study PRJNA326480) | marine metagenome | isolation source: seawater | place: Pacific Ocean: South East | collected 2011 | reverse complement strand
TGATTCTTTCAATGGGCAGATTGGTCCAACATGGGACTACTTCGTCAATGTAAGTACTAATGATGTCTTTGAATATCCTGCAAACTCTGGAGTATTCTATCAAATGTGGCAACCAAATTTTGACAATCTAACAATTCCAATTACTCCTGAAGATGTCAATGCCTACAAGTATTGGAGTGAGCCATGTACCTGTGAAGAAATATGGGCTGCATCCCCAGGTGTCGAGTGGTCTCCAAATAACATGTATACTGGTAATCCAATGGTGGAGTGGCCAGCAGGTTCTCAAATTCTTTGGTACAATAATGAATTGGGTGGCTTTGGCCCTAATCCGATAACAACCGGTGAACCAGGCGTTGACCCACATTGGGTTGAATGTAAGACAGATGGTATGTCAACTGGTCCATGTTCAGAATTCGCTGGCAGTGTTGGAGATGAAGTTTGGTCACCTAATTCGATTGTTGTAGTTGGAGAGGTTTACGAATATCCGGCAAATAGTGGATTGTATTATTTTGCTCATAATGTAGATCCTAACGGAATGGTTACTGTTGCACCAGATGAGGCACAAGCCTACGAATTCTGGTCAAGAGACTGTACTTGTAAAGAAATCTGGGAAGATGCTGGGATGCCAGTATGGGATGCTTCAGTCCTTTACGACACAGGTATGGTTGTGGAATACCCACCAAATACAGGTGAAATCTGGATTGCTACCGATAGTACGCAATTAGGGGATGCGCCAGGAAACTCTTCACCTCAGGTTTGGAATAAGTGTATGTCTGAATCACAATCGGATCCTTGTACAGGATTTGACGCATTAGGTATTGAATTCAAGGGTCCTTGGGATCCATCAATACTAGTTGAATACGAACAAGTATACGAGTATCCTCCTGGAGATGGAATCTACTACCAAATAGTCATACAATTCCCAGCACCGACTAATGTTGGTGCACCTGGTGTTGATTTAGACGCATGGGCGCCTATTGCTTGTCCATGTAAAGATACTTGGATGGCAAACGGTCAACCAGTTTGGGATGATACAATGCCAGACTATCCTGGAAACTACGTTGTTGAATGGCCTGCTGGTTCAATGGATTTGTGGATTACTGAAGGCGGAGGCTTAGCATTTAATGTTGAACCCGGAACTGATCCTCATTGGATGCCATGTAAGGAAAAGCCTGCAGAAGGCGGACCTTGCGCTGGTCTTGATGTTATTGGCGTATGGGATCCAAATACCCAAGTTGAGTTCGGCCAAGTATACGAATATCCAGCTGGATTAGGTATGTATTATGAAATTGTGATTCCATTTACTGCTCCAACTAATGTTGGCGCTCCAGGTTTAGACTTGGATGCATGGGCGCCTATTGCTTGTCCATGTAAGGAAACTTGGCACGCTAATGGACAACCTGTTTGGGATGCTAACAACAATGGATACCCTGGTAACTATGTTGTTGAATGGCCTGCAGGTTCACAAGACCTGTACATCTCTGAAGGCGGTGGATTAACCAGTCAAGCAGGTGAACCAGGAATTGATTCACATTGGATGCCTTGTAAGGAAAAGCCTCCTCAAGCAGACTCACCATGTGCAGGTTTGGATGTATTAGGTGTGTGGAATTCCTCAACACTGGTAAACTATGGGCAAATCTACGAATATCCAGCACAGTCTGGAATGTTCTATGAAGTTCTAATCGCCTTCATGCAACCAACACAAGTTGGCGCACCAGGAATCGATCTAGATGCATGGGGCATAATCAACTGTCCTTGTAAGGACACATGGGTGATTAATGGTCAGCCAGTATGGGATCCAAATAACAATGGCTATGTTGGAAACTATGTTGTCGAATGGCCAGCAAATTCTGGAATGCTATACATTTCTGAAGGTGGCGGATTAACTAATGGAGCAGGTGAACCTGGAATTGATGGTCATTGGATTCCATGTGATAAGAATCCATCCGACATTGGACCATGCGCTGGTTTTAGTGGCATGTATTCTGGTGTCTGGGACCCAACAGTGGCAGTCACTTCCGGTGAAATTTATGAATATCCTGCACAGTCAGGAATTTACTACGAAGTAGTTATTCAAGGATATAACAATCAAACAACTAATTCACCAGTAATTGATTTGGATGTTTGGGCATTGAAACAATGTCCATGTAAGGATACATGGGCAGCAAACGGAGAACCTGTGTGGGATGCTAGTTTAGCAGCTTACCCTGGTAATTATGTTGTTGAATGGCCGGCTAACTCGGGAGTATTATACATTTCAGAAGGTGGCGGAATTGGCAATGTAGAGCCTGGCACAGATGGTCACTGGATTCCTTGTGATGATTTGAAATCAAGTTCTGCCAATGATAATACTGGTAATGCAGAAGACACTGATGCAACTGATAAAGAAGAGGAAGATGATGAAAGCGTTCCTGCAATTGGTATTGTTGGGACAATGGTTGCTCTTACCATTGGATTTATGGTTGCTAGAAAAGATTGATTAGAATCTTTCTCATCATCCAAAGCGCTTGACAAAGTGCGTAAGCCTTAGTTAGTGCTTAAGTGAGTATTTGGAAGTTAAATCCATTCTGATACTTTGTTCAAACATTGTCTTGTCTCTGGAATAAATGTGCCAAATAGCCACCAATCATGGAACATTTCTGGCCAAATCTCCAATTCAAATTTAGCGCCTACAGATTCTGCATTATGCTTTATTTGAAGACTATCTCCTAACAATATTTCATTTCCTCCCGCAATAATAAGGGTCCTTGGAAGATTGGATAAGTCTCCAAAGGCAGGTGAGATATAGGGTTCAGTCTTATCAATTGGATTTGGAGCATAATATTTTGAGCATTCAATTGGCATTTTTGGGGAAAACATTGGATCCGCTTTGGCTTTTGTATGATATGTTTCACTTTGACAGGTAAGGTCAGACCATGGCGAAAATAGTACGGCAGCATCTGGCATTTTGTCACCATTGTCACGTAATTTGAGCATTAAGGCAAGACAAAGACCGCCACCAGCAGAATCTCCAGACAAGATGATTTTACTTTCTGGGTTGTTCTTGACAATCTCCTTCCAAGTATTTTCTGCATCATTAAGTGCAGCAGGGTAAGGATGTTCTGGTGCTAAACGATAATCAACAGAATTAGTAGTTATACCAGTGATTTTTGCGAGATGTGCCAGGCCCAATCGGTGGGTTGTTAGTGAAGAACCGAAACAGTATCCACCGCCGTGAAAATAAACAATAAGTGTGTTTTCTCGCAAATTTTTCTTTGGCTGGAATGTAACAGTAGGAACTCCTGCCAACTTTGTTCGCTTAATAGAAATCCCAAATGGGCTAAAGAATTTGCCACCGAGCCATGCTTGTGGATGAACATAAAATCGAACAAATCTAGCTGAAGGTCTAAAAATTCGGTAAATGAGTTTATTTGGGCGAATCAATGCCGCTACTATTTTTCCTCTAAAACTCAAACCGACACATCCTTGAATAATGTTAAAATCTTATTCACCAATGCTGTATTTGTTGAGATGAAATTACATTTCATGGTCAGTAAAATTAACCGACCTTGCCTTTTTCATGGCTGCATCATCGGTGAACCAGAAGGTAGGGGTTTCACCTAACTCTTGGTCCCACTGTTGGACAGCTCTAGCAAACATTTCACCATCAGCATACTTCTTGCACCACTCTAGATACCACTCTGCTTGAGCAAGCATTTTTTCATCGCCACTGGATTGACGCTTCAATGTTTCAGCCTGAATTGCCATCAGCATCACCCAAACTGGAGTTAAAGCATATGTGACATAGGGATTTCTTTCCATATCAACAGTACGCCACTCATTCCACAGAGAGAATACTTGGTCATAGAGGAAACCGATTAATAACACTCCAAGCATTACGCTAAAGAAGATTCCAGCAAGACCAAAATAAGTTACCGGTATGCCAACAATTTCATCACTAAAACAGAATGTTGAATCGCCACATCCCGGTTCAAATCGCCATCTTAAGTAAGGCCAAACAAGTAATGTTATCGTAGTACCCCATAGAATTAAACTGACTACAGCCTGAGATTGCTGCATTCTCCAATATTGGCGCATAGCCCATTTTTTGAAGAATGAACTAGATTCATCTGCTTCTGTCATGTTATCTTCTCCTAGCCCATCATTAAAGAAATAATCGCATATTTTCTTTGCTATATTCATTCCTTCAAACAATTTTGTCTATTCGGTTGGCAATTTATTACCTTGACTTAATCTCTAAGATACATAGTTACAGCTTTTTCTACGCTGGCTAATTCACCGACTACAGTAAAACCATGTCTTAAATGAAATCTATCAGAGCCTGGATTTGGTGGTTTTAGACTGACTTCTGCAGTAGTAGGAATTTTATGTTGTTGACTATATGTGAATACTTTTTGATACAGTAAGGAACCAATTCCATTATTACGATTTCCTTGTTCTACTGCAATTCTATCAACGTAAATAAAATCCTCATAGCGTTGGTTAAACCAAGCATAATTGAGGCTGCTATATTCTGAATTTGGTAATAAGCATATGACAAACCCAACCAATGAATCATCTTCATATGCGCCGATAGAAAGCTCAGATAACTGCAATAGTTTTGATAATTCATCAATGGAAACTTTACCAGTCCCAGGTAATCCTTGTTCATTAATCAGCCACATTTGTTCGAGGTCACTATCAGTTAATGGTTTGATTTGATATCGCTTATCATTTCTGTTTCTGTTGTTAATTGACAATGCTGGGAAAAAGAACCATGATATAGGAATAAGTAGAATTGTGGGGAGATTCTTGCCATACTTGACATCAAGTGTAGATTCAAATTTTATAAATGAGTCGGCAAATGAGGAATTCTCATCCGGCACCTCGCTTCTCACTTCTGCATAATCTTCTGGATCTACTAAACCTAAGTCATAACCGCTGTATTCCATGTTAAATCTCATGCCATAGCTAATAAATTGCCTATTAACTTCACTTTTCTCATGTGCAATAGCGCCAGATTCGGTAGATTCAACAAATGTTTCGCTAGCCAAGGATGTATCAAAATCCTCCTCATCGCTTGAATTGTCTTTTTCCTGCTCATCCTCACCGGCTAAATCTATGACGTAAGTAGCAGGCATTACTATGGCAAAACTGGCTATTAATGCAAGCCAAGTAATAATTCTAATTACTGTCATGAATCTAATATTAGTCATAACTAGTAGTTCTAATAAGACAACTAATGATAAGCACAAGAATGTAGTATTTCGACCTATCTTCAACCATTCTATTGGTTCATCGTTAGAGTTGCTATTATCTTGATCATCATTTTTGGCATCATCATCTTGTTGATTGTCTTTCTCGGACATCTGCTGTTCTGGCTCCTCATAATCTCTAAACATCATGTATAATATGAATGATGTAGCCTTTTCCATTTTCACATCAATTAATGTTTCATCTTTGTCTATTGCAACAAAAGCTGAAACTTCAGTCGGTGCTGGACTGCCTTCAGTGTATTCTCCGTCGAATTGAACTACTAACCAAGCAGAAATTAAAACGTGAATGACCAAAAACAGCACAAAACTAATTCGCATAAATTGACCAAGAATAGTTGCTCTAGGCCTCAAAGGCATGAATTGCACAACCTTAATCTCTGGTTCTACTGCCAAATACTAAGCCAGCGATTGAGATTACTGCTAGTAATGATAGCGGCGAAATGAATGGTAAAAGACCATCATCATCAGCTTTTTCTTCGGCCTCACTTGGCTCTTCATCAGTTGCGGCGTCATTTGAATCATCATTGACATTATCATTATTATTTGCATCACTATCATCTAAATTATCGTTATTGGCATCATCATTAGAACCGGTGTTATCATCTGCTCCGGAGTTGTCGTTGTTAGAATTACCATTTGAATTATCATTATCATTTGATGGGCTGATAATATCTGCAATATCATCAAGACTAATATCAGGAAGATTGATTTCTAAGTCACTGGTATCGATTCCTGATTCTTGTAAATCCTGAATCATTACACTAACATCATGATTGGCGAGATCGACAATTTGATCAAGTTGTGTTGCAGTTTTCATCGAAGTTGCAGCATTTTTGGCATCATTGCCTGTCAGATAATTAACGGCAATAGTGTGAGGGGCATCAACATCATATCCTTGAATTGCAGGTCCAGTTAATACATAAGTGCCATTTTCGTCTTCAACAAATACTCCAACACCAACTACCGTTGCATATTGGTCACTCCATAACGGCGAAAATTCAAGGTCGCTGTAAGGTAATTCATCAATTGTCTCAAGGTCATCTAAGCGTTGTTCTAGGTTGTCAGCAAAGGCATTTAGTACACTCTCAAGACCACTATCTTGAAGTGCATCTATAATTGAGTCTAATTTATCACTAGGTTCGAAATCATCATCATCTTCATCATCGTCGAAATAATCATCATAACTGGTGGTAATACACGAACTTTGCTGGTTAACAATGGCTCCACTGCTGCCAACGATTTCACCTTCAAGGCAATAAGTACCAAAATCAAAGACTCCTGGATATCCATAAAAGTAATTATCATAATTATCGTCATTATCTAATGAGTATAATTCATACCAAACATTTTGATTGTTAGAATCATTTAACCAGACATTAATTTGATATGGATAGTCATTGCCTAATCCAGTAGTTTCAGCAAATGTTGATATCTCAGATTTTGTGTCGTTGTATTCCCAATCATAAAGATACAAGTGATTGAAGTTAATACCGATATATTTACACATGCTATCCTCGAAAACGGTGTTTGCTTCAGAGATTATTGTCACATCGATGCATATGTAGTCGGGCAGATTTTGATGATCATCATGATCATCATGATCGTCATCATCATCATCGCCATGGCCGTGATCGTCATGCCCACCATGTTCATTCCAAAAATGTCCATCATCTTCACAATCTTCTTGATTATCATGGTAGGTAATTGTATGTTGTTGCATATCATAACACTCACCATCTTGTTCCTCATAAGAATCTAGATCATGTTTACTTATGTGATGTCTGTATTCCAAATACGAATGTTGTGAATAATTGTAACAGTTTGGTTGTGAATCTTCGTCATGAGTATAGCAAGAATCATGTTCTTGCAAAATGTTGCCATTTTCATCAGTAATGTCCATTAATATTTGATAGTCTATTGATACATTCCCATAATATCCTTCATCACTTTCATCAGCGCAATCAAAAGTGCCATCCTGTGCTTTATCAACAGTGATAAAATCGCCATTTTCACACATAAACAAATTATCAATAATTCCGTCATTATTATTGTCTATAGGCTCATCACTACCATCATCACAGTTTTGATACCCATTATTGATTTCAGTAGGAAAAAGACCTCTTCCGTCACAGTGTACTCCATGATCATAATATGGATTTGAATTACCAATATTTGCAATCAATTGTACCTCGTGGTGATATAAATTATACATCTCTATTTCATAGTACTGCTCAGGTATTTCATCAGACCGATCTTGGCAATTAAAATGATTGTTGTTTTTTAGATATAGAGAAATTTCAGTTCCATCTTTACACTGGAAACTAGGGCCATCCGACCACCATAATGGATTGCTTTGAGCCTCATTCCATTCTTCATCTAAGCGGTCATAAAGTGAGTAATAGTCCTCATTTGTAACGATGTAGCAATAATTTTCAGGGCCGTTCTCATTGATAAATGCATATGTCGCTAGTTCAAACAGGTCGAGCGATACTCCACCTAAGTCGCAGGGGGCATGCTCATTTTCTGATTGAGAGGGGAATCCACCAGTCAGGGATTGGCCATCAAATTGCAGATTAAATTTAGCCATTATGTCAAAAGGTTCACGATCATAATTGACAGAATTCTTATCGACGAAATCTTGCAAAAAATCATGTGGGCTTGTAATGTCTAAATCATAGTCATTAAGATAATCGGTTTCATAATCGTCATAAATCTCAAAACCAAATAAGTCCTCTATTTCATCTGCTATCCGGTCGCTAAATTGATCGGCGAACTGATCTGATACTTGCTTGGCAAAATCTTCACTTGTGCCAGCCAAAACTTCTTCCATCATCAAGAACATAACCGGATTTGCAGGTGGGCAGTTTTCACAAACATCGACACTGGATGTCATGCCATTACCATCACCAAGATCAACTACATGTGAATCAAAATGTTGGAATGTTAATTCTCCTTCAATTGCCATGTCATATGATTGACCAGTTTTCGAGATTTGATCTGATATTTCTAGGTCCAATTCTCCAACATCCAGTCCAAGGTCTTCAGTAGGAATGCCAGACATACTCATACTGTAAGCGACCATGCCATCATAGCCACCTTGTAATAATCCACCTTCGCCATCTTCAAATAAATCCCATGAGAAAAACTCATCATCATCTAATCCAGCAACCGTAGTATACATGCTGGATGGACTTTCTAAGCGCCACTCTGACTGTGAATTAGTAATTGAGTAACCAAGTGAAAGACCCAAATCAAGTTCCACAGGTAAGGTCTCGCCATTACCTTCTAGGCTTACATCGAATGCTACTCCAAGTGCAGTTGAGGTTTCTAAATTGAAAAGCATGTCCGCTCCAACTAGGTCGCCGTCATCATTGAAATACTCGGTATATAGCATGTCGACAAGGACCATATTTTCCATACTACCTGCCAAATCTAAAGCTATGCTTGAAGGGTCTTCACCAAATACTTGCTCGGCCCAGTCGGCAATAAAGATACCATCGGCCACTCCACCGTGTCTAATTGTCACATCGGTTGTTCTGCTCCATACAGAAACATCATTTTGGTCGTAATCTTTGATTGTCTGTGGGGAAATATCTTCGCTATATTGTACATAGATATTTGATGAACCAGATAGTATCTCGCTAATTATCAAATCAAAATTCGAATCATCAGCAGCACCCATTATTTCAGCAAAGACCTCTGGAAGATCAAGTCCAGTGAATTCTTCAAGGTCTGAATCCACACTACTCCAATTATATTCGACGCCATAATGAATTTCTGATGCTTCTGCTGGTGCAGATGCATTAACATTACTTATCGGTAAGGCGGTTACAAATAATAATGACAGGATTGCGGTTAATATTTTACTATTGTAATCATTGTTTGACATGGTATGTGCTGTGGTAGTTATATAATAATACTATTCAGTATTTTATTTCATTTCAAATGACACACAAAATGCGACATTTTGCCATTTAAACTAAGGATTAATTCCGGCAAAAATTAGTATGACTCCAGCAATGATTGCCGGAATAGTGGTGTGTATTGTGGCCCATAGACTAGCGGCTTTATGGCGAACAAGCAAAGGAAATAATGCATCACCATCTTGGCTTATTGCGTTAGCGGTCAATGCTGGAAATGAGATCATTTCCTTGGTGTAGGCGGTTATGGCGATTATTTGAGGGCCACATCCGGGAATAAATCCAATAAAAGCCGCGACCATGACTGCGATAATACCGTCACCATATTTAGCTAAATCTTGTTCAGATAATCCGCTAAATAACATCATGAATTCGAATGCCAAATATGCAATCATTACCCAAACAGTAACAAATGCGGTTTCACTTGCTGAATGAATCATAGTTTCTCGTAAAGAATGCAATTTGTCGCCAATTGTTGCCTCAGTATCATCAGCAAACCAATTCTTTTGCGCTACATAAAGAATAATTGAGAGGGTAGTTCCAAGGATTCCAATCCATGTGATGAATCCATCCATAGTAAATAGATTATAGTCTAGTTCTAGGCTAAATTCGGCATCTTGGCCAGACCAAAATAAGAGAAGAATTGCAAAAACAAGTCCAATAGAAGTGACTGCCCACCATAGGATATAGCCAGTATGTAAGATGTTGTAGCCAAGTCCTTCAGGAACTTCACGCGCTAAATCTTCCAAAGGAGAATTAATTTCTTCTAGTGGTTTAGGCTGTTCATCGCCAATAGTTGGTCCAAAACGACCGAGAGGGTTATTGGGCGTAGTTCCGGTCATATCAACCAAATATCCCCAAGTCACTCCAACGGTGAATGAGATCAAATGTACGGCGATCAGTGGAGCAACAAATTTTGAATCTGTTATAGCCGCACCAATCAAGACGAATGCAGCATCGCCTAATGTAGCAATCAAGGTTGCTATTACAGTACCATAAGTGACGTAGCCGCGCGCATACATTGGCATCATGACAATTGCACCACCACATCCAGGAGTTAGCCCCATCAATGCTCCAATTACGGGTTGCAACTTTTTTCTTTGGCGAATGTATTCGACAAAACGTCCACTCGTGGCATACTGTAGCCAACTAAATAGAAATACCATTGCCGCAACAAATACTGTCACAGCAAGAAAGGCATCACGCATGCTGGTGATGATGATTTCAACACCATCATGAAGCGATGCCATAGTCTCGGGTAATGCTTCATAGAAATAAGTCTTAGTTTAGAATTGTCGATTTATCTCGATTCGTTGTCACTAATAAGTAACGCCGCTTGATATAATTTAATTACTCGAGGTGGTAAATAAAAATTAACTAACTTCTTATTTCTAAGATGTATTACCATATTAGTTGAACCACTGCATTGGAGTTCCAGTTCTATTTATCAGCAGCATCCATCGCAAGAGCAGCTAGCTCCGCATGGGTTGCATTTACAACATTCACAAGTCATAAAACCTCCAAAGCAAGTTAATAAATAAACATATCGTAATTATTAATTCAATTTTGTGCATTTGCAGTAATAGATGAATCGCAACGCTCAGTTGCGAATAGGAAATATTCAAACACCTTCTTAATTATGTAGCATCATGAAGAGTAATTGTTTAATTATTTGCTTGATGTTAATGTGCACATTGCTTTCTGGTTGCATTGGTAATTCAGAAGTAGAAACTAGTGAAGGCGACGATGTTGTTTTAGGTGAGTCACTTGATGACTGGCCGACATATTATGTTCCAGCAGCTACAGATTTGCCGACATGTGATTCAACCACATTAGGACGACTATATTATGTAGAAGCGGATACTAATTTTCAGGCATGCATGTCGACTGGATGGGAGGTTGTTGAGATAGGCGGCTCAACATCAAACCTCGTCATGAATGTGCCACCTACTATACATGCAGAAGTGTGGTATTCTGATGATGATTTAATTCATATTGCACCAGATAATTCGGTTTCAAGAGTATTGTATCTTGAATGGACTGCAAATGATACAGATGGGACAATTGCCTCTTTAGGTCTTGATTATGATGCTGATGGCGTAATTGATATTCCGTTTTCACAAAATTCAGGAATCTTTAGCGATCAACCATCTATCACTCTTCAAAATGGAGAAATAGCATCTGGTGCGTTTTACTTCCCAATAGATTCTGGCATGAATGTGCATAGGATGACCTCAAATTTTGGCTATGATTGCTCACTTTATGTTCAAACTATGATCGATGTGATCGTGGTCGATGATGATGGCGCTAAGACTATTCAAAAATTAACTTTTGATCTAATGGAGGGATATGGAAGATCATATACTCCAATTGGTCCATGGGATGTAAATGATTACGAATTATTCCCTCTCCCTCAAGCAGATATTGATTGGGTACAAGGTGTTGGAGTATCAACCTGCACAACCATGCCTCAATTTTCTCTAAGCGATCATCCAGATACATTAACTAGTGCAGATGATAATCTAGCAATCCTCACTGTTGATGACCCAGGTGACTGGTCAACATGGTTAAGTGCCGGGCAACTTCCCTTTATGGATTCTTATTGCATTGATAATATGGGTGTTAAGCAACATCTTGAAGATGAAAATTACTTGTTTTCCGGTTCAGATGAGACAAATCCTCAGGCGGGAGATTACTGGACTATTGTAGAATATGGACAATTTGGAAGTTGTGATCCTTCTACGGCGGCAGAGCTTGAAGTGTCGATATTTTTCAACGATGGCGATGGGAATTACGGCGAATTAGAGTTACAAACAGCGATTAGTTGATTTCAACTTTCAGTCGACCAGGACTCCGTTTGCTGCTTGCAAAAAAACCGCAGCATTGAAATTGTAAGATAGGTAATGCAAGAACTACATGATTTCATGGAATTAAATCGTCAGTTGTTTGTGTTTTCTACTCTGCATCATAACTGCCAAAAAGGTTGCTAAAACAATAAGTGGCGATTCAAATCCTGGCAATGGTTTTGAATTTTCTTCCATTTGTTTTACTTGTTTTGCATCGATATAACATGCAGCAATAGCGCCAAGGTTGTTAACATCCCAACGCACATAATCGTCAACTTGTTCAACATAATGTGAAAATTGGAAAGATACATTGTCATCAGTTTGCTTGTAATCAAGAATGAATGTTTTCGAAATATTATGATTTCCTGGAGCCAAATTCAGAACTAAATCGTCATCTGTAATAATTTTACTTTGTACATCTTTGACATATTCGCCACTTTCTGTTCGCTGAAATACGGCAGGATTTTGGGCAAATGTAACTTCGATAGTCTCAACGTTTCCATCTAAATGAAATGGCCAAAAATACTCAAATTCTACTTGATTAGCACATGGTTTGATAATTATGTTTTCTTGTGAATAGTCCGGGAAAATATCAGGTTGAACTGATGCTGAGTGATAATTACCTAATTCATCCCAACTACCAGGGCGATAAGATGTCCATTTGACCACCTCAACAGATACAGAATCTTCAGTAGTTTCACAATCATCACATGATATGCCAAGGTACTGTGTTATCTTGGCACTATATGTGAATTCAAAAGTTCCTTGTTTCTCATAAGGATCACTAGTAAGTTTAGCAATTATATTGTATTCATCATTTGCAGGAATTGTGACGGGAGATTCTTGTGGTATGCTACCCAGTAAATCCCAATTGTGTTCAATTTCAACTTCCACTTCGAAGTTATTATCGTTTGAAATGCTACAACCAACACTCGAATACCTTCCGGCGGCAGGGTCTGAAGTGTCATATTTGTATGACGGTGAATGGTCAATCGTGTCTACGCTTCCATCCATAAATTGGTTAATTGTGCATGTAACATCGACTGTTGGATTTGCGGGTTGCTGAGCAAATACAGGAGGTGCGAGCAAGACAAATAGAGCAAACAATGTACAAATACAAACCCTCATGTTAATTGCTAAAAGATAAAATCCTTAACGCTTGTCCCTATTGATGCTCACTACGAAAACTATCGCCTCAGTATTTTTTCAACCCACAAACAGGTTAATTGATGGGTCAATTATAAGTAAGTGAGTCGACTAAAAGTGACGACATGAATGATGAAGTTACTGATAATGTTAAACCAAAAACTCGCATGGATTTAACTGTGTCAAAGTTTTATTTAAATGTAAAAATAACGATTCAAATCACCTAAAAATCTGACCCCCTCTCTTAGAAGGGTCAAAAAAAAACGCTTTCAAATCACACGCAGTACGCTTTTTAGCCTAAGATGCTCGTGCCGGGGTCTAATTTTTAGAATCAAATCACTTCTTTTCTCCGCTTCTTGGTTGAGTTTGAAATTTGTTTAGACTTGGAATATCAAAATCTTCATCATTCGTTCTCTTCACTTCAAATTCATCAATATCTACAACATCAGTTGTAGCCAATCTATCAATGCCAATATCTAATGGATATGGGAATTCTACAAATTCTCTTGTCTTAGTTTCGGGATTAATTAAC
>MDTG01270810.1_pt1 | contig 13699 bp, 12 predicted proteins | sample 811421 | NCBI WGS metagenome assembly MDTG01 (sample SAMN05326645, study PRJNA326480) | marine metagenome | isolation source: seawater | place: Pacific Ocean: South East | collected 2011 | reverse complement strand
TTAAATGCAACCTTAATGTTACAAAATAGAAAATATAAAGAAGCATTAAATTTTTATGATTCTGCTATAAGAGTTAATCCTAAATTTGCACCTTTATATAAGAATCGAGGAGCTGCATTAAAAAAGCTAAAATTTTTTGATGAGGCCTTAAAGAATTATACCCAAGCGATAAAAATAAGGTCTGATTATTTAGAAGCCTATATAGAAAGAGGTGGCTTGCTACAAGAATTAGAAAGATTTGATGAGGCTTTGCAGAGTTATAACAATGCTATTCAAATTAAACCCAATTATGCAGAGTTATATAACAACCGAGGCAATTTGTTAAAAAAGTTGGAAAGATATGATGAAGCTTTGGAGAGTTATAACATAGCTATTCAAATTATACCTGATAGCCCAATATTACATAATAATATAGGAGTTGTCCTAAAAGAATTAAAACAATTTGATGATGCACTAAAAAGTTATGATAAAGCTATAGAAATAAAACCTAATTACGCAATAGCCCATAAAAACCGTGGCGTAATACTTCATGGCCTAAATCGTTTTAATGAAGCACTAAGAAGCTTTGATAAAGCTATTTACTTTAAACATGATTATGAAGCAGCATACAACTACAGAGGCGTAACACTTCTATACTTAAAGAATTTTGATGATGCACTAAAAAGTTATAATCAATCTATCAAAATTAATCCAAATTATACAGAAGCTATTTTGCATAAGTCATTTCTAAAGTTGCTGCATGGAGAATACTTAGAAGGTTGGAAATTGTATGAGTCAAGAAAGTATAAGGTGGATTTAAAAAAGAATTACTTTCTTAATAAAGAGGAATTGTGTTCCAGTAAGGGTTCAATAAAAGGTAAAGTCATTTTAGTATATTCTGAACAAGGACTAGGAGATTCATTTCAGTTTTGTCGTTATTTACGGATGCTAAAATTACTTAATCCAAAGGATATAATATTTTATGTAGATAAGCCGCTAGTATCGATATTTTCAAATAATTTTAAAGATATAAAAATTTTAGAAAAAGGAAAAGAAATACCAAAAAATATTGATTTTTATTGTCCTTTATTAAGTTTGCCGCTCTTTTTTAAAACTACTTTAGATAGCATTCCCAAGCAAATTGGATATTTATCTCCTGATAATTATAAGAATACTTATTGGAAAAATAAACTAGGCAAAAAAAATCTACCAAGAATCGGTATTGTTTGGGCGAGCTCTTCAAATAAACATATTAACAAGCGTAGCTTATTATTAAGCCAACTTATTCCTATTTTTAAATTACCATTTGAATATCATTCTTTACAAAAAGATATTAAACATATTGATAGTTTAGCTATAAAAAAAATTAAAAACCTCCACGAGCACAGCCTTGATTTAAAAGATTTTACTGATACTTCTGCTATTTTAAACCAGATGGATTTAATAATTTCCGTAGACACCTCAGTTGCTCACTTAGCTGCAGCAATTGGTAAAAAAACCTGGATATTGATAAATCATATACCAGAATTTCGCTGGATGTTAGACTGTGATACTTCTCCTTGGTATCCAACAGCAAAACTATTTAGACAAACTAAAATTGATGATTGGGAACCAATAATTAATAAAATGAAAGACGAGTTAAAAGTACACTTTTGAATTAATTTTTTACTTTAATAAAGAATAGATAAATATAAATTAAATAATTTTTACTTAGCAAGAAATCCTTCTTATTAATTCTAAGTCTTCTCTGTTATCTATTTGAAAACTGTCATAAGATGGAATATTTACTACACCTATTTTACCTCCATATCTTAGGTTATTTTTTAAAAGCAAACCTTTTGAAGTAATATAAAACATTCCATTTTCTTCGTAATATTCTTCTTTTTCTTGTCTTCTTGGACGATTATATATATCCCAACCTATAGGATTAATTTTTAGATCCCAGTGTGGAACCCAATGTTTTTTTGTAGCAGTAAATACTGAGTCGTATTTTCCTGTTTTCATTAAGTTTATTCCTTCATTTATGTATTTAGAATTTATAAACGGGCTTGTTGGTTGAATAAACAGAATTAAGTCAAAATCTATTTTTTTAGCAAAATGGATTAAAGAAGGTTCGTTTAATATAGTGTCTGTAGCTAATTCTTTCGGTCTTTCCAAAACCTTCGCCCCATACTTTAAGGAAATTTCCTTAATTTTTTTACAATCAGTAGATACCCAAGTTTCAGACACATATGACTTTTTACTTGCTTCAATAGAGTATGCAATTAGTGGTTTATTTTTTATATCTAATATATTTTTATTAGGTATAGATTTAGAATTTCCTCTAGCAGTAATTAATGTTTTTATTATCATTTTTTTTTATATTGTTATCTCTGCTTTCTCTATCTAACGCATTTAAAATAGAGGGTACAGCCCCTTTGTCATCTATATATAAATCCGCTGCAGGCTTACCAAATATTAGTTGATCATATAAAACACCCCATTCTTTGAATTGCTTTCTAGTAGTTTTTTCCCAGTCTATTCCTGTTTCTGTTCCCCTAGCAGTAAAAAAAATAATTTTAATCCCTGATTTTTTCAGATTATTTATAAAATTTATATTTTTTTTAATTGGTTTAGATTTCGAATAGTCTAACCCCTTGACTAGGGTTGCAACAACGCCATCAACATCTATAACTATTTTTTTTTTTTCTTTTTTAATATTATGCTTATATTCTTTTATAATTTTCGAGACTGACATTTTTAATAATTTCCTAACTTACCAAAATAGCGTATTTTGCTATCTCTTTTTGTCTTAATTATAGAAGCTGAAATATTATTAATATCATTTAAATCTTCGTTAAATGTTTTTAATTTTCTTCTAGAGGGCCATTCAATATCAAGTATTTCAGAATTTTTGTAATTTAATGCCAGTGAAACATTTTTAATATCCCTTATCAACTTTCTTAATCCATCTGGTTCTAAACTAGCAGCATGATCTGTGCCCTTCCAAGTTCTATCTAGAGTAAAATGTCTTTCTATGTACTTAAAACTAATATTCGATTTTATATTTTGTATTATTCCTAAGCTTAAAGCAGCAATATCTGGAGCTATTCCATTATGATGGCCTGAAAAACCATATTCCTTAATATATTTTTTATATTTTTCAATTATGTTATTGATTTCTAACAGGCATATATCTTTTGGAGGAACAGGATATCCAGATGTACAAGCATATAAGACTAAACTGCTTAATCTATTATACTTTCTATAAAAATTGACAATCATTTCAGTCTCTTTGCTTGTAGTCATACCCAAAGATATATGTATCTTTCCTTTGAAGTTTTTAATTAAATAATAATGAATTTCAAAATCTAAATTAGTCGCTGATGGTATTTTAATAAATTTTGGTTTTATTGAAACGACTTCTTTAGCACTAATAATATCCCAAATTGAAGTTGAGTACTCTACATTTAAGTCTTCACAATATTTTTTTAATTCTTTATGTTGTTCAATATTAAATTCTAGAAAGTCTCTATGCAAACCGTAGGTTTTTCCATAGGCATTACTTTCTACTGGGTGAGGAGTTTCATAACCTTTTTTTCCCAAAAGTTTAATATTGTTTCTTTTTTGAAACTTAACAATGCTAGCTCCGCAATCGCTAGCAACTCTAATCATTTTTTTTGCTATTTCAAAGTTTCCTTTGTGATTACAACCTATTTCTGCAATTACTTTAATCATGAGTCTTACTAAATGTTGTATATGTTAAGTTGGTAAAGAATATCTGTATAAAAATAAAAAAATAAAATCATTTAATTAGCCTCTAATATTTTATCATCTGCATCTATAATAGGATTGATCATATTTTTATTAAATTCTGATCTTTTAATTTTTGGGTCCAAATCTTCTATTGGACTTCCAAAAGCACATTTAGGAATAATCTTTTGTTCAGGGTGAATAAATACTTCAACTATACAAGCTTCTTTATTTGCTAAAGCCCTTTTTATAACATCTCTTGATTTTCTATTCTTGCTTACAGACATATATTTTATATTGTAGGCTTTTGAAATCTTTTTATAATTAGGAATACTTACACCTTTTCCTGATGCATTATATCTGCTATTTAAATAAAGTGATTGAAATTGTTTTATAATTCCATAACCAAAATTATTAAATATAAATATTTTTATAGGAAGTTTTTCATTAACAACAGTTTGTAACTCTTGAATATTAATTTGAAAACTACCATCTCCATCTATACAAATTGTTCTTTGTTTTCTAGCAGCTAATGAGGCTCCTATAGCAGCGGGAAATGAATAGCCCATAGGTGAGTTTCCAAAGGCCGAAAAAACCCTTTGTCCTAGTTTAACCTTGAAGCTCTGCATAAACCATGTTAGATGACCTCCATCATCAGGAATTATAATATCTCCTTTGTTCAGTTGATTAGCTAATTCCTCAACAAATAGATACGGGTTGATAAAATTTTTATCCTTAGAAAAACTTATACATACTGTTGGATATTTATTTTTTAAGTTTTTGCAATAGTTAAACCAATTCGATAAAGCCGGAGTCTTATTAAAAGAAATATTATTATTTAAGCTAGCAATAAAATCATTACAATCTTCATTAATTTTCAAAAAAGGTTTTAATCCTCTTTTTTTATCAAGTTCACCCTTATCTATATCAACCATAATAAGTTTTGCTTCTCTGGCAAATGTGCTTGGCTTACCTCCAGTAATTCTTGTATCTAGCCTAGAACCTATAGAGAGAACACAGTCGGCATTTTGGACGCTAAAATTAGCGGCTCTTGAACCGTAAACACCTATGTTTCCAATATACAAAGGATTTTTGTAATCAATAGAGTCCATTCCACTCCATGTAGTAACAACCGGAATATTTAATTTTTTAATTAATTTATTAAATTTTTCTACGGATTTAGAATTTCTAATACCACCTCCAGCTATAATTATTGGTCTTGATGCGTCTTGTAAAACATTCAAAACTTTTTTAATTAATTTATCACTTATTTTTTTTTGAATTTTTTTAATTTTAATTTTTTTGTTATTTTTTTTTACTATATCTCTTTGCAAGCACATTGGTAGGTCTAATAGAACCGGCCCTTTTCTTCCTTGTACTGAACAATTATATAAGTTTTCTAAGACCTTATGAATGTTATCATTTTTTTTTAATTGATATGATTTTTTTGTGATGGGCTTTGATATAGATACTATATCTGTTTCTTGGAAACCAATTTGCCTAGAGCCCTTAGTATTTGGCATACCTCCTCTTTGTTCCAAAAGATTAACTTGACCTGTTATATGAATATTAGCTATAGAGTCAAAATAAGAGCATGCGATTCCTGTAATAAGATTAGTAGCTCCTGGCCCTGAAGTAACCATAGTAGCAGCATATCTATTGTTTACTCTAGCATAAGCGTCTGCCATCATTGCCGCTGCCTGTTCATGCTGAACACAAATATATGAAATGTCTTTTCTTTTTGAAAAAGAGTCTATGGTAAAAGCTATAGCTCCTCCAGTAAGAAGAAAAACATTTTTTACTCCTTTAGAAACTAAAAAGTCTAAAATAGCATCTGATGTATTTTTATTAGGATGCTTTATAATTTTTTTTTTATGCCTTACTAATTGCATAATTATCAGTTGCAATATAGAGACCAAAATAGAAAGTTATTTTCTAATTAAGCATTCAGTAAGGTAAAAGGTTTAGCAGTATATTTATTCTTCACAGGAAGAAGAGATCTGATATTGTTTTTATTTGGTATTAGAGCAGAATTACCGGATAAATAAGCGGCACTAATACTAAATTGACTATTTGAACATATTAGTGAACTAGACATTCTCATTAGCTGATGTGTAACTTTATTATTGAGGTTATCTAACCAAGAAACTTTATTAAATAAACTCGATAACTCATTGTAAAATAATAGATTATTTTCTTTAGGAGAGTCAGAAAATACTATAATATTTTTATATTTTTTTGGTAGTTCTTTACATACATCAATAAACTCTGCATACGAAACCATTTCAGATGCAACATTTACAAAATCCCCTCTTCTGAGATGCAGAGAGCATGTATTATTAAAATTTATATTTTTTTTATCAATAATCTGTGACCAATCACTTTTATTATAAGTAAATTTTTTTCTTATTTCCTGATAGAACATTGCATTTATAAAAATTTTATTTTTTGTTTTTCCATCTGAAATCAATATTGGATTGCCAATAAAAAAACTATTTATATCAGAATTTTTGTTGGTCAAATTATTTGTTCTATTTATACAAAAACTAGAAAAATCTTTATTTAATACCGACTTATACTTCTTTAAAGAGTTATTTAAGTTTAAAATAGTAATAGCCTGATTTATATCTCGTTTGTTCCCATTCATATAGTTTTTTAATTTATATAATTTTATCCAATCTAAAGATTGAAAATTTATACCATAATTGTCTAATTCCCATGGCCAATAAGACAGTTTTTTATCCCCTTCTAAAGCAACATGTGGGGTATTATCAAAATAACTTAAATCAAGTAATACTTTATATTCTAATTCTTTTAAATAGTAATAGACTGATAAAGATATAATTTGTGCTCCTAATCCTCCCTCAACTGAAACTATAAATTCTTGTTTTTTAGTATTTAAATTATTAGACATATAATAAAACCTTCTACCTTATTTATTTCTAGTTAAAATCATAAATCAAAATATTTTCTTATAGCAATTTCATAAATTTTATTTAAATAACTTTTTTTTGAAATAAGAATAACCCTGCTGCAGAACCTGAGCTACCTTTATTCAAATCAAAAATGCTGTGTGGAACATTTCTATAAAATTTTCCTGCAGATACAGAAAACTCTAATAAATTACATTTATCAAACATATCTAGTATAAGAGAAGGATTAAAAACTCTTTGAGCATTAAATGCTGTATAAGATTGTCTACCTGTTGGAACAGAAAAAACTATATACCCATCTTTTTTTACTACTCTTTGCATAGAGCTTATAAATTTATAATGACCAAGAGGATCAATCTTGTCTCCATATCTTCCTAATCCAAAGTGCTCTGCAGAATGTAAAGCAGAAATACAATCAAGAGAACTGTCTTCAAACTCATTTAAATATGTTGCGTCTGATTTTATAAAATTCAAACCTTCTAGCTTATAAATATCATGTGGATTAATATCAACCATGGTAATTTCCCTGAAAGATAAAATATGTGCTAAATAATTTAAACTAGAACCTATATCAATGATTTTTTTTGGGTTTAGCTTGTATACTTGCTTAGCTGCCCATAAATCTTGATAAAAATATATTTTGTCTTCTAATTTGGGTATAAAATTAACATCATATATAAAATGATTATTATCAATTATTAATGGGGGTATAAATTTTATATACTTATTTTTAATATTTTTTGTTTTAGAACAGTAGCTTTTTACACAATTAAAAATATAATCAAATTCTTTATTCTTATTAAAATTCTTTTGATTTAATGTTATATTTTTTTTAATATTATTTAATAATATTGATTCTATTTCATTAAAGTTTAAGTTGCCATAACTATATAAAGAATAATTAATTTTATCTTTATTTTTAACTAATACTTTCATTTAATTTTATATATTTATAGAAAACTGTATTAGTGCAATTTTTAAACCAAATTATTTATAATTATCAAAAATATTTTCTATAATTTGAGGTAATTCTACATAATCATCAAAGACTTTTGCAGGCTTAAACGTACTTATATCTTCATCGCTATAACCTTTTGAAAATAATATGCAGGGCCAATTTGCATTTTCTGCACACTCATAATCATATTTACTATCTCCTACAAATATGCCCTCGAAATTATTTGATATACCTGCTTTAGAAACACTCTCAAAAATATGCTTCGGATCAGGCTTTCTAAAAGTGAATGTGTCACCTCCGGAATAAAAAGAAAAAAAATTGTTTATACGGAAATGATATAATAGATTTTTAACATAAAACTCTGGCTTATTTGAAACTACTATTAGTATGAGGTTTTTTTTTTTTAAGTTTTGTAGAGAACCTATTACATTTTTAAATAGCTTTGTTTTATCCTTATAACATCTTTTATAAACACTTAAAAAGTCCTTAGTAAGTTTATCTAGGTTTTTAATCTCGATGTTTTGTTTATTAAAAGCATTATAAATTAGAGCTCTTGCACCATTCCCTATAAGATGTCTCACTTTTTTCAGAGATACTTCCTTTAATTTATTCTTTGTTAATATAACGTTTAGAGCGTTTGTTATATCTGGAGCACTGTCTATCAAGGTTCCATCTAGGTCAAAAGCAACAATTTTATTGGTCATAACATTTATTATTATAATAAAAAACTAAGGATTCCTCAATTTGCATTTTTAACGTAATGTATGCTTTGAATCCTAATTTCTTAGCTTCACATAAATTAGGAATATAGTTTTCTCTGTGATCTATATCACCTAATTCTACTGAAACTTTTGAAAGATCTTTATAAGAAAAATCAGCTATATTTTTTGCTAATCTATTTATGGTATGGTTTTGATTTGAACCTGTATTTATTACCCTACTCCCTTTTAGTTCTAATCCTTTTAAAATCCAATTTGATAGATCTAATGGATGCATGAAGTTTCTTTTGTTTTTTCCATTAGAGAGAACTTTTATATTTTCATTTGAAATTCTGTTTTGTATAAAACTATCAAATGCATAATTATTTTTTTTATTGAAACCTGAACCTCCGAAAGAGAATGCTCTAAGAATATTTAATGTTTTTAAATTATTTGAGTTAGAAAATTCTTTAATCAAATATTGTTCAGCTATAATTTTAGCATTAGCATAAGAATTATTTGAAGTATTATTTGAGTTTATTGTTAAGTCTTTTTCTGACCATCCACTCAGATAAGGACAATTTTTTCCATAGACTGCACCAGAGGACAAATAAGTTAATGAAGTTGTATTACATAAATTACTTAATGCTATAACTCTTCTCGTACCATTAATAGTTACACTTAATGTATTTTTTTCATTTTTTATTGATCTCTTTAAACTTTCCGATGCCAGATGAATAATATGGTCAATCTTATTAGAAGGAAAATTAAAACTTCGAACATCTCCGACGATTATTTTGATAAAAATTTTATGCGCATTTTTGATATTTTTAATTAACTCAATAATTTTTTTTTTATCTCTCACAAGTAAGTAAAGCTTAAGGTCTAAGTTATTTTTATTGTTAATAAATGCTAATGCATGTAGGATCCATTTCCCTAAAAATCCCGTCGATCCAGTAATAAATATGCTTTTCCCTGCTAAATTTTTAAAATTTGATCGATTTAAAACTAAATCACATAAAAAATCTTTATTATTTAATAATGACATTGTTATCTCTTATTAGTGGTTGTTTATTATTGCAAATAATATGCCTTCTTTTAATAATTTTGGCTTAATAAATGCAAATATTTTCTTTATGCATAATCATAGAAATACTATAAAAGCTAGCTTTTATGACAGAACGAATGAAAATAAGAGTTTTCCTGAATATTTTAGGCAAACCAAAAACTTTTCTGGAAAGTACTTTAATATAGATTACAGTTACAATAACCTTAAAGCAGAATGGCAAATAATAGGAACCTGGATTAAAGATATAAGTGAAATAAAAAATAAAAAAATTCTTTATCTTCAACAAGAGCCCCCTGAATGCAAGCTTCCAGCAAAGGAAATATTAGATTATACAAAATGTATTATCTCCCCTTTTAAGATAAATCACCCTACTAAACAATATATTTCATTTGCTCCACTTCAGTGGACTTACGACTTAAATATAGTATTGGATAAAAGAGTTGGGCACAAAATAGAATTAGCAAATAATTTTGACCTTTGTAAAATTAAAAAAATAAAATTTCCTCAGAAGCACCGTATATGCTCAATTATTGTATCTACTAAAGCATTTCTACCAGGACAAAAAAAAAGAATAATTTTTCTTGAAAAAATTGCAAAGCATTTTCAAAATAAGATTGATTTTTATGGATTTGGATTTAATCCCATATTAAATAAAAGAAATGCTATAGACCCTTATATTTTTTCAATAGGAATTGAAAACTCAAATCATATGAATTATTGGACTGAAAAGATTTCTGATATTTATTTAGGTTATACATGTCCAATTTATTATGGATGTAAAAATATTAATAGTTTTTTTAACAACAAAACCTTTATTAGTATTAATATTGAAAATCTCGATGAAAGTATTTGTAAACTAGAAAAAATAGTAAATGATCCTTTGAAGTATAAGCCAAGCAATACTGATTTAACAAAAGAAAGAAATAAGGTGTTAACTAAATATAATTTTTTTAATTCTATAACAAAGGTAATCAACTTAGAAAATTCTAATAAATTATAATTTTTATTTTATTTTTCCCCATTCGCAATCTAGCGATTCAAAGTAAAATTTTTCATACTTTGTTTTTAAATTTTCATTAAAAGAATTAATAACCTCAAGCACACATACTAGTAGTTCTTCTAAGCTCGCATTTAAATTAATTTTATCAATGGCCTCTATTTCATTTAACAAAAAGGAATCCCTATTTTTTTTAAAATTAATTAAAAACAGGTCTATATAAAATAAAAAAACCTCCCTAGCAGATTGTATTAAAAAAGCTCTTTTTATTGGAGAATTTTTTCTTAGAACTAATATATATACGTCTATAGCTCTAAACAGCATTGAAAAGAGGATTCCTCTTTCTGTTAATCCACATTTTATAAATAATTCTTTTTCTTTAGACTCAATGAATTTTTCATCTCCTGCCCAATTATTATTTTTGTATACTAGGAGTTTTGAATTATCATTTAGTATTTTTCCAGAACTTACAATAGCTTGCATAAAGGCCCAATCTGTATAACCTCCTCTTGTTGGATGATACATAAATAATCGCAACAGATCTTTTAAGATTAGAGTATCAAAAAAGGAATACATAGTTGTATTATCTCCAGCAGATTTTTCTCTGTAATTAATCATTCTTTCTAGTGGATCATCTTCTTCAATGCTAAAGCTATTATTTTTATAGATTCCTAACTTTTCATTCCAGCAAGATATGGTTGGTTTTATCCCAATTATATAATTTTTACTTAGTTCTTTGTAATCAATATTTATATCTTGTATATTGAAAATTAAGTCGTCATCACTGAGCACCATAGTATAAGAACTATTGCTTTCTTTTACAGAGTTCCACCAATTCTCTATTGCTACTTCTGGGCCGTCAAAAATATACTTCATAAAAGGTAACTTTACTCCTTTTAAAATTTCTTTTTTATTTTCATCTTTAGAGTTGTCAGATATTATCAAATTGGCATTGTTATTCTCACAAAAAGATATTGCTGAAAATATACTTTGCTTAGAATTATTAAAGTCGCGATTGGTAGGTATACAAATAGTTAATGACTTACTCATTGCCCCTATAACTAACATTTTGGCATTGTCTTTGCAATTCTATTTTATTGTGAGTGCAAATGCCTTCTATAAAAAATACCAGTGAAAAGAAAGACCTCAAGCATTTAATAAATGCATCCATTAATTTTTTAGAAAATAAAAAATTTAGCTTAGCGTTGTCATGTATTGATAAAATTAAGGAAAGTTATGTATTCCCTGATATTGATTATTATTATTCAATAACTTATTTATATTATGGAAATGAGTTTTTTACTAAAAAGAAATATGCACAAGCTATCTCATTATACATTAAGTCTAAATCATTTAGTAAAAATTTGGAGCCAAAATTTCGTAATGAAATATATATAAAGTTAGCCTCTTGTTATGAGCATTTAAACGATTTTAATAAAGCTAAAGATGTATATAAGGCCCTGATAAATAAAACTAATAAACCAAGTATAGTTTTAGGATTATTGTTATATGCTAAACTTCGTTGTGGAGATTGGAAACAAATAGACAGACTGATTGAAAAGATTTATCTAAAACTTAAAAATGGAGATACTTCAATTACTCCTTTTACTTCTATAATTACATCTGATAGCCCAAATTTTCAGTATTTAGCTGCAAAAAATTTTTCAGCTAAATACATAAACACATCCTTAAAGTATAAATATGAATTTAAAAAAGCTCGTGAACATAAAAGGATTAGAGTAGCATACTTATCCTCAGATTTTTATAACCATGCTACCTCTCACTTAATTGCTGGAATGTTTGAATATCAAAATCATAAAAAATTTAATTATTATGCGTTTTCTTACGGAAAAAACGATAACAGTGAAATTGCAAAAAGAGTAAAGGAATCTTTTAATAATTTTTTCTCACTTAAAAATAAATCTGATCAGGAAATCTCAAACCTTCTAATCAATCATGAAATAGATATAGCCGTAGATCTTAAAGGGCACACTAAAAATAACAGACTAAAAATTTTGGCAAAAAAACCTTGCCCAGTACAAGTTTCATATTTAGGTTTTCCTGGCACTCTAGGGACAAACTTTATTGATTATTTGATAATGGATAAATATTTAATTAATAAATCTAATAGAAAATATTTTTCTGAGAACATTATACATTTACCTTACTCTTATCAGTGTAATGAGAGAAAAATACTAAGCAATGTAAGTAAAAGAATGTTTAATCTCCCAGATAACAAAATAATACTTTGCAGTCTTAATAATTCTCAAAAGTATAATTTTTCTATTTTAGATGCATGGAAGAGCATACTTCATAATAATCCCAACACTATATTATGGCTATTAAATGACAATGTTTGTGTAAAAAAAAATATCTTACATTATTTTAAGCAAAGTAATATAAAATCAGATAGAATAATTTTTGCTGACAAACTTGATACAAATAACCATATTTCTAGAATGTCATTAGCTGACATTTTTTTAGATAGCTTCCCTTGCAATGCTCATACAACTGCAAGTGACGCCCTACAAGCTGATTTGCCTATAGTAACTATGTCAGGTAAAACCATGTCTAGTAGGGTGTCAGGTAGTTTACTTAATACACTAGGACTCAACGATTTAATTTGTAATAGTTATGATGACTATACAAACAAAATAAATTATTTGATAAATAATAAAGATAAGATACAAAAAATGAAAATTAAGATTAAGAATGAAAAACATAAAAAATTATTTAATTCGAGAATATTTGTAGGTCATGTTGAGGAAGCGTACGAAAAAATATGGGAAAATTATAGAAATGGAAACAAAATTGCAGATATTTTTATATAATTAAAGAGGAATAAATGGATAAAATTGAAGAAAAAAAACAAAGAGCTAAAAAATCAATTCAACTTTTTCATGAAAAAGATTTAGAAAAAAAAGTAATAGATTTAGCAGATAAAGCAGCTAAGAATGGTTTTTATGAAGAGTCAATTGGATTACTAGATAACCTTGTACATATGGGCTCAAAGAATGTCAAAAAACTAGCAAGTTTAGCTATAAAATATCAAAAAGAGATGGAGAAAAAAAAAGATAAAAAGCTTTAAATTAACCTAATAAATCCAACTTGCTTTTATTTAGACTGTTAGCTTGAGCAGATAAAGATAAAGAGACCTTATTTAATAAAATATTTTTAGTAAGTTTTGCGGTTTCTATAGCTAAATCAACACTTTCTATGCTTTCTGCAGCAGCCTTTAACAAAGCAGCCGACGTAGAAGTAGTATTTCGCCTTGCCTTTCCTGCTGAAGTTGCTCCGTTAACCTGTCCTTGATCTGTTCCTAAGGTAGTTTTC
>MDTG01206406.1_pt1 | contig 13699 bp, 16 predicted proteins | sample 811421 | NCBI WGS metagenome assembly MDTG01 (sample SAMN05326645, study PRJNA326480) | marine metagenome | isolation source: seawater | place: Pacific Ocean: South East | collected 2011 | reverse complement strand
AGTGTAGCTCAGTTGGTAGAGCATCTGGTTGCCATCCAGAAGGTCGAGGGTTCGAATCCCTTCACTCGCTCCATCTATCTCACCGTAGGTGGCTCTACGTATTTCACTACGCTTGCGGTTGGTTGTCTGGGTTCTTGTGGTGTGCGATGGCAAGCTCTAAGCATCGCTCAAAGAATAACATTTTGTTGCGTTGCGCTATTGCTTCATCGGTGGCTGGTGTACCCATACACATGATGTTTGAAAGAAGGCCAACCTTTTTAGCCAATGCTTCAAGCTCTTCAAGTGTGTTGTCTGACAAAAGGTTCAATATGGTTTCTTGCTGTAAACGATTCCAATCCATTGTACTCTCCTTTGAGTTTCAGCATGTACACGCACCACAGGAGAAAACTGGTGTAAGAAAATAAATTATTTCTTCGACGGTGGCTCGTACTTCTTTTCAGCTACGCTTTCCAGAACGGCCTGTACGCTTTCTTGGGAGGGACTGAGAAGCAGATGGGGAAACGATACGAGTGCAGCAGACGTAACGCCTACCACTTCGCCTTTGCTGTTGTATATAGGGCTTCCAGAGCTACCGCCTTTGGCTGGTACGGTGTAGATGTCATAGATAGCGGGTTTCCCATCTGGTGTGGGTATGTTGGTTGTCTTGCCAGAGTAATAGCCATCGAACGTCAGTAGCATATCGTTATCAAATACACCCAAAGGCGCGGATGTCGTGTATACCTTCTCTCCATGATGGGGAGGCTCGGAAGCAATATCAACCAGCTTGGTCGCTTGCATGCCGGGTATTTTCATCACGCACAGATCCAAGTCCGAGTAGATGTTCTCTACTTCTGCTTTATATGTGCCACCGTTGAAGGTAGTGATTTTGAACATGGACTTCAGCTTGACCGATGGTTGATCCAATGCTGTTCCTTTGACATCAACTTCGCAAAGATGTCCAGCCGTAACGCCCCAAGAATCCACACCATTGGTTGAAACCATAAACCCAGATCCGATCATCGTACCGGACGCGATAGGCTCACAATTTTCATCGCCACAGATCTCGAACAGCGCATCATGAGATACAAACATAAACGCTTTGCGTGGAAGTTCTGTTGCGACTGTTTTGTGATGGCAACCGGAAGTACAGGAGCTCAGCATTAGAAGAGCAAGGGTATTGGTCAAAAGTCTATTCATAAATCACCTCTTATGAATAGGGGCGAATAGAGATCCTATTGGACCGAGCTCCATATCCACCAATACACCGAGCAAACCCTGTTCAGAACAGACGTATCCCTTCGCAGCATGCCAAGCGTCTGGGGATGCAAGGGAGGGCAGCAGGTAGTGTCGGATACCACCTATTTCTTGAATTCTTTGATGATGAAGATGACCACCAAAAGCGACGTGATGCTCGCATCTGCCCCAAGCCTGTCGCATCTCTTTGGCCATAATCGGACCAAGAACGTTTACCCTTGCGGTGTCTCCATGTGTGAAGCAGCACAGGGTGTTTCCAATTTCTTGATATACACGTAAGCGGAAGTCAAACATGACATCGACGTTTGGATCGTTGTCATACACAGCAGACAGATAGGCCAGAAGTGCAAAGGAATTGTGTCTATCATGGTTTCCACTCATCAAAACAATACTGACAGGTGCGACTTGCGCAAGCATGTCAATGTGCATCCGACAGATTTCCATGCCTGTGAGCATAATTTGCAGAGCTGTGCCATCCGCGTCTTGTGGTGTTCCGCGTGTGGTTTGCTTCGTGGGTCCAGGCCCATCTATGTGAAAGAAGTCTGAGCCAACGGCAAGTGTGATTCCTTCCGGTTTACCGGGTAATCTGGCAATCAAATCTTGTGTGGTTTGAATCAATCTCTCTTTGGCGATCTTCTGGTCATATTGGTATCCACTTTCGCCTTCCCATGAGAGCATACCCCAGTGAAAGTCTGTAGCACTTGTGACGAGATGGTACTTGTGCTTTGCTTCCGTTAGCTCTAGCTTTGGGGGCTGATAAGAGGGGAGATTTGCTGCGACGTGTTCTTTGATGGCTTCGAGCGTGACCTTCTTGTAATTCCACCAGTTATCGGCAGCCTTCTCGATGGCCTTGTGCTGTTTGTCGGCAACACGTTGTGCCAGAGAGCCAAAGCGCAACGCCAAGACATCTTGTGCCATTGAATCGATGTCACGCTCCATCACTTCTTCAGCGGAGAAGGGAGCGCAGTCATGGGTGATACCATGTACTTTCAGATAGCCGATGACAACATTGCGCGGCATCCCGGTCTTTCGAGAGATGGTGTTGATACTTTTGGGAGCTTTGTCCCAATTGGAATACCACTCGATGATTTGTTCGTGTGCGTCTTTGGAGGTGTGTATCCAACATTTCAGAGGCTTGATGTAGGTTTGATAGCCTGTGTCTGGGTCATATCTATAGAGGCGATCACCGTTGCTGGGAGCTCGACCAGAGGACTGAAGGATGCCCAAAGAGGATTCACCACCAAAGGTGATGATACGGGGTACTTCGTCTGTACTATCTTCTTCTGTGTCCTCATCTATATATTCTTCGTTCTGCCCATGAGAAGCAGTCTTAGAACCTGTAGATACCTGTTTGCGAACATTCTCCAGATATTGTGCAGTCTTTACCGTATGTGCTCTGCCAGAGGGTGCTGTAGTTGATGGTCCGCCTTCTTTGCGAACACGCTTGACGATATCATCAAGTACCAAACGGGAAGGGGGTTTCTCTCCATGAATTTGTATGATGGTTCTCAAACCATCACGTCCAAGATTACCTTTTGCTACATGATCACCATACTTCATATATAGGTCTTGAAGCAGTTTTTCTCTTTTACTCATTATGAGCCTCCAAGTTTACACGGCTCACCATACCCATGAGTAAATTGAACAGGAGCCACATAAACCAGATTCATCAATGAATTATTGAGTGTTCATCGGTGGTTTCCCTATAGACGACCCCCCATACAACTTGAGTTGTGCATAGGGGGTGTTCGATGAGAACAATACAACAAGGCGAGAAAGGAGAAAGTGTAAAACTCCTTCAAAAAAGATTGAAAATACATGGAATTGAGGTCGATGTCGATGGAGATTTCGGGCCGAATACACATGCCGCTGTCGTACGATTTCAGAGCGACAAACGACTGACCGCTGACGGAATTGTTGGCGACAAAACATGGGATCTTCTGATGGCGGATCCCTACACCTTTCATATCGTCTCTCTGTTCGAGGGATGCAAAGGAGAAGAAGTCAAAAAGCTCCAGCTTAAGCTGACAGCAATTGGATACCATCTTGTTGCAGATGGGGATTTCGGACCTGCAACCAAACAGGCTGTAGAACAGTTTCAACAGGCGCAGAACATCACCGGATATATCAAGACGGGTTCGGTTGCCTATTCCGTCGAGTGGGGTGTTGTGGACGAGCTCACATGGAACGCCATCATGTCCACGCCAAACAAAGAGTATACCTTTGATGATGTCTCTTTATCCGAAGCAGAGAAAGACCTATTGGTCAAAGCGTTACAAGCCGGTGCAGAGGACAATGAACAGGTGCTTCGTGTTCTGACCGTTGCAATAGGAGACTTGGGAAAGAAGGAGATACCAAACGGTTCAAATCGTGGGCCTGAGATCGATCATCTGGTTGGTGGCTATAACCAATACTGGCGCATTGATGATGTCGGAAGGCCATGGTGTGCCATGTCCGTAAGCTCATGGATCAAAATCGGTCTGAGTATACCCGGAGACAACGCCCTTCGAGATTCATGGAGAGAGCATCCGTTTGGACACTTCATGGGAGGCTGCGCACAGATACTCAATTGGGGTAAAAAGCATGGCGTGTTCTATGAAGCATCCAAAAAGATCGTTCGACCAGGTGCTGCCTTTCTTATGAGCCGATCTGGTTCTGGTTCTGATCCTTCAAGCTCACCGAGAGCTGGCCATATTGGTCTTGTGGTGTGCGACAATGGCGATGGAACATTCACAACCATCGAAGGCAACACATCCAACCGCGTCAAGTCCAGAAAGCGTCGAATCAGCGATATGATAGGGTTTGTGCATTGGTGGGAAAAATAAGTCTGAAAAACTTACACCCGAATTATTGTCATCGATCTTCTCAAAAAAGAGAAGTATGGCTTCCAGAAATAACAGCCCGCTACCGCCCGCCCCACATCTCGGCCATCGTTTCGATGGTCGAATTGCTTGTTGCTGTTATTCTGCTGTGTCTGGTTCGTTGATCAGAGTTGTGATGGCTTCTTCGATCATTTGTCGAGAGTATCCATGCAAGCCCCACCGCACGACAAGGTTTCTATCGATCAGTAAAAAGGTAGGCCAGCTTGTTGTGGGGAATCCGTTTTCGCCAGAGTAGTCCACGTTGTCTCTGCTTCCAAGTAGAACAGGTGCAGAGCTTATGTTGTACTGCTGCGCCCATGACAGAGCGTCTGCCGCATCTGGTGCTTCGCCTTGTGCATCATCAATAAGGATGGTCACATACTGAAAGCCTTTGTCTTTGTACAGGTCGTGAATTTCCTGTGCTTCCGCTGCGGCTAACTTACAAGGCCCACACCACATCGCAGAGAGATCGATCAAGATAATATCTCCACGATTGTCATCCCCATAGAGTGTCCATGGGTTTCCGTTCTGATCTACCAACGTGAAATCACAAGCATGGTCATCAATTGTATAAGAGCAAGTCTCCCAGCTTGGAGACCATGGTTCTGGAGCAGCTACCGCTGTCTCTTCTGGTTTGTCATTTTCATTGTCGAAGCAGCCGCCTAAGCAGCCAATAAGCATACACATAAATGCGATCATCATACACCTCCATCAATACGCACACAAGGGGTGTTTTATAGGCCGATAAATGACGATAATTGTTCTATACTCCTCTTTTGATGAACTTCAAACGGATGGGTATTCGGTCATGAACAAAAGTGCAGCAGCACATGGTGATTGTTTCAAGTGCGACAAAAGCAAACGAAATAAGTCACAGCGAGATCGCGCGAGTAGAGAGCGAACCATCAAACAGAAGTCACAGCAAAAGCAGATCAACCGCAAGACGCAGCAGTCTCGTTTCAAGCGTCCTAATCCGGCTGGAAGGCCGAAGGCTTGCCAAGACGCAAAGGACAAGGCGAGCTGTATGCGCTCCTATCGAAACAAAAAAAACCGACAAAAAAAGAGGCGAGAAATGGACAAGAACGCAGACGTAATGTTCACGATGGACGTAGACGACATGAACGTAGAGGATGCACTAAAATCGTTTGAGGAAGTCTGCGCAGAGCTTGGTATAGATGATGATTTTGATGACGATTCAGAAGAAGATTCTGAGGATGACTATTCTGAGGATGATGATTCTGATGACGATGATTCTTGGGAGGATTTAGGAGAGGAGGATGGAGGTGAGCATCTTGCTCGAACAAACAATAAGCTCCGAAATACCCTAAGAAAAAACAAAGGCCAGCGCGCAAGAAATAGAGCCAGAACAGTCAAAAAGAACCCCAATTCGGGGAAAGTACATAGTCGTTTCAAAGGGAAGCCCAACGCTGCGGGTCGTACAAGAAAGACACAAATCAATCAACAAAGGTGGCGGAAAAAAAATCCCGGCAAGGTTCAAATGTACCAAAGGCGTAGAAAGAGAGCAAGTGCAGAGGTTGTTGCCCAGATATGGTTGGAGAAAAAGCAATGACACGATATCTGCCAGAGGGGGCAAAGGTAGGGGAGTATCCATCTTGTATCATCCACGCTGCGACACTTGATCGATTGTCTGTTGTGGCACACCTTCACGACACACCCTATGCGCACCCACAAAGCTGCAAGGTCTTGGAAATTGGCTGCTCAACGGGTGGTCATATCATCAACATGGCGGTGTCACATCCGACCAGTACATTTGTTGGTATTGACATCAACGAAGAGGAACTGAATATCGCCAAAGGAAAGGCAAATAGTCTTGGGTTGAAGAACCTCGAGCTCTTGTGTCTCGATGCAATTACATGGGAAACGGATATTCGCTTCGACTATATCATCATACATGGTGTCGTATCGTGGATCGAAAATGACATCGCAATCAAGATGATCAAACAGGCACAAAGCCTGTTGAGCGATAAGGGCTTGCTGTATATCTCTCACCTGTGTTGGCCAAAAGACTTCATACAGGAGATCATTCGAGAGTGTTTCTGGTTGCAGTATGACCCAGAGCTCGATGACGATGAAAACGTGATGAACGGAAAGAACATTGCCAAGATGGTATTGGAAGCATGGAAGTGGCAAAAGAATCCGATGCTGAAGATCCTACAGGAGCAGCTTGATTTCTTGGACAGAGTACCGAGCAGCTATATCTTTCATGAATACGTGTGTCCGCGCAAAACCTTCCGTGTGCATGAGCTTTTGGAACTTATGCCTTCGCTTCAGTATGTGTCGGATGCAGACATGACACCGAGTAGCAACGTCTTTGAGATGGAGAGTGAGCTTCTTCGGAATATGTGGCCAACGCTCTCTCAAGACAAGCTCGTACGACTGTGTGATTCCATGTACTTCATCGGCTTTCGATCTTCTGTGTTTACAAAGGCCAAGTGTTCTCCGAAGTACAACCTCAAGCGTTGGCAGGATCTCTACATGACCCGGTCATTGATACAAAAGCCAACCAGTGTGTTCTGGTTTGATGAGACGTTGAACCAGAACCATTGGCAAGCGAAGGTGTCATCTATCAATTGGGAATTGGACACCCATCTCAAATTGATACGATCCCTAAAGGCTCGCTTTCTTTTCTTCTCGACGTATGCCAAAGAAGGGGAGATATGGGAGCAGACTGCACAGGCGTGGATGAAGTCTATAGAGGGGGCTTTCGCTTTGTTCTACAGCGGAGATTCAAAGCATCCTCTGGCTGATGCGTTTGGCCAAGAAATCAAGATGAAGTTGCCACAAGCGCGCTGGTTCTATTGGTCGATGATTGATCCAGCGAAGCGCAAAACCAAGATGCAAAACGAGATACTTCTGAACAAATTCAAAGAGTACCCGAACCTCAACTTCTTTGAAGCCAACAAGCTCGCAAAGGACATGGAAAATACGTATCCTTCGATGTTTGCGAAAGTCGGATACAAATTCTAAAGGTAATTCGCTGCTTCTTCTGACAGCCTCGAACGGATGCCTTCAGAGAAGAACACCGTACCAAAGAGCTCCGATACAGACATCTTGTGGGTCACATAAGTCAAACCATTGCTGTTCTGATCTAAGAATTGTGCATCCACTTGGAACGGGTCACCACAGAGTACCACCTTTGTGCCTTCCGCAGCTCTGGTGACAAGTGTCTTGACTTGATGCGGTGTAAGGTTCTGGGCTTCATCAATAATCATAAAGGAGTTTGGTATTGAGCGACCACGAATACTGTTGAGTGGCTGTATCTCTATCAAGCCTGTATCCATCAAGTAATTCCAATTGCGTTTGGTCTTGCGGTGTGGATCGGTGTCTGTTGGTATAAGCTGGTCGAGGTTATCGAAATACGATGTCATCCAAGGCTGCATCTTCTCCTGTAGATCACCGGGCAAATATCCAATGGAATTCCCCATATCCACAACAGGCTTTGACAACAGGATCTTGTCATAGGTGTGATAGAGTTGTGCAACGGCTGCGGCCAACGCCAAGAAGGTCTTTCCGGTACCTGCTTTTCCGACCATTGTGATAAGAGATATCTCTGGGTTCATCAACAAGTCTACGGCCATGCGCTGCTCGATGTTCTTCGGTTCGATACCGATCTTTGGGAAGCTCTTTGGTACCGGCTTGGCAATACCATCTACGTTGCGAAGCAGCATCTTCTTGCTCTCGTTTCCTTTGTGACAGATGATAAACTGGTTTGGCTTCACATCTTCAATGAAATCTTTCGCTGGGATCTGTGCTTCTGGGTCATACACATCTAAGGTGTGTGCATATTCTCCGATGTCCTCAAAACCTGTGTACACCGTATCAATGGACACCTTATCGGTTTCATAGTCCTGTGCTTCTAAGCCTTCAGCCAACGCGAGCAGACGAAGGTTCAAGTCTTTGCTGACAAGCACCACTTCCTCATAATCTTCTTGCATCGCCAATGCACTTTCAAGAATCCATAGATCCATCTTGCGAGGGTTGTTGCTGTCTTGCAGAGCTTTGATTCCCACACCTCTGGTAGTGCCGATGGTTCGTATCCGTATGTCTTGTTCTTCGAGATAGACACCTTCTGGTTCGTGGAGATCACCGCTGCCCATGTTGGAGATGGTCTGTAAGTTTCGAGAAGCGATACGAGAGGCAAAAGCCACTTGCTGTTTGTGTCGCTTCTCTTTCAAATCATCGAGCTCGATAATGACAAAGATGGGGATGCCCACGTCGTTGCCAACAAATTGAGAGATACAATTGGGGTCGTGAATTAAAACGGATGTGTCCACTACGTATAATCTTCTCATAAAATCTCCCACAAAGGTCAATTAGACAAAGGTATAGGCAACCAACCTAAAATATTTATCTCCATGAACGGCAATAAGGTTTTGATGAAGCCCCCTTAATGAGCTTGTTGTGGGGGTTGAATGAGATGGGGTTGCTGGTACAGATAATGGTGGGTGTCGCATATGCGATTGTCTTGGAATGGGTGATACACAGATACGTTTTGCATCATCCAAAATGGGGTAAGAAACGAGGCTCGGTGTTCAGTTTCCACTTCAAAGGCCATCATGGAGCAGCAAGAAGAAATCAATTCTATGACCCAGACTATGCCTCTTATAGCTGGACAAATGAGCAGACATCGCTGCTTCTCTTCTTCTTGCCTCATCTCCTTTTGGTGCAATGGTTTCCAGCTTTCATCGTGACGATATTGGTGATGACGCTCCGGTATTACCTTATTCATCAATGCCAACATCGAGATCCCAAATGGTGTATCGAGAACACACCTTGGCACTATGCACATCACATGGGTCCAAACCAAGATGCAAACTATGGGGTGACAACAGACATCATCGACAGAATCATGGGAACGCGAGAAATCTACGTCGGAACAGAACGGTTTGAGAAAGACGAGAAGCGTAGAAAGGTGCAGCGCATGCGTGCAATGTTGAGAATCGTCAGAGATACCGATCAATAATTTCTCTATCTCCAACATATAGCGAGAAATCAAAAGGGAGATAGCAAATGCGAAGAATATCCTACTATGATGACCGAGAGTGCCCAGAAGACATCGAACAGGAACAACTTGAGTGGTTCAAAAAGTATACCGCTAGGAGCTTCAAGAAAATCGTCACTGAGCTGAAAAAGCATGGTTGGAAAATAGACCCAGAGTACGACGCAGAGGTCAACTATACGGATTCATGGGAGTATGGTGCGGCAAACCATACATACTTCTTCGAATTCTCTATCAAAGGAGGGCAAAGGCTCATTATTGACCGAAAGAAGATTGTTGCCGATGGCCACATAGATGGCCAGTTTATGATCATCTATCACTCGGATGTATACGAAGAACACGTTGAAGCGGAAAATCTTGTTGGCGGCTGGACTACACCGATCTATGAGGACGCTTCATACACAGCAGATTGTCCAACAGACGGCATAAAGTACATCGAAGTGGGCGATGCTGGGTATCCCGCCAAGATCAAAAACCTTGACAAAAAGAAGTGGAAAGAAGGCCAAGAAAAGAACATCGCAGAAGCCATCACCAAAGCCATATTTGCATACTATTCAAGATCCAAATGGAAAAAGAGAGGAAACATGTCCAATTTACGAACAGCAGTTATCAAGCTTGCACACAATAAACCAGAGCTAAGAAAGCATCTCCTACCGATCCTCAAAAAAGCGCGTAGATACAACATCAAAGACGAAGTTGAATACATCCAAGAACAGACACAGGATGTCTATGGTGTATATCCTAACCGAGAGAATTTGAACGATATACATGATCATCATGGAAAAAAGAAGTCGGTATTCTTTTTCTTTCAGCTTGCTGCGGATAACCACCATGAGAACATCGCGGATATTGCGCACGATGACAATGCGCCCCTTCTTGAACGTCTATACGTCATTGAGAAAATTCAGAATATGAACGAAAGACAACTGGCAAGATATCTTCGCTGAGCTCCCTTCGGTTAGATAGCCAGCAAATAATCTCTCTATAGCTCTCTCCAAGTATAAATGGAGAAGCCATGAACACACAGCCAACAATAGATGCCATCAGCAAGTGGTTGCGAGCCAATACGCTTGCGCACTTAACTCCATACAATCGTATGAACAATGGTGCGAAGAACCGAGCGCAAGCTGCCGTAACACTCTCAAAAAGATTTGATGGGATGGTGACACAGCTTGCATTAGCAAGTGGCTCTTATCGAGGTAGCACAGGCCAATACAATGCCATTATCACTCTGGAAGGAGATAGCCTCAAGACGAAGTGCAATTGTACGGATCATGAACGCAACAGAGGGAAAACATGTAAGCACACGCTTGCAACGGTTATCCATTGGGCAAGAAAGCTGAAGCACCCAGATATAGATGGGCTTGTCTCCAAGTGGGGTGGTGCAGATACCGGAGCCGCAGCAAAGGCGAAGAAAGAGCAGGAAAAGGCAGAGAAGGAAAAGGCTGAAGCGGCAAAGCGCAAGAAAGAAGAAGCAGCTCGGAAGCGTAAAGAAAAAGCACAGGCAGCCAAAGCAGAAAAAGCCAGACTGGAAGCCGAACGCAAGAAGAAAGAAAAGGCCAAAGCCCTTGCAGAAAAGAAGCGCAAAGAAAAAGAAAAGGCCATGTCCACGAAGGGTCGGTTTGTTTCAAACTGGAAAGACATCTATGCTATTGGTCTTGCCGCTTCCAAAGCAGAGCGTACTGGAGAAATTCGATGGTACAACAAGACAGGTGATCTGAATAGCCGCGATATTTATATGTCTACGGGAGATTGGGAGATCGATATCGGAAGGGGACCTCGAGAAGACGAATACAAAGATCGAAAAGAATGGGTGAAGATACGAAACGCTGGCAACAGAGCCTGTAAAGCTGCGATAAAACGTCTGGGCTTTAAGGGTGTCACATGCAATGGGATGGACGATAAGGGATACATCACCATCACGTTCAGAGTACCAACATCACAAATTTCACCCCAATATTGGAAGCAAGCCAGTCCACAACTGGTGGCCGCGCGAACCCTACCACACAAAGTAGAACACACAACCAATAGACGTGAAGCACGTATCCTCGCCTCTGAAATGGCAGACGTGTACGCAGAGACAACATGGATCTATAAGAGCGCAAACGGCTTTGTCGTCATCGTCGAGAGCCAGGTCCCTCGATACCCCAAGCCTCTATCAGACCAAGCCATTGTGGAAATGTACGAGTAAGAGATGTCCGCCTGGGAACCCATATTGGTGTTTGGCGGTGCGTTTGTCATCGCTTGTACGGTTGGTCTGGGTGTCATCGCCCTATATGGCTTCTTCTATTGGGTGGGTAAGTTCTCGTATACCAAGATGCAGGCCTATGCTCACAGGCGCAGAGAATCTAAAGAGGAAATCAATAATTCTTCTATGACTTTGGATGAGTATCTACAGCAAGAAGCAGACAAACACTTTGCTCAGAGGGATAACCATGACACTCCGAAATAAACTAATTCGTTTGGCTCATCAAAAGCCTGAGCTTCGTAACTCTCTATTGCCTTTGCTGAAAACATCTATGTTCCATAGCAGTCCAGAAGCGATGGAAAAGTATCTGAAAGAACACCCCGATGCAGATAAGTCAAAGCACACGGTGAAGAAAGAGGAAAAGAAAGAGGAAAAGTCTGAGAATTCCGACAATTATTCAGCGGATAACATTGAAAAGACCCTGCAAGATAATTTCTTCAACAGTGATGCCTTTGACGATTGGGAAGATGAAAACCGGGATGATCCAAGTTTAGAAGACACAAAAGACGACGTGGAAACATTGACTGGCAAACTGTTAAACCAGTTATTTGACGATGATAAAAAAGACTTGGCATGGGTAAACAAACAGCTTGATAAGTACATTAGCCAAGCGAAGAACAACCCACTTGAACAAGACTTGTGGAAAGCGATGAAAAGCCACATGAAAGAAGATTCTAAGAATTGGAAAAAACAATCATCACTGAGAACAGACATCATCCGGTTGGCACACAGCAAGCCACATCTCCGAAAGCATCTCTTACCGATCCTTAAAGAAGCAAAGCAAAAGAAGTACAAAGTAGAAGTCTGGTGTGATGCAGAAGATAAGTATGCTGGTGGCGGAATCAACGAAGATTGGTATTACTCTTCAGCCTTCAGAAACCTATACGATGTGTTTAATTTTCTGAAGAATATCGAATTCCCACCCTTTGTTGATGAAGAAGGAAAGCCCAGCTCTGAATTGAAAGGTGAGCGTATCATCGGATACAAAGACTGGAAGTATGACAAGAACAAACGACGCTTCTACACAGGCAACGAGTTTACTTATGACCTACGCCCCAAACAGGTGCGGTACAGAAATTTCGATGACGACGAAGATCAATGGCTTGATGTGGAAGCGAAATACTATGTGTCCATCCTATTGAACGGAGACGCGTTAGACGCTAGTGAGCTAATGCTGGCCTCTGCTGCTTTGAAAAGTGGACGTACCAAAGACCTACCCAAAATGTAACAAGGGCACCCCTTTCAGTAGGGTAAAACATGATCCTCATACTACAGCGACTGCTGAACCGATTCAAGTCTCTGGAAGTCATAAGCTGCGACGAAGCGCATCTCGAAGTGTGGCATGACGACTACAGCAATGATGACCTACACTATCTCCTACAGCTTGCTGAGGAATTCAGCCTAATCATAGAGCTTGGAAGCACAACAAAGGGCGTATGGGGCGATGAAGGCTCTACTATTGCTCTTGTGTTGCGCAAGTCTCCGAAGTGATACCACAGTACGTATAGAACGGCTGCAATTCATCTTGTCTCTTCGAGCAGTCTTTGAGATACTCTGCGATCTCTGAGATAGATTTGCGACCAATGTTTTTCAAACGCTGCAAATTCCCGCCCTTGATGATGAAGTCCTCAAGCTCGGTGATGTTGTTTATCCCGGCAAGCTTCAACGATGATGATGCGCGTATAGACATCCAGCAGTCAAAGTCCAATTTATCTTCTTCTGGCTCAAAATGTCCTTTGAGAAGTTTCATCGCTTCTCTGTGTACTCGAAGTTCTTCTTCAAGTCGAGCGATTTCCTTCGCCAATGTATCAATTACTTTGTTCATCGTTCTCTCCTACACTCTCTTAAAATCAATGGTCGTACATGTACCTTCGTCGCCAAAATCTCCACAGCCTTCACTTTGAAGATCAAAGGTAAGGCCATGCTTCTTGCAGATGGCGATAACGGCCATCAGTTCGTTCATGGTGAAGCCATCTCGACAAGCGGCTTCAATAACTTCTTCTGTGTGATTCCAAATCTCAAGGTCTGAAACTGCTGCCATGAGATCTTCAATAATTGCAAGCATGTTTGCTCTCCGTATGTGGTTCGCTACCTACACGTACGGAGAGCAAAAAGTGGTGTAAATTATTTCACAAACCCTAAAATCTCTGGAGGTATGTGACGAGCTCCTCTAAGAATTTATGCAAGCCCATCTTCACAGTATGGTTGTACGTCATATAGTCTTTGCACTTTGATTGCCATTCCCGGACATTCTTCAAGACGACGTTCAGGCCGTACTGGTCTGCATCGGGAACAAGCTGCATAATTATATCTATCAAAGCGGATTCAAACTTCCCT
>MDTG01367107.1_pt1 | contig 13700 bp, 11 predicted proteins | sample 811421 | NCBI WGS metagenome assembly MDTG01 (sample SAMN05326645, study PRJNA326480) | marine metagenome | isolation source: seawater | place: Pacific Ocean: South East | collected 2011 | reverse complement strand
TTCCTTTCACTCAAAATTTCCTCGTCGTCGTCGTCGTCCTCCTCCTCTCGCGTCATCATCGTTGCACACCGATTTGATGATGAGGAGGAGGAGGAGGAGGAGGAGGAGGATGCGTGTGTGTGTAGTATGTAGTATGTAGTAATGTCGGTCGCTTTTTTTATTATTCCGACCCTCTCGTATTTTTTTCTTGTCCCCGCTTGTGCAAAAAAATTCTTCTGAGACGAAAACAAAGAATAATAAATGCGTCGATCGATCGACCCACAACACAAAAGAAAAAAAAAGAAAAGAAAAGAAGAACGAACGGACGGGACGACGATGGACATGGACGAGAGCGAAAAAAATCAAAAAATCTTTTCGTGCACCCCCAGAAATGTGTTGTTAAAGGGCGTCTTTGGGACGACGACGACGACGACGAGCACCACCTTAAACCAAAATGTCGAACGCTTCTAATTCTTCTGGGCTGTACCCGCCCCCGTCGGAAGGAATGCCCGGTCGACGACGACGATCGAACAACAACACGAACAACGGCGCGCTGCGAATACAAGTTCTCGGTGGCGCGCCTTTTCTTTTCGATGAGGCGCAACTTCCGTTCGCGCTTGGTTTTCTGAGCGCGATGGCGCTCAGATTTATAACGAAAACGGTCAACCGCGGGTACGATCTCCCTCCAAAACAAATCGGCGTGACGGATAAGTTCGGGAAGAAAAAATCCATTCGACGGTTAGAACCGACGGATTACGACAAAGGCTTCGTGGATCTGTTGAAACAATTGACCGTGGCGCCGAAAATGAACAAGAAAAAGTTCGTGAAAAGATGGCACCAAATGAGAGACGGACCGGAGTTTTGTTACGTGTTGGAAAACGACGCGAAAACGAAGATTATCGCGACGGCGACGTTAGTGGTGGAACGAAAATTCGGACGAAATCTAGGTTTGTCTGGACACGTAGAAGACGTCGTCGTGGACGAAAACTTCAGAGATTCTGGGTTAGGAAAGGTTATGATCGACGCGATGTCGATTATATCGAGAAACCACGTGAAGTGTTACAAGACGATTTTGGATTGTTCGGCGGATAACGTGCAGTTTTACGAAAAGTGCGGGTTTGGCGCGAAGGAGATACAGATGGCGAAGTATTACACGGATGACAGAGGATACGGGAATTCGTACGCGTACGAAAACGAAAACAACAAGTCGTCGAGCAATAAGAGAGATGGAATCATGAAGTTGAACAATGGCGACAAGAACAAGAACAACGAAAACAACGGGAGTTCGTCTTCGACGAGCGAGAGGAAGAAAAGCGCGAGAAGAAGAGTCACGTACGCGGCGGGAACAGACGATGGGTTCGTGGGAAGTCCAGTGAAGGCGTTGAACCAAACCGTGTATTACTCGGACGAAGATTAAGTATTCCAAGGTGTATTTTTTGTGTACATATTCAGTTACGTACGTAAAATTATTTTTAAATTACAGCTTACCTCTAAACTTATTTCGCATCTCCTCCAACGCCCGCTTTTGGAACTGCTTCACACGCGCGAGCTCTCTCTCTATTTCTTTCTTCTTTTCGCCTCTCGTCTCTTCACCTTCTTTTCCTTCTGCAGCGACTTCCGTTAACAACTCTCGAAACGCTTCCTTCGCCAAATCGAATTCGTTTTCGTCGACAAGGATGCATCCTTTCAACATTTTAGCCTTGAAAGATCTCTTATCTTCAGGAATCTTCTCCAAATGTTTCTTCGCACCGGTAAAATCTCTCAATTTCTTTGCCGTTATGGCTGCGTTTAAGAGCACATTGTTTCTCAAAGCGACGATGCAAGATTCGTTTTTTCCTTCTTCTTCTTCGAGCAACGTGCGCGAAGCTAGCTGATTCAACTTTTGCGTAACGCTTTCGTACTTTTCCAATGCCTCGACGAGCATACCGTTTTTAAACAGTAAGTTTGCATCTGCTTTCAAATCTTCGCCGTCTTTGAGACAGATGGCGACGTCGTCACTATACCAATTCACGATCTTATCAAAGCCTGTCAAAGTACATTCAAACGTAACTTGCACGAGTCGAAATCCACCCCCAGCTTCGAGCAGATTTTGGTCATCACGAGATACAATTTCTGACAATGTCTCGCTCATTATGTACGAGTCTAAGTACGAATGCATCCTTTGTTTCCGTTGTTTGCGCGCAAATGCTGTCCTCTCTTCCTCTCGCATATCTACCGTCACGCGAATGGTTTCGCCAACGCACGCGGTTCGGAGCGCAGTTTCTAAAGCGCGCGGCATCTCTCCTGACGCTAATCGAAACGAAAAATCTTCGCCAATTTGATTGTTGTCAACGCTACCTACTATTATTTCTTGTGCTTCGATACTCCCAGTTGTGGTTTTCGCGCTCGCGCAAAGATTGGAAACGTACACTTTCGTATCTTGCACGGGAGAATCGTTCGGAAAACTTTTCGATGGATCGTTCTTTTTCAAAACCGTTTTAATGACCTTTCCATCGCCGAAACAATCTCTCGCGCTCACCCAATCAATCAAATGCACTTCAATCGCGACGTAACCCTCGTAATCGTAAGCAATGCTGTTATTTTTACGTATCGCATCGACGACTTTTCTCGCCTCTCCGTGCTGCGGGAACGCGAAATCAAGGAAGCGTTCTTTTGGAACGAACGCAACGGCCGTCTCCTTCTTTCGCATCGTTTTCACCAGAGCCATTAGGAATCTTTCGTAGGAATCTTTCTTAGTCTCGTGTCTTTTCAAGGTGAACGTTTGTGCGTTGTTTTTTGACGTCATGTCGTTTATTCGCAGCATAACTTCTGAAAAATCCGAAGGCGTCTCCCAACTTTCACCCGGTTCAACGACCCTCTTCAAAACGGCAGATCTCGGTCGTCGCTCTTCTTCTATTTCTATTTCTGCTAATGCTCCTACTTTGTCGTCTTCCCCGTTTTTCTCGTACGTGGAAAGTTCGTGAATCTCTATAATCTCAAACGCTTCGACTAAACGTACTTCGCATACCAACTTTGCGTTAGCGTCCACCCTCTTCAAAATCTCTTTAAACGTATCGCACTTTTTGTTCATCGACATGTGTTTAAAAGCCACGTTCGACCTCATCTCGATTTTCAGCACGTCATTGTCACCAAAGTCCAAGACTGGATTCGTCGTCAAAATTCTTTCCGCCTCGGCGGCGAGCGCCAAACTCACCCCTCTCAACTGAAATCCGTCGCTCGTTCGGCTCGGATCCGCGTCCACGCGCGCCGCGAGTGCTACTTTTTTACCACTCTTCGTCTTGTCCTCCGTCAAATTATCAAACAAGACTACATTTTTCTCTCCTTCTCCTTCTTCTTTTCCTTCTATCGTCGACCAGATCTTCATTCGGTACGCGATCATTTTTTCTCTTCTTCTTCGCTCTGCAGACGAAGAAAACGACGAATTCAGAAAAACGCATTCGTCTTCTTCTTCATCGTCACCGTTTCTCCGGCGGCGTCGGAGACGCGTCATTCTCATATCTCCGCTCCTTCTGTACATTTCCAACTCCTGCAGTAATCGAGTTTCTCTGTCCACTTTTATTGACGATTTCGTTCCGTCTACCTCGTTCAGTGGTCGCGCGAAGAAAAACAATCCTTCGTCTTCTCGGGAAACGCAAAAGTCGTTGAACTTCTGTTTCATCGTCGAACACTGATGGAGGAAGTTGTGCATCGAGGACGTGGACGTGGAAGAGGACGATGCGTTTTCCTTGTCGGCGCTTCCACCGTGACTCGTCCACATCGCCTTTCTTTCTTTATTCTCTCATCGACGACGACGACGACGACGTCAAGTTATACATTGAAGCGAGCGAGCAAAAAAACTGAAGAAGAAAATGAAGAAATAATCTTTAAACCAATATTGCCATGTGATGACTACACTCACGATCCTCTCTATCTTCTTCTACATTCTACAAACTATTCGAGACTCTATTCTTCATCGTCGTCGTCGTCGTCGTCGTCGTCGTCGTGTTCTTCTTCGTCTTCTTCATCGAATCCTAAAAGATTCCAGTCCAACATCTGAAGAGTCTGTGCGGCTACAGTTCCGGGATTGTTGTGTTCCTCAGTTTCGTCAACGACACCACCGCTATAATGAGTCGGTCGGACGAAACTCACGAGGATATCCGTCTCGTATTTTTTCTCCAGTCTGTGCGCGTACATGGATATCGTGACCGAACGAGTGGAGTCGTTACCGTCTTTGTCCTTTGAAGGGACGAGACAGTTTCTTTCCTCGGCGAAGGAGATCCACTCGCACTTCTTCTTTATGTAATCCGCGTTATCGTTGTCGTTGTTCTTCTTCTCCTCCTCTTCCCCTTCCTCTGCGGGCAGCGTCAACAATAAATCCTCCATCCTCTTTCTCATCTCGTCGTCGTCGTCGCCGTCGTCGTTGTCCGTGGTATCTTTTGTCCTCGCGACGTCCGCCTCCTTTGCCACGGCACGTACGTACAACGCGCGGCCGTTTTCAAATATCGCGCGTAGCTCCGATTCTTCTTCTTTTTTACCATTCGAAAGTTCAAACCTCCAATCTTTCGTAGTGCTAGCATTACTCGTCGTCCTCGTCGGCGTCGTCGCGTCCATCAACTCTTTCAAATCCTCTAAATAAAACTTTGCCAAATTGTCCTCTTCTCTCACCGACGACGACTGGACACCCGTCACATTATCCCCGACCCGTTCAACAATCTCCACGCATACCATCGACGGTGATTCTGAGTTAAAATCGCTAAACATCTCTTGATTATCCGGAACTGGGCGGTAGTCGGACACGTCCAGCCATTCCAGAGGTATCAACGCGCTCATGGCGTCACCGAAGAGAGGTAACTGTTTATAGTTTTCGATTTTCGCTTCTGCTTGAGTGGATGTCATTTCTCGTTACAGCACGCGCGTGGGCGTGGGCGCGTACGGGATATGGCGGCGTTGTTGGTCTTCTTCCTCCTCCTCCTCTTCTTCTTCTTCTTCTTCTTCTTCTTCTTCTTCTTCTTCTTCTTCTTTTGCCGGGCGTGCGATGCGCGCGTCACGCGTATGAAGTACTTTTTTGATGCAAAGCAAAAAAAAAACACAGTTATTTAGGGTTTTCGTTTTTCAAGTTTTAAGTCCTAGTTTTGGTGTGCTCGTAAAGAACACCTCCCCTCACAAAGAAAAATCATCATGCCGAAGAAACGTCGAGCGAACGGGAGAAACAAACCCTCCGGGGCCAGAGGACACGTGCGTTTTTCGACGAACCGATACTTCTTTGTCGCAGAATCGATCGCGGATATCGTTTTCATCGGTCGCGTGAATGGATGCGTTGCGCATTGCATTTTTTCGCGCGAAAAATGAAACCCGAGACGGAAAAAATGAGAACGGGTTTTGGAAGCGCGGACGTGCGCGAGCGACGCGACGTTTTATATCCAATAAATGCGAGTAAAACTGACTCTATCGATATTTTTTCATCCCCACGTACACAGGTCAAGAGAGTTTTTTGCGAATCTAGCGGTGCGTTAGTGCCAAAAGACAAAGCTGTGAAGAGGTTCATCGTTAGAAACATGGTTGAATCTGCAGCCATTCGCGATCTCCAAGAAGCGTGCGCGTACGAAACGTATACTTTACCGAAGATGTACAGAAAGGTGCACTACTCCATCTCTGCTGCGATTCACAGCAAAGTTGTGAGAGTGCGATCCAGAGAGGCGAGAAGAATCAGAGAACCGCCTCGTAGAGCACCGAGACGACAAGAGAAGTAAATCTGCTATTGTGTACGTATTGTGGTTGACTTTAGCTTAACTTCGCTATACTAACACACATAACAAGCAACGCGGTTTATTATCATCATCGTTTTGTAATGTTTAGCTGGAGAGAGTAAGAAACTTAGAAGAAGATGCGAACATACTCGTAGAGTTTTTAAGTAGGTTGTTATACAAAAACTTTTGTACGTTCGCGTGTAGAGTACTATTAATAAAACAAGAAGTTTCAATACTCATCCACGACAATAGGAGATCTCAACGGCACCATCGTATCGACCGTGGGTTCGGCTAAAAGAGTTTCCGGCGCTACGTAATTCGGGACCCCACCGCCAAAATCTCTGCTCACACCGCCGTGAATAAAGTCAGCGCCAAAGATGGACCACGTGCCAATAGTTATCACTGAAATCACCGCTATTAAAGGCGCAAACGACACCGTGGACGTTACGGCAAGTTTCAAAAGTTCGCCCGCTCGCGTTGGAAAACCCTCCAATCCTTCGCTATTCAACAGACGTGATCTTTTCAACTGGTCATCTTCTTCTTTGCTCGCCCCGCTTTTGTCACCATCTCGCTGAGCAAACCTCGGGGGAGGTTTCGGCGCCGCGTCTGACGATGCAAACGGAGATTTCACAGCTTTCACTACGTTTCCAAACGGATTGTTGTTGCTGCCACTGGTTTCTTTGCTTTTGATGTCCGAGGCTTCTTTGATGCCTCTTTTTCTCAGCTCCTCTGCGAAGGACATCGAAACGTCACTGCTGTTATTGGAAGAAGACGCGTCGTTTTCATTTTTTTCTTCATCGCTACCATTACCATCGCCTTCTTCGCCACTCGATGATGACCTTACCACCACGCTCGATTTTCTACTACTAATTCTTCTGAATTGGTGATGATTGTTGCTACTACATCTGTTGTCGTTTATGCGTCGATGTTCTGTTCTTGGGGATGAAAGATATGAAATTCGTTTCGATTTTGAAGAACAAGACGCTTTGACGACGAGCCTGGCGTGAAACCTTTCCTTTCGCGAGGAGTAAGAAGAATGAGAAGTAGTATAGGTGAGCCGATGACACCGCTGCAGTGCCGCAGCAAACATTGTTTGAGTAGCAGTGAGTGGTGTGTAACGAGAAAGGAGAATGGAGTGTCTACCAGGTACTACCACAATCGAATTCTTCTATATTTTTTTACTTTTTCTAAAAACAAAGATTTTCTCAAAAAAATTACGTAGTATTTATGGATGTATCCATACGTATGTTTCCAAACCCACGTTGATTACTAGTACCAATCGCAGCAGCTGCTTTACCACGAATACCCTGACCTAAGGCATTTCGACGACGATTTTGCCCTTCTTCGATGGATCTCTCAACGCTCTAAACGCGCGCTCCACACTCTCCAAACCGAGAAATGTATCCTCGTCGTTGTCATAAATTTTCACGGATAACAATCCTTTATCGACGAGGTACTCTATCAGATTGGTGGCATCGAAATCGTTCGTGTTGGCATACCCCCAATCGTAGCCCATATCGTATTGAAGTCGAGCGAATGTCTTCTCGCGCAAGAGCTCTAAAGACGCTTGGGCGCCGCCGAGGACAACGCCGGATTCGCCGACAAGTTGCGCCATGTCACCGTGTAAGGTGATGTACGTTCCCGTGCCTTTCTTCAATGCTTGCGTGGCTTGGAATTTTGTTTTTGAGGTGCCCACGGTATCGATGGCGACGTCGAATGAAGGTTCGGCGTCGTTCACGAACCGCGAGTTTTTCGCCTTAAAATTCTGACCGTCATCGATGCTGCCGCCGCTCATGTTGTTGTTGTTGTTGTTGTTGTTGTTGCTGCTACTACTACTACTGCTATCAGTATCGTCTCTGCTCATTTCCTTGCTACTAATACTATTACTATTCTCCTCCCGCGTTTTCTTCTTCTTCTCGTACCCAATCACTCGATCGACGCCAACTTCCTCCTTCAACATCTGTTCGCTCGCTTTCCCGGCTGTAGCAACCACGGTCGTTGCGAATCCACTTCTTAAAGCTATTCTCGCCACGCACTCTCCAACCGCACTCCCACCGCCAAACACTAACACCCTTTTCGGATCTTTTCTATCCACGCACCCGGTCGTTCTCAAGCACGCGTACGCCGTGTATGCCGCAAACGGTATCGCGCACGCCTCTTTGTGCGTCAACCGTTTCGGTTTTTTCATCAACTGTTTCCGGTCGACGAGGAGATACTCTGCCATCGTCCCGTTCTTGAAATCCGCCGCGGATATCGCTCCAAATACCTCGTCGCCAATCTTAAACTTTCTTCCTTTACCAGTCGTATTTTCTCCATCTCCTCCTCCTATTTTTACGACTTCGCCGCTAAAGTCTTTTCCCAATCGAACACCTTCGACATAGTTCCCTTTCCTCCCCAAGCGAAGAAACTTGTCCAAATATCCTCGAGAGACTTCCAAGTCCAATGGATTCACCGAGAACGCTTTGACTTTGACTAAAACTTTGTTCTTCGAGTTGGGAATGGGTTCGTTTTCCACGTCATCTTCCGAGATGACCAAGTGCTTGCCCAGTTCCGGAAAACGCTCGCCTCTGGTGGTGGTGGTGGTGGTGGTGGCGACGTATTCTTTCAACGCGATGGTCTTTCCGTAGTGTCGTCGTCGACTGTAATTCGTTGGGGCGAAAGAATTTCCTCGAGCAGCAGAAACGGACGACGAAGTAGAGATGAGATGGAGGTAGTGCCGAGAGGCGCGGCGCATTTCGCTTTTATTCGGCACGCGTGACGCGTGCGAAACAGTGTGAAGAATTTCGTTCACGATTTATATTAGTTATAAGGTATGGTACCACGTAGATAGAGTATTAAAATTAAGAACGCGTTGTGATTGCGATTACGAGGTGCGCGATTATTATTCTGACTCCGACGGTTCCGCTCGTTCGTTTTTCACCAAGTTCTCGCCGCCTCTGACCACTTTCATGCTGATGATTTCGTCGCCCACTTTCATGTCTCGCAACAGTTCTTGGTTATCTACGATGTAACCAAAGACGGAGTACCTTCCGTCTAAAATGTTCGTACCGGACGGCGTCAACTCGGATTCTCTCAATAGAAAGAAGAATTGAGAGCTACCAGAGTTGTTCTCGGCTTCTCTTCTGGCCATGGCTAACGTGCCAAAGGCGTTGAACGGTAAAACCGGTTGTTCGCGGTACATGCCGTTTTCCTCAAACGTGAAATCGTATTCCGGCGCTTGGTTCTTCATGAATGAACTTTCCGGCATGATTTCCAACGGGACTGTGCGTTCTTTACCAGTGGCTGGATCGATGTAGCCATCGACGCCATTCGGCTCGTTTTCTGGTTTCCCAGACTGGACGACAAACCCGTCAGACCTTTGGATTGTCATCCCGTCGTAAAATTTCTTCTGAATCAAATCTGTAAAGTTGCCGGCCGAGACTGGGGCGTTATACCCATCCAAAACGATCGTGAGCGTACCACCTGGGTTCACTGCGTTGTCTTTAATTTTCACTTCCATTTCGACCGTCGCTCGACCTTCCAATCTCGGCAACGTCGTGTCGTACGGCGCCGGCACTTGATACGGAAACTCGTTCACCAACGCCTCCTCGATCTTCGTCACCAAACTCAAACACTTTTGCTGCTCAATCGGCACTTCTTGCTTATCTTTGTTCGCGACGATCGTTTGGAAATCTTGCAATTCCGTCCCTAAATCTTTCAAGTACTGTCTCACCTCGTCTTTCCTGGCTGGCGCCGTTTTGTCCACTATTTTGTTCGAGTCGTTCTTGACGATTTTCAAAGATTTCTTGGCGCTATCCTCGACGCCAGAGAACTTCACCCCCGGGACTCTCAAATCATCCGAAATCGATTCCAACGCTTTTTGCACCTGTCGAATTTCTTTGCAATCGAACGGGAGTCCGTTTCTTAACAACGCTCGCGCGTTCGTCACCGGGTTCGCTTGTAAACCAGCGAGTTGAGATATCGACGGATTACTGTCGTACGCTTGCGCGACATCACCACCAACTAAAGCGCCCGAGGTCATGGTCAACGACAAACTCAGCGCCGTTGCCGTGGACAAAAATTTTTTCGCCATCACCGTTTTTTTTTGTCTTCCATCGTCGACGTCCTCTTTCTTCGCGTAGATTTTGAAGTCACGAGCGACGCATTTCGTTGGTGCCGACGACAACGATGATGATGATGATGATGATGAAGATAATGACGACGACGATGCCAACGACGCGCGTTGTTTCTTCGAGGTCAGCGACGACGACGACGCGATCATCATCGCCGTGGTCGTGGTGGCCGCAGCGCGTGGGAGCAGCATCATCGTTCTCCTTCGTTTCTCGTCCTTCTCCTCGTCAAAAGTGTGTGTCGGAATACACACACACACAAACAAACTTGTTGTTGTTGTTGTTGTTGTTGTTGTCGTCGTCGTCGTGAACACGAACAAACCCAAGAAGAAAAGAGGGGAGGAGGAGGAGGAGGATATTTTTTGTTGTTTTGAAATTTAAGGACTCTTTCCATTTTGTGATTGATTTTTGCTGCTGGTCGGCAGAAACATTTTGGGGTGCGTCTTCTCCCATTTTATTTTTATCGTTCATCTTCATAAATTTGCGAGAGAAAAAATCTCAAAAAAAAAAAAAAATCTCGTTTGGGATGCGCGCGAGGACGGCGAGTACTGGAACCAACGGGGACGGCGGGACGTCTTTTGGTCCTTCTGCGGGAGCGGAGACGACGAGCGCCGCGCGACAAGAGCGAGACAAAAACGTGTTCGATTGTCTTCGGGCCATCGAAAAAGCGTTCCCGAACGAGGAACGGTTTACGATTGGCGATTTACACGCGATAATCCCAGAATTTCCCGGGGGAGTTCTCGGATTGCGGAGAACCGTGTTCATAGCGGCGGCGAAAGTGGACGCGTTGGTGGAAACGACGACGAGAAGAGGGGATGGTGGAGGGACGGCGTCGTCCTCGTTATTGGAAGGAGAAGAACTCGAAGTGGAAAAAGATGTGAGTAAATACGAAGTGGTTTTCTCCTTTCCGAGAAACTGTCGATCGATCTGTATGGCGAGAGATGCGGCATTTCGCGCGTCTCTGTTGAGAAGACGAACGTTTCGAGCGTTTTATACGTTCTTACGCGTGAGTTTTAGCATCATGTTGATTGTTTCGGTAATTGTCGTCGCATTGGCTTTAGTCGCGATGCTCATATTAGTCCTAGCAAACGGTCGAAGCGATAATCGAGGCGGAGGAGGAGGAGAGATTCCTTTGTTTATGAATCCAGGTTACGGACCTGGGCCGGGTGGAGGTGGAGGTAACATGGATGGATTTTGGATGTATTTGTACATGAGAGATATCATGTGGCTGTCGTATTGGGACGATTTGGAAAGAAGAAGAGTGTATTTGAATAGCGACATTTATAATAACGCGAATGTAGTAACTGGCGTTCCTGTCAAACCATCATCAGGTGGAAGGGGTGCAGGAGGAGGAGGAGGAGGAGACGATAACGACGACGATAATAGCAACAGTTACCACAACAATAACAACAGTGGTAATTTTCCGGATCCGGAAATCTACCGCCGATTGATGATTGCAGAAGAAGACGACCACGACCACAAGACTGTCGATAAAACGAAGGAGTTATCGTTCATCGAATCGATTTATGCGTTTGTTTTTGGGAGAGGCGATCCGAACGAATTCTTAGAGCACGAGCGGTCGAAAGCTATTTCGCAGCTGCTTCGCGCAAACAGAGGGGTTGTTTTCGCGGAGCAACTCGCGGCGTTTACGGATGCATTCTTGCTCGAAAAGAAGGATCGGAAAGGTATGCGAGGAGGATCTCTTTTCTTCTCGTTTTTTAAAAGTGGAAGTAGACGCGATGTTAAAAAAGACGACGCTTCGCGCAGTTTAGACGAACGCGAAGAGCGACAACACGAAGGATACGTGTTGAGAATTCTCGAACAGTTTTACGGTCACGCTGAATCCGACGATTACGGAAGATTAATCTACATCTTTCCATCTTTCCAAGTCACGGCTGAAGAGAACAAAACGGATGCGCAAATCGCAAAGTTTGCGCCTCCGCCAATCCCACCACCGATTTATGAAAAGCAGAAGCCAGTGTTTGAGTACGGAGTGAAGGGTCCGTTAGTCGTATTTACTGGAATTTTCAACGTGTTTTTGTTGTTTCTGTTTTATCGCGTCGGCGGATTGGATTTCAAAGCTCCGCGCCGAACAGTCACGAGAGCGCAATTGCGAAGATCGATGGGAAGACGCGGTGGACAGTTTTCAGAGGCGCAAAATAAGGTCTTGACTGCGGGACCAGACGATGAGGAAATCATAATCGAACAACCTCCGGCCCTGGTAGCGTTCTTTGAGATTTTTCCCAAGCTCGCGCAATGGTTGTATAAACCAATGGTATATTACGCCATCTTTTTCTTCGTGGTTCCGTTAATCCGCGCGTTTTTTATTCAAAGAGAAAACAAAGCAATCGCGAGACGAAACGCGATTCGCAAAGTGAGGGCCAAAGAAGCGTTGTTGATGTGCGTGAAAGCGTGCGAAGAGAAGCGAGACTTGGCTGGGCGTAAACAAAAGCGCGCGAGCGTCTTCAATGAGAACGGGTCTGTATCAAACGTGTAAACTATAACAATAAGGTAATGAATGTGCGCACATAGTAGAGAGCATTAAGGACGATAGCAAAAATAGTAGTAGTATATGTTAATATTATAAGTATTTCAAAAGAAGGAAAAATGTACCTTGGAATACCAAGTTGATGAAGATAAAGTTGATGACCACCTTCGGACCGCCCAAAAACTCGATGAAATAGTTCAACTGTCCGTATTCTGAGTTCTTCTCCATTTCGTCCGCGCCGGTTAAATCGCTTCCAAAACTCGCGTAATCTTCGCCGCCTGTGTTTTCCGCGCCTAACCTCACCACAGATTGATTAAATATGCGAAATCTATTGTTCTTTCGCAACTGAAATCCATCCACGTACGTTCCGTTCGTCGATCCCAAATCCGTGACGTATAATTTGTTTCTCTCCATTTCGAGTTGGCAATGCACGCCAGAGACGCAGGGTAACGGCACGCTCACGTCGACGCCATTTCCTCTTTGTCTTCCAACGATTAAGACGTCGCCATTTTTCAAGTTGATCTTACTCAAACGTTTCTTCGACGTCGAAGAATCCGGCGTTAACGTCCACTTCGCCGTATTCGTGTCTTTCGCTTCCATCAAAGCCGCCGCCGCTTTCGAAGACACTCTCTCCTTCATCGCCGAGTCAAAATCTCGCTCACCTTGCGCATCTTTCGTCATTTGTACCGACTTGGACTTATTCAACATCTTCGCGAACGGGTTCGCCGTCTTGGTCTCTTCTTCCTCTTTTTCTTCTTTGTACGCCGGCGTCGACGGAGAAGCTTTCTTTTCTGGCATGTTAAACTTCGGGACGGAAAACTTTGGAATCAAATTTTCCGCTGTGGATGAAAATTTTCCGTTGTTCGTTCGCATCTCTTCTTCCATCATCTCGTCTACGGTGTTGTCGTAGTTCACGTACTCCTCGTCTTCGTCTCGACTGATGAAGGCTGGCTTTTTCATTCCTTTCTGCAACATCGTCTTAAACGGGTTCGCGTTCTCGTCGTCGTAATCCGTCGACTCTTCCGGATACTCGCCCTGATCATTTTCTTTTTCTAATCCTTCTTCGTCCTCCTCCTCGGCGGATGTCTCCAAAACTTGCGAGGCTTTCTGTTTCAACTCGTCGAAAAAGGCCGACGTTTTTAATCCACGCTGGAGTGGGTGTTGATGTCGCCTCGGCGAGATACATTTCTTCATCGTCTTCTTCGAGGAAGAGGACGTGTTGTTGAAGCTCGCACCAGCGGCGGCGCGAGCGGTCGAGGTCGAAAAGATAACGCTCCGCATGTTTTACTTTGTCCGCGTGTATAAATAGTACGCGCGCGCGCGGTCTACGTACGACACAGAGAGAGAGAGAGAAAGATGTGTGGAGATTGTGATGATGATGATGATGATTAGTGCCTA
>MDTG01273936.1_pt1 | contig 13700 bp, 12 predicted proteins | sample 811421 | NCBI WGS metagenome assembly MDTG01 (sample SAMN05326645, study PRJNA326480) | marine metagenome | isolation source: seawater | place: Pacific Ocean: South East | collected 2011 | reverse complement strand
TATCAAAAGGTTCATTTGTGTACTCAATTGAGCTAGATTTGAATAATACGTCAGTTTTATTTGAGAATGTATTTATAAATAAACTCTATAACAGAAGTGTTATCTTGCCTTTTGGTGTAGGGGACAAAAATCAAGTTGAAAAAATTTTTTTTAGAGATTTTACCAAAGGTGATTGTCTTCAATCAATAAAAAAAGAACCAGAAATTCCAACTAGAAAAATAAATCCTTTTCAAAGTTATCAACCAATATTTAAGTTAGATTTTTTATTTAATGAACTATCATTAACCAAACCAAATAAAATAAAAATTGATGTAGATGGTAATGAAAAATTAGTTTTTCAGGGAGGTAAGGAAATTATATTAGGAGCAGAAGAGATTTATTATGAAGATATTGGAAGTCAAGATGATGAACAAATAATAAAAGAAATATTAGAAAATAATTTTATGATAGACTCTGAAATGCCAGCTACAAATAAATTACAAGGTAGAAACGATAGAAATATTTTATTCAAAAAAAAATCCCAATAAATGGAGATTACAATAATTATACCAACCACAAATCATAGGAATATGTTGGTTTCAAGATCATTAGAGTATTATAGAAATTATAATATGAGAGTAATAATTGTTGATAATTCAACCATATCATCAAATTTTTCATTAAAAAAAAAAGAGATGTATTTTCATTTACCAAAAAAAGATTTCATCTATAGGATTATTTACGGCATCAAGAAATCGTCAACGAAATATGTTGCAGTATGTCAAGATGATGACTTTTTGAATGTATCAGCTCTGAATTCTGGTATTAGATTTTTAAATAAAAATAAAGATTTTTCGTTTGTAAATGGAGTAGATATTTATTTCGAAAAGAAAATTTTTAACTTCATCTTAACTTATGTTTATGAAAAGAAAAGCTATAATAAAAAAACTTCTAAAGATTTATTCAAACGGTTTAAAGAGATTAGAAATTCAAAAACTCAGATGACAGCATCTTTATTTAGGAAAAATGACATTTTAAAGTCGTTGATATCTTTTAAAAAATTAAAATTAAATAAGAACATTAAACTAAAGTTCTATGACGAATTAGCCTTTTCTAACTTCGCCATACTACATGGAAGGTACAAACATTTAAATAAAATTTGGCAAATTAGAGATAGATCTGTATACCCATATACTAAAAGAAATAATAACACCTCTATTTCACGACCTATTTCAACAATTTCAAATAAAGAATTTCTTTCCTTAAAAGAAACAAAAAAATTAAAATTTTTTTTTTATAAATTTATAAAGAAAAAGTATAAAAAATTTATTGATTATGAAAGTTTTGAGAGACACTTTGATTACCCAGTAATTAGAAATAAAAGTATTAATAATTTTAACAAGATAAAATTTCATATCAAAAAATATATTTACCCAGTATTTTTGTTATTAAAAATTACAAATAAATTTATATATTTAATAAATAGTAGAAATATTTCTTTTGAAAAATCATCTAACAAATTATTTTTTAGTAAAGAGTGGCCAATTATAAAAAAAATTTTAATAAAATATGAAACTGAGGTAAAAAAAATTAGTTTAAGTTAATTTTAATACTGTTTAAGATTAAGTTATTTATTTTTTCTGAACCTTTTTCTGATGGATGACTACCATCAATATAGAATATATCTTCTAGATCATGAGTAATGCACCTGTTTTCTTTAATCGTGTTACAAAAAAGTTTATGAGGATAAACTCTAAAAATATTTTCTCCTTTAATATTGTCAAGAATCTCAAATGATTTTTTTGACCTCTCAATATAAAGAGGATAGCTAGTCGATATTATATTTTTTAAAATATCTTTTTCAGATATTAAATTTTTAAATTTTACCTCATTGTTAATTTTCCTCGGAATATTCCAGCCCACCTCTGGTATTGGATAGACCAGTATAATTTTTTCAACTTGTTTTGATAACTCTGTTATTTCATTAATTATAGTGTCTTTAAATGACTCTTGAGTTTTTGATACGAACTTAAACCTCCATTTAATATTTTTTAAAACCTCTGGATCTTTACCACCCTCATTGTTATCAAAATATTTTGATGTTGAGTATAATTGCAATCTTCCACCAATAACAACTATAGGTTTAGAGCTATTTAAAATATATTTTTTTGTAGTTTCTTGATATTCTGATAAACAAAGTTCTGTTTTTTTATTTGTGTCTCTCTCAACTCTATCAAAGCCTGGCAAATAGTAGCAACCGGCAGTTGTGATAGTAGTGAGTGAAAAGTTTGAATTTTGAATTATTTCTTTAAAGTTACTAGCGAGTGCAGCGATTATGCTATCACCTACAAAAATAATTTCCTGTTTTTCATTATTATAGTTAAATCTACAAAAATCTTTTTTTTTATTTAAACAAGCATCTCCGTTCTCATTTTTTAATTTTCTCCAAGGTCTCTCCGTCATATCTTTTGAAAATATTTCTGGTACTCTTTTTTTAAGTCCATCACTTAAAATCATATAAAAATTAAATGCTATTAATAAACCAATAGATATTAGAATTATTTTTATTATTTTTTTAAATTTAATTTTTTTTCTAAATGGAGTTTCAATAAATTTAAATGAAATTGTAGCGATTATTAATGATATAATAATTAGAATTATTTTTAAAAAATTATCATTTTCGTTTAAAAATCCTAGTATTCTAGAAAACGCAAATACTGGAAAGTGTATTAAGTAGAATGAGTAGGAAATTAAACCTAAATAAACTAAAATTTTATTAGATAAAATTTTTTTTATTAAATTTTTTTCCCTTGCAAACGAAACCACCAACACTGTTCCCAGAATAGCTGGTAAAGTTTTATAAGAAGGATGTTTCATTGGCCATTCATCAGAAAAAAAAATAATAGAATAAAAAATTAATACTAATCCTAATAATGATAAGGCGTTAGACAAAAATTTATTTAAATATAAATTACGATTATATTTAATTTCAATAATTGAAATTATTGATCCCGCAAGTAACTCCCATCCTCGAGAAAAAATTATATAAAAATTTAATGATTGAAAATTTGTATTACCATAATTTGAGAAAAGTAAACTTATACAAAATACAAATAAAATAATTAGTAATAAATTTTTTTCAAATTTTTTTAAAAGGAAAATAAAAATTACAGGAAAAAATAAATAGAATTGTTCTTCAATTGATAGTGACCAAGTATGCAGAAGAGGCCTAAATAGTTCTGAAGTTGCTGAGTATTCTACACTAGTATTCCAAAAAAAAATATTTGAAGCAAAAAATATAGAACTTAAAGATGAGTTTGCAAAATCTTTTAAGGCAGTTGGCAATAAATAAATATATGCTACACAAGATGACAAACTTATTACAAATATTAAAGCTGGTAAAATTCTCCTTATACGTCTTTGGTAAAAATTAATGTAAGAAAATTTTTTTTCTTTAAGATATTCTTTATAAATTAATGATGTAATGAGATATCCAGATATTACAAAAAAAATATCAACTCCAATAAAACCACCTTTTAAAAAAAATTTTTCTTCTAGCAAAAATCTAGCATGATAAATAACTACAGAAATAACTGCTATGGCACGTAACCCATCTATTTCAGGTCTATAAGTTAATTTCATTTTTTAATTATAACTTATAGTTAATTATTTGAATACAATATCAAAATAATAAGTTTGATAATTAAGTTAAATTAAATATATTGCAGAAAATATGGAGCAGTTCTTAAAATCAATTAACGAAAATCTTTTAAATCTTGAAAATTTAAAAAAAGATAAAATTAAAATTAATAAAATTGCTAAAAAACTCTCTTATTTTTGTAAGAATAAACAAAGTAAAATTTTAGTATGTGGTAATGGTGGTAGTGCTACAGACTCTGATCATTTTGTTACAGAATTAATGATAAGATTTAAAAAGAACAGAAAATCTTTGTCAGCTATAAGTTTATCAACAAATTCAGGATTAATTACAGCATGTGCTAATGATTATGATTTTAAATATATTTTTAAAAGACAAATTGAAGGTTTAGCAAATAAGAATGATTGTATTTTATTTATTTCTACATCTGGAAATAGTCAAAATTTAATTGAAGCAGCCCAATATGTTAAAAGAAAAAAAATATACTCAATTGGCTTACTAGGTTCTAATGGGGGAAAGTTAAGGAAATTTTGCAATTTAAATTACATAGTAAAAAGTAAATCAGTGGCAAGAATACAAGAAATTCATATTTTTCTATTACATTACTTCTGTGAAATAATTGATAAAGAATTTTAATGTCATGAATATATTGGTAACAGGTAATCTTGGGTATATAGGCTCAGTCTTAACAACTAAGTTGAAATCAGAAGGTTTTAACTCAGTAGGTTTAGATATTGGATATTTCAAGGATTGCATTACATCAAATTCTATAGAACCAACAAAACAAATATTAAAAGATTTAAGGAATATTAACGAAACAGATTTGGAGAATATTGATGCTGTTATACATTTAGCGAGTTTATCTAATGATCCTTTGGGTGCATTTATACCTTCTCTAACAGAGGAAATTAACTATGAGGCAACTATTAAGTTAGCAACATTAGCTTTAAAAAAAAAAATTAAAAAATTTATTTTTGCTTCAACTCAAAGTATTTATGGAATTTCAAAATTAGATAGTGAACTTGAAGAGGACAAAAGTTTAAAAGACCCAATTACAGCATATGCAAAAACTAAGTGGAAAGCTGAACAAGAAATAATGGAAATGGCATCAGAAAATTTCTGCGTTTCAGCTTTAAGACCATCAACTGTTTTTGGTCCATCACCAAGATTTAGAGCTGATATTGTTTTTAATAATCTTGTAGCTTGTGCATTTACATCAAAAAAAATAGAAATATGGAGTGATGGCTCTCCATGGAGACCAGTGATTCATGTTGAGGATGTATGTGATGCATTCATTGCTTGTTTAAAAGCTCCAGTAAGCATTATAAATAAACAAGCGTTCAATGTAGGTTTAAAAGGTGGAAATTATACTGTTAAGGATCTAGCTGAGGCAGCAAAAAATTGTGTTCCAAACTCGGATCTAATATTTTTAAATAAAACTGGAAATGACAATAGAACTTACAAAGTAAATTTTGATAAAATTAATGAGGTATTAAAAGATTATTTTAAACCAAAGTGGAATTTAACCAATGGTGGAGAGGAATTAATCCAATATTTTTCTAAAATTAAACTTAAGGAGGATGATTTTAGAGGAAGAAAAACAATTAGACTTAAACAATTAGCTTATTTAAGAGACAATCAAATATGTAACGAAAAATTAGAGTTTAATAAACAATGATCTATGAAAATATAAAAAAGTGCAGAATTTGTAATTCTCAAAAATTAACTCCTATATTAAATTTGAATAACCAACCTTCTTCCAACTCTTTAATCAAGAGTTTAAAAACTAGAGAATTTTTTATACCTTTAAAAATATTATATTGTAATAGTTGTAAAACAGTTCAGCTTTCATCAACTGCTAATCCTAAATACCTATTTAATCATTATGTTTGGGTAACAGAAACTTCTAAATCAGCAAGAGAGTATTCTGAGGTTTTTTGTAAAAGAGTTTTAAAAAAAACCTCAGTTAATTCTTTCATTGCAGAAGTTGCGAGTAATGATGGTACTTTTTTAAAACCTTTCAAAAAAAATGGTAAAAAAGTATTAGGAATAGATCCAGCAAAAAACATTGCTAAAATAGCAAATTCTCAAGGCATAAATACACTTCCAAAGTTTTTCAATTACAAGTGTGCGCAAGAGATTATAAAAAAGTATCAACATGCTGATGTTGTTTTTGCTAGAAATGTAATTCCTCATGTGAAAGACCTTCATTCAATTATAGAAGGGATTCATTTATTACTATCTCAAAAAGGTACAGCAGTTATAGAATTTCATTATGCAAAAGTAATCCAAGATGAATTACATTATGATTCAATATACCATGAACATCTTTATTATTTTACTATAAAAACGTTGACTAATATTTTTAAAAAATACAATCTTTTTGCTTATGATGTTGATAAAAGCCCAATTAGTGGTGGTTCTTTAGTGTTATATTTTTCCAAAGATAAAAAAAAAATTTCACAAAAATTAAATAAACTAATAAATACTGAAAATAAAAAAAAGGTTAACTCTTTAAGTTGTTGGCAAAAATTTTCAGATAAATCAAAACAACACTCTAAGAATTTTAAAAATAAAATAATAAATTTATCAAAAAAATATAAATTAATTGGTTATGGAGCGTCAGCAAGAAGCTCAACATTACTAAATTTTGGAGGCATCAATAACAAAATTATGAATACAATTATTGACAAAAATAAGTTAAAAAAAAATAAGTTCACGCCTGGTTCAAACATTAAAATTATTGATTATGACGATATAATATCAAGAATATCTAAATTTCAATTAATTGTAGTTTTAGCTTGGAATTTTAAAAAAGAAATAATTAAGGATCTTAGAGACAAAGGTTTTAAAGGCAAGTTTTTATTGCCTCTACCAAATAAAATTAAGATTTTATGAAACTTATAAAATTAAAATTCAAAGGTTTTTTTTTGATTAAACCCAATATTTTTAAAGACCATAGGGGAACTTTTAGAAGACACCTATGTATTAAAACTTTAAGAAAACATGGAATTAAAATCGATGTTGCCCAAGGAAATATTTCAGAAAATAAAAAAAAAGGCACTTTGAGGGGCTTTCATTACAAAGAAAAGCCTTCTAGAGAATTCAAAATACTCTCATGTTTAAAAGGAAGTATTCATCACGTAGCTGTTGATTTAAGGAAAAATTCAAAAACATTCAAAAAATATTTTTCAATTAATCTATATTCAAAAAATAGATACAGTTTAATTATACCTCCGTTATGTGCAAATGCATTCTTAACTCTAGAGGATAATTCAATGATACATTATTATATGGGAGATTATTTTGATAATAAAAAATATAAAGGTTTTAGATTTAACGATCCATCATTTAATATTAAATGGCCATTTGACCCTATTGTAATTAATAAAAGAGATAAAAATTACAAAGACTTCCAAGTTTAATGATAAAAATACTAATAACTGGTATTGATGGTTTTTTAGGAAAAAATTTTATTGAGAGTATTTCAGATAAAAAAAATTATAAGGTTCTTGGTATTACAAGAAAAATAAAAAAAAAATATCCTAAAAATTTTATAATTATAAAAAGTGATTTAGAAAAATTAAGTAATTCAAGTTTAAAAAAAATAAAAAAGTTTAAACCTTCGGTGTTATTGAATTTTGCTTGGCATGGAATACCTGATTATAGTTATAAAAATAGTCTTAAAAATCTTAAAATGCACATAAATTTTTTAAATTTAATGTTTCAAATTAGCTCAATTAAAAAAATAATTATGACAGGTAGTTGTTGGGAATATTATGATGGTAAAGGAAAATGTTCAGAAGATGATGATAATAATATGTTAAATCCTTTTTCAATATCTAAAAAATTTATTTATGATTATACAAAGAAAATGTGTGATAACCTAAAATTAGATTTTGTATGGTTTAGAATTTTCTTTGTTTATGGTAAATATCAAAAAAAAATATCTCTAATCCCATCTATATTGTCTTCTCTAAATAGAAAGGAAAAACCAAAAATAAATAATCCTGATAACCGAAATGATTTTATTCATATAGATGATGTTTGTAGTGCAATAAATTTAGCAATTTTAAAAAGAAATATAAGAGGTATTTTCAACCTTGGAAGTGGTAAAACAGTAGATGTAAAAACTATTTATAATAAGATATTGTTAAAGCTAAATATTAAAAATAATAAATTTAAATTACAAAAAACAAAAAAAATAAATATAAAAGCTAATTACGCAAGCATAAAAAAAATGAAATTACATTTTAAATGGAAACCTAGAGTAAATCTAAGCTTAGGTTTAGATAAAATTATAAAATTTTATAATGGATAGATATTTTAACAAAAAAAGTATTTATTCTGTCACAACAATGACTCCTCATAGAGTTAGCTTTGCTGGTGGAGGTACAGATTATCCAAAAATATATAAAAAATTTGGTGGTTCGGTAATTAGTTCAACGATAAATAAATATCTCTTTGTTACTGTGAAGGCTCACGGTGAGATATTCAAGGAAAAGTATAGGTTGATGTATTCTAAAACAGAACTTTGTAATGATATAAGTCAAATAAAAAATAATATTGCTAGAGAGTGTTTGAAATTAGTACCTGTTAAACCACCCATTACAATTTCTACAATTTCAGATCTTCATCCAGAGTCAGGTACAGGTTCGTCATCTTGTTTTGCTGTAGGTTTGTTAAACGCTTTACACACCTTTAGAGGTGAAAGAGTTTCTCCGAGCCAGTTAGCACATGAAGCTTGTAAAATAGAAATTGAGAAATTAAAAAAAACAAGTGGAAAGCAAGATCAATACGCTGCAGCCTTTGGAGGTTTGAACAAATTTATTTTTAATAAAAATGATGAAATTCAAATTGTTCCAATAAAAATTTCATCAAATAATATTTCTAATCTATTTAATAATTTTAAAATGATTTGGACAGGTCAAAAAAGAGATTCGTCAAAAATTGCAAAAAGTTATAAATTCAAAAATCAAAGTCATGAAGACATTGAAATAATAAAAAAAATGGTAATTGATTTTCAGAACGAATTTCAAAAAAAAAAATTAAATTTTAAAAATATAGAAGTAATGATAAGGGAATCATGGCAGGTTAAAAAAAAATTTTCAAAGTTAATTACTTCAAATTTAATTGAAAATTATAGTAAAAGATTAGATCTTTTAAATATTAAAGGACATAGGTTATTAGGCGCTGGTGGTGGTGGTTTTTTTTTATGTCTACTGGACAATAAAAGTAAAAAAAAAATAAAAAAAAAATTTTTAAATACAAAAATTATAGAAATTGATTATGAACCTCAAGGCTCAAGAGTAGTTTCTTTAATTTACAATTAAATGAAAAAAAATATAGTTGCGGTCATCTTATGTGGAGGCGTGGGTAGTAGAATCTCTCAAATTACAAAATTAATCCCAAAGTCCCTGATTAAAGTTCAGAAGCAACCTATTATTTGGTATGTAATATCCGCATTAATAAAAAGTGGAGTTAAGGAGATAATTTTTCCTCTTGGATATAAAGGCGATCAAATAAAAAAATTTGTTAAAAAAAATTTTACTAAAAATATTAAAAACTTTAAATTTTATAACACAGGAAATAAAACAGAAATTCATGATAGGATAAAAAAGATAAGTGATGATTTGATAAATTATGATGACTTTATATTAGTTAACTCTGATACAATTTTTGACTTTAATTTAAGAGAATTCATTAATTTTCATAAAAAAAATAAATATTTAATAAGTTTATCTGGAATAAAAATGGAGTCAGCATGGGGAACTATTGTAAAGAGGAATAAAAATCTTAAGAGATTTATCTTAAATGCTCAAATTGAAAATTATAAAATTAAAAATTTTAATAAATATGATTGTTTTAGAAATACTGGAATTTCAGTAATAAATTCAAAGTGTATAAAATATTTTAAAAAACTTAATAAAAATTTTGAAGTTTCATTATATAATAGATTCACAAAAAAAAATAAAGTAGGAGTAAAAATTTTTAATAAATTTTGGTATCCGATAGAGACGCTTAAAGATTTAAATATACTTGAGGAAAATAAAGAAAAAAAAAGAAAGATCCAATTACTTAAAAAAAAACTAAAATAACCAAATAAATGTTAGATCAAATTAATAAAAAATATAAATTTGAAAATAAATATTTTGAAGATCCAAATTTATTAAAAGAAAAAATAATTAATAAAACTATTATTCCTCATCAAGTAGAATTTCAACCAGGTCCTCAAGGAAAAAAAATTTGTTGGCTGTCGTGCCCTTATTGTTATGGTGAGTCAGCTAGTAATAGCGAGGAAAGACCATCTACAGAGAGGTTAGTGGAAGTTTTAAACGAAATAGCAGATGGAGGTGTAAACAAAATTACTTTTGCTGGATGGGCCACAGATCCACTAAATTCCAAAAGTATAGATGATTTATTGCAGACAGCAATACAAAGAGAAATGATATTTGGTTTTAACACTAAACCTATTCGAGTAAGTGATAAATTTGTAGAATTATTAAAAGAAAATAAAATTCATAAAGATAGCTGGATTAGTTTGAGTATAGACTCGGGCTCTAATGAAATATTTAACAAGGTTCATGGTATGAACACTAAAGCACCATTGTATGACAAGATTTTAATTAATGTATTAAGAATTAAAGAAGCAAATAAAGAGTATAGAAAATTTGATGTAAGTGCAGCGTATCTTTTGAATAAATTTAATTCGTCCAAAAAAGAAATTTCTAAATTTATGGATGATTTTAAAAATGCAGGTTGTAACATTATGAGGTTTTCTTTTGCCCAACCTCCAAGAGGTTTAGTCGATCAAGGAAAAATTGAAACTGTACCTCTTGCAGATGAGAAGAATAAAATGATTGAGGATTTAAGAGAGTGGATAATTTCTCATGATGATGAAAATTGTAGAGTTATAATAACAGATCCAGATTCTGAAAATGATATTTTTTATAAAGATAGAACTCTTCCTTGTGTAGCAAGATTTATATATCCAACAGTTGGTTTTGATGGAAGGCTATATCAATGTTCACAGTCAGCTGCACCAAACTTTAAAGAAACTGAAATAGGTGACCTTAAAAATAATAATTTTTGGGATTTATATTATAATTATGATGTGAATAATTTTAAGAAATTTTTTGAAGACTCAGGGAAATTAATGAACAAAGTTGGCTGTAGGTGTGATAGGAAAGAGCATATAGTTAATAAAAAAATTAAAGATAGCAATTTATTTATTTAGAATTTATGAAAATATTTGTTACTGGTTCCGAGGGTTTTATTGGTTCACATTTAGTAGAACATCTTGTCAAAAAAGGTCACAAAGTTACTGCTTTAGTGCACTATAATTCATTTGGTAAAAAAGGATGGCTAGAAAATATTGATATAAATTTGAAAAAAAAAATGAATATAATTTTCGGAGATGTAAGAGATGGAGATTTATTGCTTAAACAAACAAAAAATCATGATGGGATAATACATTTAGCTGCTCTTATAGCTATACCTTATTCTTATAATTCTCCTAGATCATATATAGATACAAATATTATTGGAACTTATAATCTTCTTGAGGCATCTAAAAAAAACAAATTAAAAAAAATATTGATTACTTCTACAAGTGAGATTTATGGACGGTCAAAAATATTTCCAATAAAAGAAACAAGTTTAGTTGATCCTAGATCTCCATATTCTGCCACAAAAATAGCATCTGATCAATTATCTTTGTCATATTATTACTCATTTAATCTTCCAATTACAATTATAAGACCATTTAATACTTTTGGACCTAGACAGTCATTACGAGCTGTAATCCCCACTATTATTAACCAAGTAATAGGTAATAAAAAAAAAATTAAATTAGGAAATTTGAGCACAAAGAGAAATTTTAATTTTATAGGAGATATTGTTAATGGATTTGAGCTTGCAATTAAATCTAATAAAAAAACTAATGGTGAAGTAATTAATTTAGGATCTAATTATGAAATTAGTATATTAAAATTAACAAACTTAATTTTAAAAATAGCAAACAAACAAATAATTATTAAACAAGATAGGATAAGGGTAAGGCCAACAAATAGTGAGGTTTTAAGGTTAACTGCCGATAACTTTAAAGCAAAAAAACTGCTTAATTGGTCTCCTGCTATTAAAAATGATAAAACTTTTATAAAAGCTTTAGAAATAACCATCAGATGGTTTGAGCAAAATAAATATAATTATTTAGAACACGGTAATGATTATATAATTTAGTTTAATGTATAATCAGCAAATTTCAAAATTCTGTAGAATATTAAAAAATAATATTAAGTATCACAATCATTTACATAGACCTAGTTTGGATAACAAAGATTACGAGAGTATAAAAAACACTATCAAAAAAGGTGAAGTATCAACATATGGAGCTAATACTAATAATTTTGAAAAAAAACTTTCAGATTATTTAAATGTTAAAAATCTTGTATCAACTATAAATGGTACTTCATCTCTTCATGCAATTCTAAGTTATTTAAAAATTAATTCTCAAGATGAGGTTTTAGTTCAAACTTTAACTTTTGTTGCAACGATAAATCCAATTCTTTATTTGGGGGCCTCTCCACACTTTATTGACTCTTGTCCAAATACTTTAGCTGCCGATCCTGATAAACTAGAAAATTATTTAAAATCAAAAAAATTTATAAAAAAAGCAAATTCTCTTTTAAACGCTAAAACAGGAAAAAGGATTAAGATTCTAATTATTACACATATATATGGTTATTCAGCAAATATTATAAAACTTAAAAAAATTGCAAAAAAATATAACTTAATATTAATCGAAGATGCTGCAGAAACTATTGGTTCTTCAATTGCTAATAAAAAACTAGGAACTTTTGGTGATTTTTCTTTTTTAAGTTTTAATGGAAATAAAACAATTACAACAGGATCAGGAGGTGCAATAATTTGTAAAAATAAAATTGATTATAAGAGGATTAAGCATTTAATAACTACAAGTAAAATTAATAAAACAATAATACCAACGCATGATTCTATGGGATTCAATTATAGGATGCCAAGTTTGAATGCATCTTTAGGCATATCTCAATTAAACAAATTAGACAAAATACTAAATGTTAAACTTGAAATTTTTGAAATATACGTTTCTATTTCACAAAATTACAAAGAATTGTTTAAAATTTATAATAACGAAAATAACAAACAACTTAACAATCACTGGATTGTTTTAATGATTTGTGAAAATAAAAAAATTAGAAATAGCTTCTTGAAAATTTCAAAAAAACATAAAATACAAACCAGACCAATTTGGAAGCCAATGCATAAATTAAAATTTTTAAAATTATTTCCAAAAATGGATTTAAATGTAGCTAACAATTTGTCAGATCGAATTTTGTGTTTGCCCAGTAGTCCATTTTTAAAAATAAAAAAAAAATGAAATTAAAAAAAACAATTATTATTGCTGAAGCTGGAGTAAATCATAATGGAAAAATAAAAATTGCTTGCAAACTTGCAAAGTTAGCAAAAAAAAGTAAGGCTGATTATGTTAAATTCCAAGCTTTTGATCCAAATAACTTATGTACAAAATCTGCAAAAAAGGCCAATTATCAGATTAAGAAAAATGATAATGAAACACAGTTTCAAATGTTAAAAAGACTTTCTCTTTCAAAGAAAGATATTTTATTTCTTCATAATTATTGCAAAAAAATCAATATTGGACTTATGTTTTCAGTATTTGATGTAGATAGTTATAAAATAATTAAAAAAATCAAGCATAAGTACATTAAATTACCTTCAGGCGAAATAAATAATTACCCTCTGCTAGAAGCTTTTGAAAAAGATAAAGCTAAAATAATATTTTCAACAGGGATGTCTAATATAAAAGAAATTAATTATTGTTATAATATTTTAAAAAAGAGAAAGAAAAACTCCCAAATTATAATTATGCATTGCAATACAGAATATCCCACACCAGTTGAAGATATAAATTTAAGAGTAATACCAGAATTAAAAAAAATATTTAAATGTGATATTGGATTTTCTGATCATTCTACAAGTATTATGATACCTGCAATTGCTGTAG
>MDTG01171348.1_pt1 | contig 13700 bp, 13 predicted proteins | sample 811421 | NCBI WGS metagenome assembly MDTG01 (sample SAMN05326645, study PRJNA326480) | marine metagenome | isolation source: seawater | place: Pacific Ocean: South East | collected 2011 | reverse complement strand
CCGTCAACAATATAGAAGGAAAAAAATACTTTATGTGTATTTTTGTCTTTTATTAATGATGTAAGATTGTCCACTACAATATTTTCTTCAACAGTTTGGATACTTTCCTCAATTTTTGTAAACGTAAGATTTCCATAAACATTTAATGTTGAAGCTAAAAATATTGGTATACATAATGCTGCTAAAACTGATGTGAACAGAAAGTTTTTAAAGATTACTTTTCTCCAGTAAATTAGCTCAATAGTAAAAAATATAAATGCAGGTAAAAATGCACCCCTGCTTAGAAACAATAAAAGAGGTATCATTGAGGCCGTAGTAATAAATAAGTAACTCAATTTTAATTTATCGTTATCTAAAAACTGATAGGACAAAATAATTGAAACTAAGAAAACTATTAATATGTCGGAACCTTTTAAAAATTGAAATTTATCAGAATAATTATTAAAAAAATACATAAATATGTCTGGATATCTACCTGTTGAAAAAAGATAATTTAATGGAAGAACTAGAAGAAAAGGTAAAATTAATTTTTTACTTAAGATAGATTGATCGGAGACTAATTTACCAAAAAACAAAAATGAGATTGTCCATATATAAGAACTAGTTTTAAAGGTATATGAGGAAAATACAGATGTTTTATTTAAGAATAAAGAAATCAAAAATAAAACAATAATTAGCTGGTGAACTCTTGAACTTAATAATTCTGAATAAAAATATTTGTAGTTTAGGAAAGAGTAAACAAAGAATAAAATAGAAACAGCAAATCCCGCCAGTATAAATAATTTTCCTAATTGAATGTTTCCATATTGAATTCCGATAAAGGACCTAGAAAAAATCATTGAAAAAAAGACTAATAATAAAGTTGTGTACCCTACTAGTTTTGAGATAGTTTTATTAACTATTATCATCTTCAAATGTAATATCATTCATATTGTTATTGCCCAAATTTTTTTTTAAAAAAATATTTTAAATTATATATACTTTGGCTATATTTACTCTCATTTTTTTGTAAAGTTCTAACTTTTAGAATAGTATCTTTAACACTCATTAATTCTTCAAAAAATAATAAGTATTCACTGCACATTTTCAACGAATTAAATTGGTAATTTTTTAAATTATCAAAATGTGTATCATAATTTAAAATTATCTCATTTAGTTGCTCTTCAAAATTTTCTTCGTTAAACGTGACTCCATATCCTTCACAATATTCTGGAATACCTCCACTGTTTATATACAAAATTGGCAAGCCACATTGAGCAGCCTCTATATGGTGATTGCCTGATGGTTCATTTAATGATGCAGTTATATATAAATGATTATTCTTTAATTTGTCAGATAGTTGTAATCCAGACAGGGGATTGTGCAAAATCATATTTTCATATTTAAAATTATTTGGAATGTTTCCAATATAATGAAACTCAATGTTTTTATATTGGTTCTGATTTAAAAGCTTGTCTAATTTTGAATATATATTAAATCCTTTATTCCAGTTTCCTCCCCAGTGATGTGTAACTATTTTTAGAACATCTGATTTATTCCATTTTTTTAAATTTGAATTATTAAATATTTCACTATCTGAACCTGACATTATTGTTTTTATATTATTTGAAGCTAGACCTTGATTCAAATATAGATTTTTTAACCAATCGCTTACAAACACAGTGGCATCAGCTGTTTTATTGGCATTTATCAGGTACTTATTTACATAATTTGTTTTTTTTCTTTCATCACATTCGTTAATTCGGTGTACAACTATTGAGTTATAATTTCTAAATTTAAGATAGTTTTTAACTTCTAGATCTGAATATGCTGATGATTCGGAAGTTCTCCTTGGTTCAGTAATTAATATGATGTCTATGTTGTCGTGATTTAAATCATGAACTACCAAATGGCCTTCTTTCTTCAAATAATTTTTTAAATTTATTGCAAATAAATTTCCGCCACCCCAAGGTCCATCTTTAATTTTTGTGCCGATACTAATTTTCATAAAGATCAATCATCATTTCATTAAATTGTTTAAATCCATTTGGTATTTTGAGATTCGATGCATTATTAAAAGCAATTTTGATATTAGGTTTAGCTACAGTAAAGTTTTTCATATCAAATATAGATTCTGGACTTAGTATCTCATGTGCTATTCCAACATTTGTAGAAACTACTGGTGTTTTAGTTAAAGATGCTTCTACTATTGATTGAGGGCCTCCCTCTACTCTTGAAGAAACGATATATAGGTCTAGGATATTATAAAGTTCATTAAGTTCAATAAAATTTGTCATCTCAAAATATTTATAAGGAATATTTAAATTTTCTAAGTTTTCAATTATATAATTTCTTCTTTTTCCTGTAAGAATAATTAATAAGTTTGATTTTGATTTTTGCATTTGTTTAACTATTTCTATAAATCTATCAGGACCTTTTGAGAGCTTTGGTGATTTAAGGTCACTTCCCTCAGTATCTCTTTGAAATGAACCCACTAGATATGCTGAATCATCTACTCCATACTTCTCCCTCAAAATTTCTTTTTCATTTATATAAAACCAGATATTTTGATTGACCCAAAAAGGTATTTTTTGGATGGGTTTATCAGTAAATTTTTTTATTTTTATAAATGTATCATCTGAAATTACATGGTATTTGTCAACGTATTTGTCCCGTTCATAAAAATCATATATATCTTTTTCACTAAATTTAGATTCATCAATATGATGAATTGTGCATAATACTTTATTTTCTTTTAAAGACTTTTTTGGAAGTTTCCTCCATGTCCATGGAGCAATAATCCATACAATATTTTTTTTTAATAAATAAGGATATTTTCTTGTTTGTTGATTATATTTGTTCCATTCATTTTTGAATCTGTCAGCAATCCAGTCTTCTTTAGCGTCATTAATATAAATTTTCATAATCTATGGTTCTGATCCATTTCTAACACAGTCTGCAAAATATTTTTGTTCTATTTTTTTATTTGTAGATATATTGTCACTCATATTTAATTCATATAAAGGTTCATTGATTGTTTTAAAATTATAATTTTTTTTGATGAGATCAAAAAATAACTTATAGTCTTGTGCGTATTTAAATTTAGTATTGTAAAGTCCAATTTCATTCATTACTTCTTTTTTAATCATTAAGGACCCATGTATAAATGGATTCTTATACTTAATTAAGTACTGATATGGTATTAGATAAGAAAAACCAGGTATTTTCTTATTTGTTCCTTTTATTAATGCTCTTGAAGTACAAAAGTCTAGATTATTTTTCACAATTGCTGATATTTGCCTTTGAAATCTATTTCTATAACTAACATCATCAGCATCTTGTCTTGCCAAATATGTACCATTTGATTTTTTGATTAAAAAGTTAAGAGAAAAGGTAAGACCCATATTTTTTTCATTTTTAAAATATAATATGTTTGAAAATTTATCCGTATAGTCTTTTAATAAGTCCTCTGTTTTATCTGTCGAGCCATCATTCATAAGAAGTATTTCAAAGTTATTGTAAGTTTGATCCAATATGCTTTCGATGGATTTATTGATCGTTTTTTCGCCGTTAAAGACACTAATCAATACTGAAATTTTATCACTTTGTTTTATCATTTAATATTTTTTCAAACTTTGAAATCTGCTTATCTTGATTCAAATATTCAGATATAAAAGCATTGTTTTGAACTCCTTGATTCAATACTAATTCTGTATTAGATAATAAATTAAATTTTTTTAACAAATCAGAATAATCAAATTGCTTGAACACAAAAGGATAATTATTTGGGAAAAATTCCAATATTCCACCACTGTCTGGAAATATTGATACTTTATTTAACATTGATGCTTCACATAAAAGTGTAGGCTGCCCTTCAAATAACTTTGTTGCAACTGCAACAGCAAAAGAGTTACTAATTATTTTTAAGGTTTCCTCGTTAGATTTTCCTCCAACAATATTTATATTGTCGTATTTAATTTTTGGAAATTTAAGTCTTAATTCTTCTAAAGCCGGACCTTCACCAATAATTGAAAATTTCCAATCTCTAATTTCTGATTTAAGAAAAGCTTCTATCAATTCCTTTATTCCTTTTTCTTCAGAAATTCTTCCAGCGTAAACAATATGTTTTTTGTTGCTATTGTCATTATCTATTTCGGAGTTTTCTAAGTAATTTGGAAATATATCAATCTTGCTTTGATCAAAACCAAGATTAATTAAATAGTCTTTGTGAAATTTCGTTAATACCAATATTTTAAAAACTTCATTTTTAATTACATTAAAATATTTTTTACCATATCTAATTACTAAGAAAGATTTTAAATAAGAATCAACAAAATACTTATTAAATAAAGAGTATTTGTTATTTTCTAAGCCGCAAGCCAAACATATTTTTTTATTATTTAAATGAGTGCTTAGTGAATATGATGAGGTGCAATTATATCTGAAGTTATGAAGTTTTAATATAATTTTTATATTATGTTTTTTAAGAACTTTAAATATTGATAGAGAAGCTTTAAACCATGTATTGTGTATATAAGCAAAATCTGGTTTGAATTCAATAAGTTCCTTTTCAATTATGCGATAACTTTGAGAATTGTTATTTGTTAAAAAAAATAAAACTTGTAACAAAAAGTTTTTTATGGTGTTCTCAAAATAAACGGTCCTAACATCATAAAACTTCTTTAATAATGCAATCTCATTAGTTACAGCGATGTCTTCTCCTCCGGTGATTTGATATCTATTATGAATAACTAAAATTTTTTTCATTTTTTAAATTAACTTATTTAGTTAATATTAACCCAATGAATATAATTCTAGTTTTTACTTTTGATATTTCTCTTAAAAGCTGGAAGGATTCCGGTTTACTGGAAAGAGAGATTTATCTTTATGAACAGATGTCATTAAAACATAATATTACATATACATTTATTACATATGGTGATGAGAGTGATTCCTATATTGTTCAAAATGAAAACATAAATGTGATTCCAATTTATAAATTTATTAAAAAGAGTAAAAGTCAATATTTAAATTTTTTAAAGACGTTTATGTTTACTCGAAAAATCAAAAATGAATTAAAAAATATTGATATCATAAAAACCAATCAACTCAGTGGATCGTGGGTTGGGTTAATTCTAAAGTTTATTCTAAAAAAACCATTGATAATTAGAACAGGTTACAATTTATATGAATTTTCACTACAAGAGAAAAAAAATATACTTATAAGATCATTTCACTATCATTTAACTAATTTAAGTCTCAAATACTCTGACATTTATACGGTTAGTTCATTTGCCGATAAAAAATTTCTTAATGAAAGATTTAATTTTGATTCAGAAATTCAAGTAATTCCTAATTGGGTTAGACAATTAAATTCTGAAAGTTTTGAGAAAAGATATTCTAAAAAAATTCTTGCAGTTGGTAGATTGGAAAATCAAAAAAACTTTGAGTCGTTAATAAAAGATCTTAGTAAAACGAAAATTGAAATTGATATTGTTGGAGATGGGAGTAAAAAAGAAGACTTGGCAAACCTTGCCAAAGAACTAGATATTAATGTAAATTTTTTAGGAAAATTAAGTTATAAAGATTTAGAAAAACTTTATAGGAAGTATAGGGTTCTAGTTAACTCTTCAAATTTTGAAGGTAATTCAAAAGTAATATTGGAAGCAATGGCTAATGGGTGCTCAGTGGTTGCTAGAAAAAACAAAAACAATATTGAGATAGTTGAGGATAAGATAAATGGATTCACTTACACAAATGTTGACGAACTAACTGAAATTTTGAATAAGTTGATGAATGATGTAAATGTTTTCAATAATATTACAAAAAATGCTCATAAGTCAATTAAAAAAAACAATTTAATTGAGACTACAATTTCTAAAGAAATAAATAATTATGAAAAATTAATTGACTTTTAATTTTCGATTTTCTTCTTCTACAAAGATCTCAAAATGTTTATCATATTTGAAATCTTCTTCATTATGTGTTGAATTAATAATTGTTATATTGCGATTATTTAAAAGTTCAAAAATTAAATCTTTGGTTTCTTTGTCTAAATTTGATGTTGACTCGTCAAGAACTAAAATTTCAACATTGTTTAAAAGAGCTCTCATAAAGGATATCTTTTGCATTTGTCCAGACGAAAGGGATTTAATTGAAACCTTTTTTTTCAAATCTAATTCATTAGAATCAAACAAGGAAAATTCATTAACAATTTTCATCAATTCTTGATCTTTTATCTTATTTTTATTTCCGTATATCAAATTTTCTTTTAAACTTCCATCAACAATTAATGGGGTCACTCCAACGTATCCAAGCTTATCTGAGCTTGTCTCAATATTTCCACTCTGCGGTACATAAAGTCCTGAGATAAGGCCTAACAATGTGCTTTTACCGGATCCATTGGGTCCAGTAATTACGGTATGTTTATTCTTAGGTATTTCAAAATTGAGATTAGTGAAAATATCTTTTTCACTTCCAAAATACTTGAAATTTACATTTTCAATTTTAATTGCAACTTCTAAATTTTTATTTAAGGCAAAATGTTCATCTTTATTTGGCGTTTTATTATTTTCGAGTTTGTATAGTTCTTCAACATGAACACTTGAATTTACAACCATAGTTAAAGTATTGTTAAAGTTTCCTAAGGACTGAAACATCCTCAAAAGTACGCCGATGAATTCAATTGTTAAATTTTTTGCAAAATCAAAAAAAGCTAAAATACAACCAAGAAAAAACAAAGTTCCAAAACTAGGCAACATACTATTTATTGCTCCGTAAGCATTATTTTTAATCCAAGCATTTTTGTTATTATCAAGAATTGTCCTGAAATTGCTAAATTCTTTTGAGGAAGTTTTAAGGATTTTTATCAAAAATATATTATCTAATATTCTCTGAATGTAATTATTTACATCTTTGCCAATAGTGAATGAAAGATGCTGATAAAATTTTCCTTTTGAAAGAAAAAACTTCGTTGGGAATATAAGAATCAAAGCACCCAAGCCAAAATAGAAGACCATTTGTACGTCTGAATATATTAGAAAAATAGAATAACCAATAATTTGTAATAGATTGTTCAAGAATCCTGAAAGTGCTTTATAAAATGATGATACATGTTGAGAGACGGTATTTAAATAGTAGTAAGCATCGGCATTAGAATAATTTCCTTTGTCGTACATTTCATTTAATAAATAAAACCTTAAATTTTCATTGACCTGCAGACTAAGAATTTCCATATTCATTCTGTCTGCGAACATTATCAAGTATCTGACAACAACAAGCAAAGGTATTAAATATAAATTATCTTCGATAATTTCTATCACAAATAAAACAATTGCATTGTCATTATTTACAGCATTTGTTAGTAAAGAAGAAAAAATAATAATGATTCCTACATCGATTGTGACTATTAAGTTGGCAAGAACCACTGATAAAAAAATTCGTAGTTTTTTGTTCTTAACATTTGTTAATTTAGATACGTAGACAATTCTTTTAACAACTGAATTTAGATTTTTCATACTTTTAATAATAATGAGAAGAAATTTATTTAAATCATATAAATTTTTGATTATATATTTATAACCAGGCCTATATCGAATTTAGGTTCAATTGTTTTTCTAAGCTTGTATATTAATAATTTTCTTTTTAAGGCCTTTTTTGTTCGTTTTTTAGCTGAATAGAAAATTTGTTTATTAATTAAAAAAAGAGATTTTAGTTGATAATAATATAGAACATGGTTATAAATTTTTACAGATATATAGCTATCATGAGCTCTACAATTAACTAATGAGATGCCGTAAATTTGATATAAAGATAATTTATGTTTTATGAAAATTAGTATTTTTACTTCAATGACTAACCCTGAAGAAAGAAATGATCCTTGGGAAGAAGCATTAAATTGCTATAAAGACTTTGCTGATGAAGTAATTGTTGTTGGGAAAGATTGGCCAGAAGAATTTTTATGGGACCACATAGGAAAAACCTTCCAACAGGGACTCGATAAATCAAATGGAGATTGGGCTATAAGAATGGATTTGGATTATTTTTTTCACGAAAATGATATAAGCTACATAAAAAACTTTCTGAAAGAAAATAGTGAATATCCCGCCGTGGCTTTTCCAAAACGTCAATTTTTTACGATTGATAAGTACCAGCTTCAATCAAGAGTATGTATAGCTGTAAATAAAAAGAAATACCCAGAGATAAAATTAAATGGAGGAGGTGATCTTTGTTTTCCAACTTTGAATAATAAAGATATTGACTCTAGAAGAATGCCACTTTCATTGGCGCCAGTGTGGAATTATGACATGATGTTTAAAACTAAAGAGATAATTGCTAAGGAAAGAGTTCGATTTGGAAAGGCTTGGTATAAATATTTTGACAATTGGGGAATTTTTGGTGGAGAGACAGAAGAGGAAGCATACGATGCATGGTTTAATTGGATAAAAGATAAATATAAAAATCATGTTTTTAAAGTAAAAATTGATGATCATCCAAAATACATTAAAGGTAAATTAAATAATTTAGAACCTAACCAGTTTGGATATTCAGCTTTTAATTTAAAAAATGAGATAGGTCCAAATGTTATAAATATATTTCATGCGTATCGAAATAAATACATTTACAAATTTAAAAACTAAACACAACAAGGATTTCTAATATATAAATACCTTAAATTAGAGAATAAAAATAACATTTTTCTTGTTATTCTATAAAGTAAATATGGATGGAATTCTTCTAGGGGGTGGTAGCGGGAAACGGCTTTCTCCGTTAACTATTTCTACAAACAAACATTTACTACCAATCTTTGATAAACCAATGATTTATTACTCACTATCCATATTACTTCTATCAAAAGTAAGAAAAATTAATTTAATATGTGATAAAAGTTCTGTCGAGAGCTACAAAGAGCTTTTAGGAAATGGTGAGGAGTTTGGAATTGAATTAATTTATAGTATTCAAGATTCCCCAGAAGGACTTCCACATGCAATTTACACAGGCCTTCAGGAGCATCCAATGGAAAAATTTATGGTTGTTCTTGGTGATAATTTTTTATATGGTAGAGAGTTTTTTAATAATTTTGATAGCAATGATTTCAATAAAAATAATTATTTATTTTATCAAAAAGTAAAAGATCCCTCAGATTTGGGGATTCTTGAGCTTGATAGTTCTGGAGAGTTGATAAAACTAATTGAAAAACCTAAAGAATATGTTTCCGATTTTGTTGCGGTAGGTGTTTATATATTCGATTCAAATTTTTCTAATTATTTTTCTAATTTAAAAAAATCAGATAGAGGTGAATACGAGATTATTGACATAATCAATCAATATATCGATGAAAAAAATATAAAATCGTTTCACCTAGGAAGAGGGATGTCATGGTTGGATATGGGAAGTTATGATGCAATGATATCGAGTTCAAATTTTGTAAAAACACTTCAAGATAGGCAGGATATTTTAATAAATTCTCCACATGAGATTTCATTTAGAAATGGGTGGGTTACGGGTGAAGATATTCGTGACCTCTCATCAAAAAATAAAGAGTCAGCATATTTTAGAAACCTTAAGAATATTCTTGATGGTTAAACTTAAGGTACCATCTTTATTAATTCAAGGATTAAATCATATCTCTCAAGAAGATTTTTATGATTTGAATAGTCAAATTTTGTAAAGTCACTTTTTAAAATGTCCTCATACATGATTTGAAATTGATCAAATTTACCAATTTCAATTTCTGAAAAATTATCTTTAGTTATTATTTGGATTTTAGAATTTAAATTGTCAGGTTTACTAAAAATAAAATCAATTTGAAATTCTTTTCCGTCATTATTAATTAACTTTAGATAGTTTTTATAGTCTTGTCCTAAACCCCATTTGCCAAAATATTGAATATCTTTATCAATATTTAATTGAATAATCCCACCAAGATCTACTTCATATTTGTCGGATTTATTTATTTCTAAATGTTCTAATTTTTTTGAATTATTTGATAATTCTAATGCAAGTGAAATTGGGTAAATTCCCTGATCAAACAATGATCCTCCACCAAGGTCTTTTTTATAAATATATTTATTATCTGGTAAATGTGGAACGGTAAACTCAGAAAAAATTTTTTTTATTTTGTGTTTATTTATTAATTCCTTAACGTGTGACAAAACTGGGTGGTGAAAGTACATTAGTGATTCAAATATATTTTTATCTTTCTTTAAATCTTTAAACATATCACTAAAGATAAAGTCAATATCATTCGAAATTGGTTTTTCAACCAAAATATTGTTTGATTTATTTACAGCATCCAACAAAGAACTTTTATGATTATAAGGTGGTGTAGCAATAATTATTAAATCATATTGATCATTGCTTTGAAGTTCTTTATCAATATTTCTTATTTCTTGTGATGAATTAATCATTTTTTTATTTTTTACATTTTTGTCAGCAATCACAATTCTTTCAACAAATTTAATTTTTTCTAATGCCGGTAATACTCTTTTTTTTGAATGATTACCATTACCAATCACCAAAACTTGCATATTAAAGAAAAATTAATCTCGCTAAATGTGGGTTGATTAAAGAGTCAAATTCCATAAGTTTTTTAATTTGATACAGGCTCAACCATTTAAATGAGTCATCAATTATGGTTAATTGGTCATAATTTACTTGCTTTACTAAACCTCGATTTCTTTTTTTATAGAACTTCCCGCCATCTTCAGAAAGCCAAGAGTTAAATAAGTATTCAGTTGATAAATTATCATAGTTTTCAAAAAATTCTGCGTAATATGGTTTTCTACCACCATGTTCTTGGTTAAGGTTTGAGAACGTTGCCTGTAAAGTAGGGCTAATTTGAATTGGACCATAATTACCTGGTTCAAATCTAGCTTGTACTAAATAATGTGGAAGTTCATATATATATGAACGTATAAGCCCAAGAACTCCTCCATCAAAATTATTCTCTTTTATTATCGGCTGGTCCCACCCTTTACGAACTTCTCTATCTTGGTTTTCTCCAACTCTTAAACCAAATATCTCAAAAAACTTTCCACTTGAATGTTGAATTTTAGAATTATCTATTTTCCAGTTCTTCATATCTTTTAAGGGGATTTCTTTTATAGAAGTAGAAAAATTTCTTTGATTTATTTCAGCCCATTTCACTATTTCATCAAAATTTGATAATAAGTTTGTACACATGGAAAATTCAACAATTTTTTCAATTTGATAATGATCAAGATTATTGAGATTTTCACTAATTAATTTAATTCTTTTTTGATATTCAGATTGAATATTTTGCTTATAATCCATTGTTCAAGAATCTTAGTATCATAAAATTGCCTTTTTCAACTAGAAGTAAATTCTGATATTTATCGAAATTTTGAAATCTTATTTTTCCATCAATATACATAGGTAAAGTAAATATTAAACCAGCAGTTGTATATTTAATTATTTCTATCACCATCAATTTTTATTCAATATTAAAATTTCCATATGAAAATTATTGTAACTGGTTGTTTTGGTTTTATAGGATACAATTTTATTAACTACATACAAGAAAATACAGAAAATGATTTTTATATTTATGGAATTGATTCACTTGAGTCACCTTGTTCTCGAATAAATGAAAGTAATTTAAAGAAAAAAAAGAACTTCGAATTCTTTGAACTAAATATCGCAAATATAGATGAGCTTGATTTTTCAAAAAAAAATATTGATGCGGTAATTAATTTTGCTGCTGAATCTCATGTAGATAATTCAATTAGATCTCCTGAAAAATTTATTAAATCAAATGTTATTGGGGCTAGCAAAGTCCTTCAGAATTCATTACAAAATAATATTGAATATAATATTCATATTTCTACCGATGAGGTTTATGGAAGTAGTAATGATGAATATTTTGATGAACAAAATATTTTGAACCCTTCTTCTCCATATTCAGCTTCTAAAGCATCGGCTGAAATGATTTGTAAAGCTTTTATAAAGACTTATGGCATGAATATTAACATATTGAGACCAGCAAATAATTATGGAATTTACCAGCAACCAGAAAAATTAATTCCGTACAGCATTATCAATTTGATTAAAGGAAATAATATCGAAATTTATGGGAGTGGAGAAAATATAAGACATTGGCTCCATGTTCAAGATACATGTGACGCAATTTTCAAAGTACTAATTGGTAATTTTGAAAATGAAGTTTTTAATATTGGATCTGAGGAGTATTTAAATAATATTGAAATTTCAGAATTAATCCTCAAAAATTTCAATTTTGATCATGATAGGTTGGCATTTATAAAAGATAGACCTGGGCATGATTTTAGATATGCTGTAGATATTTCCAAACTTAAAGACATTGGCTGGAATCCAAAGTACACGATAAAAAATAGTATTGAAGAAATAATAAATTGGTATAAGGCAAACAACAGCTGGTGGGAAGAAGCTTTTCGAATAGTGAAAAATAACAGACTTAAAAGATTTGAGATTTCATAATTTGAACTATTGCATCAACTATATTAAAACCAAGTCCAAGGTAATTAAAATATGATAAATGTTAGTGTCGCTATACCTAGCTACAATACTTCAAATTATATTGAAAAAGCTATAAAACCATTATTAAGTTCTAAATATATAAATGAAATAATCATACAAGATGACTGTTCTGAAAGTGGTGATTTAAAAAAACTAGAATCAATCATCACAGACATTAAAAAAAATTCTAAAACTAATATCCTCTTTTTTAAAAACGAAAACAATATTGGACCTTTTGAAAATAAAAATAAGTTGGTTAATTTATGTTCAAACGATTTAATATATGTGCTTGATGCAGACAATATACCTCAACAAAAATTAGATAATACTATTGATGAGATTATCAAATCTAACAACAAAAATTACATATATTTACCATCCAAAATTTATCAATTCAAAAATTTACATAGAATTTCCAAAATTGTGTCTATTTTAAATAAAAAATATGTTGTTAGATTTTCAAAAGAAAATAAATTGGTTGATAAAAAAATGGTTAAAGATTACATCCTTAATGGTACACCCCATACCATCGACAAGCACTTAATGTGGGTTTTAAATCTAGGAAATTTTTTTATTTACAAATCAAACTTCGTGGAACATGTAACAAAAAAACATTCAAAAACAGAGTTAAATATTTCCGCTGATCCTGTTGCAATATCTTTTTATTATTTTGAAAACAAGGGGAAAATAAAATTAATTAAATCTTTTTACCACTATCACAGAAAAAGGGGGAATAGTTGGGCTTACACGTCTGGAGGTTCAGTATTAGAATCTATTGAGTTATTTAAAAAAAAATTTGTAGAATGAATTCCTAAAAGTTTTAATTTATATTTTTAAAAGAAACCATAATCTGAAATAAGATTATATGTTAATCAACAGTTTTCCAAAGATGTAAAGAAGCAACAGTCCTATATGGTGCCCAATTAGAAGCGTATTCATCATATTTATTCCAATCATCTCGAAAATCAACCATCCCACAGTTATTCATAGCAAGTCTTAAACCTGCATCTTTTGATGAAAAAACATCAAATTTGCCTAAGCAAAAGATTTCAAACATATTTACAGACCAAGGACCAATGCCGAAGACTTTAAGTAAAATATTATTTACATCTTTATTATTTAGTTTTGTAAAATCTATGAAACTTTTATTTATAAAAAGTTCTGAAAGTTCCTTTATTGTTTTAGCTTTATTAGTACTAAGTCCT
>MDTG01265176.1_pt1 | contig 13701 bp, 10 predicted proteins | sample 811421 | NCBI WGS metagenome assembly MDTG01 (sample SAMN05326645, study PRJNA326480) | marine metagenome | isolation source: seawater | place: Pacific Ocean: South East | collected 2011 | reverse complement strand
TTAATTCCAGACTTAATTTTTCCAGCCGACAATGCTTCGATTGTTGCCGATTCGGTCTCGATGGAAATAATCATACCCAGAGAATTCCAATGTGAAATCGAATATTCTTTGGAACCTTCATTTGAAAGCGTGACTCGCTCTCCTCTTTTAAACGCTACCAAAAACTTTGTAAGCTTTAAACCCAGATTAATGCCAGGAACGGTTTACTTCTGGCGTGCTCGGCTTAGAACAGAACAATCCATCGGTCCATGGAGTCAGACATCAAGTTTCTTCACTTCAACTGGTCCAGCCTGGAAACAACAAAGCCTACAACTCTGGGAACCAAATAAAAGCTCTCTTAAAATCGAAAATGACGCACTCATACTTTCCGCAAAACCGCAACCATTGAAGATAAACTCATATAGTAGAGAAGACGGTTTTACCATCCGCGACCATACCGGCTCAGGTATAGTAGTGACGGATGGAACTTGGCTCTACGCCAAGAGATGGTATAACGACAATACTACTATTTATCCAGGGACTGACTATTTCACACGTATTGGAAGCGGACTCAACGGCACTTTTCGAACCGGTAATTTTGGCGTATTTGGCGACTCTACAACTGCAGGGATTTCTGCGACCTATCATAGCGATGGCTTCATTTACAATGAGAATGGAAAAGCCTATGAACTTGAAAGATTGTCAATAGCAACAGGTGAACTTGACACCATAACCGTCCCTGACGGTCTGCTTGAATGGAAATCAGGGCTCGTAAAAGATGGACATTCTCTAATTACTTCGGATGGAGAATACATCTACAACGTTTCCATGAGTATCAGCCAAGGAGTTAGGAATGGATGGGGTGTCCGAGTATTCGACCCCGATAACCAATGGCGTTTAATCCGGGAATTTAGTTCCCCTCCCACAACAAACGGGTTTACGTTTGAGTGGACGGACGGAATAATAGCAGATGGAGATTATCTTTACCTGATAGAATGGCAAGGTGAAAAACGGATAAGAACAATCAATGCTCAAGACGGAACATTCGTAAAAGAAGAGATTAGTGATCAAGAGATAACTCGCGTGATATCCGGCCAATATGACTGGATAAATAAGAAAGTCTGGCTTGGCGACCTCCTTAGTTCAGCCATATTCCGTTACGATGGCATAGGAGTTTTAGGTAGCGTAGAAAAAACAACTACGCCAATTGGCCCAAGTCAAAAATGGTTTGATCTTTTTATTGAAGGAACAAATATTGTCGTTGATATCCTCACACTTTACGACGATAAATGGACGACCCTTGGTGACTTTGTTAATCTCGAACCAGGCCTAATAAGCCTCACGGACATCAACGCTGATCAGCATCAGTTTTTAAAATTGCAAGCCCGCTTCAAAGATGACACTTCTACGCTAAATAGTTGGTCGGTTAATTTCAAGGAACGAAATCAATTCCTTATTAAAACAGCAGAAGGCTTCTCTTCTGAAATGGGTTTAAAATTAAACTTTGTCCTCCAAAATAAATCTCTAGAAAAACAATTGAACCTTCGTTTAGCCATAGAAAACGAAGACGGACAAGTCCTGCGGAACGTACCGATACCTTCGTTAAAAAGGGGGGAAACAAGGAGCGTTACATTAGATAGCATTGCCGTACCTAAGCTCAACAAGACACTTTACGCGACACTTTATGACGAGTCGACTATCGCTAGCCCAAATGTAAACCGTGTAGAAATCACTCTATTTGTAGAAAATCGATTACCCATATTTTTTGACCTTTGGCCTAATGCAATACCGTTTCTGAACGGAGATCCAATGGTAGAGGGCCAGGGAATCCTCGTTTCTTTTCCGAAGTTAGACGGAAGCCGAATAGAGGTTTTGATCGACGGCCAACTTGTAGAGCCGGATTCCACAGTAAATATAATGTCTAACCGAACTCATCTTCTTTACCAACCAAACTTGATACCAGGGCCTCATTTACTAACTGCGAGTCTATCAAGAGACGGGAAAACATTTGGAAGCGCTGAATTCTCTTTTTACTTTGACGAAACACTCAATATTCGCAACAACCTCGTTTATCCAAATCCAGTAACAGACTCAACTAACTTTACCTATTTTCTTTCCCAAGAGGCAAATACAACCACGAAAATTTATAGCCTGTCTGGCGCCATAATAAAAAACCTTGGGCCATATAAACAAAGTGCTGGGTTTCAAAATATTTTCTGGGATGGTAAAGATGATTTTAATCGGCTATTGGCCAACGGCAGCTATTTGTATCAAATTAAAGCTGAAAACAATAACGGTGTAAAAACAAAGAGTGGCTCCTTTGTAATTTTACGATAGTAGATGTCTATTATTTCAGCTATCCAAACTAATTAAACTCAACCATTGGCGCGCTTAAGATGTTAGTCGACGACATAATTCTTGTGGGACAAAATTTACACATCAAAGATGTGGCTGATATTGCCGCCTTCGGACTTCTACTTTGGGGTGTAATAGTATGGGCAAGACGTGTCCATGCAATTTTAGCTTTAGTCGGCTTAGGATTTTTGGCTTTACTCTATCTTATCTCATTGCAACTTGAACTGCAGCTAATGGCTTGGTTTTTTCAAGGGTTTTTTGCTGCTCTTGTAATCTTTTTAGTCGTTGTTTTCCAAGATGATCTTCGACGTCTTTTCGAGCGAATCGCATTACTAGGTCTGAGACGTAGCAAAGACACACCGAGCCCTGCTGACGGTGGGACATTGGTTCGAGCAATTAACCATATGGCCCATCGCCACTGGGGAGCTTTGATCGTCTTACCTGGACTTGACCCAATTGAACGTCATTTGCAAGGAGGTATCGAATTAGACGCAGAGCCAAGTGAGGAACTACTGATAAGTCTTTTCGATGCTAGCTCCCCAGGACACGATGGTGCGATTATTTGGGTTAACAACCGAATCGTACGATTCGGCATACACCTTCCACTTTCAGAAAATCGCGAAGAACTAGGACCCGGAGGTACGCGCCATGCAGCGGCACTTGGTTTAGCAGAGCGATGTGATGCAATTTGCATTATCGTGTCCGAAGAACGGGGGACTATCTCCGTTGCCAAATCAGGAAATTTGGACGTCCTAAAAGATACCAAAGAACTTCGCGATACGATAATGAATCATCTTTCAAGACATACCGTCAAAAAACGACGCAGCACCAAAATGATACTTAGTAGAATAATGGAGTGCTGCGTGGCTTTTGCACTTTCTTTAAGCGCCTGGACAGCTTTAATCCCTGGATCCGATCGAGATCAATTAACGCAGAAAGCTCATTTAGAAATCAATGGGCTACCGAACAATTGTAAACTTATACGTGTCGAACCAGACAGTGTTTCCGTGCAAGTAGAGGGATCTCGTAGAGCTCTCCTTCTATCTCAAGACGAACCCATCATTGCTAAAGTCGAAGTTGATCCCGATTTAATAAACATCGGCAGACGAACGTTTGAAATACGAAAAGAGCACATTTTACATGATCCCACAGTAACTTTGATATCAATAAAACCTTCTAAAATCTTTATTTCACTTCGTTGCGGATCCTACCCTAAATAAAATAGAAAGTAGATATCATATTCTTGGTAAGCGAAATACTCTTCACTTGACTTTTAATACTCAATTCTAGGAACTTATCTTATGAAAATTGCTCTTACAGCTGGGGAGGACGAAAAACACCTTCAATTCATTCGTCAATTAGGTCTAAGCCATGTGGTAAGTGGAGCCTCAATATCTGAAAACGGGATAATCGAACTTGAAACACTAAAACGCCGTAAAGATTATTTCGAAAGCCGGGGACTCCAATGGGATGTTATCGAAAACCTCCCCCCTCTTAGCTATAACAAAGTCATGTTTGGTATTGAGGGACGCGATGAACAAATTGAAAATGTATGTCAGTCAATAGAAAACATCGGTAATGCTGGGATAAATGTTTTGCAGTATCAGTGGATGTTGCTCGGTGGACTAAGGACAGAGTATAGTCCCACCGGAAGAGGAGGAGCTCGATATCCACGATTCGATATGAAGGTCGCCGAACATATGCCTGCAGCATGTTTAGACTGGTTAGGTAAGGGACCAAACCCCCACCCTTACCCTCACGTCCCAGATCGCAAAATTTCATCTTCGGAAGTTTGGAGTAATTTGGTCTATTTCCTTGAGCGTATTGTACCCGTTGCGGAAAATGCCGGCGTACAGCTAGCGGTTCATCCTGACGATGCACCAGTTCCCAGTTTTATGGGCGTCTCACGCATATTAATCGATTGGGACGGCCTACAACGTGCAATCGATTCTGTTCCAAGTAAACACAATGGACTTGGATTTTGTATGGGAACTATCGGCACTATGGAAAAGTTAAACGTTCCAAAGGCAATTGAACACTTTGGTGGTCAAAATAAAATATTCTTTGCACATTTTCGAAATCCACGAGGTTCCGTTCCTGTTTTTGACGAGGTCTTTCCCGATGAAGGTGATATCGACATGGTCGAAGCCGTTCGAGCTTTTCGAAAAGTAGCTTATAACGGCGTTATTCGAATCGACCATTGCCCCGGCATGATAGGTGACAACTCACAGTCTGACCGATCATTTGCCTTTCAAGTTGGGTATTTGAAGGGATTAATACAAACTCTTGAAGAATCAGGAGAAACCGCAGAATGAAAATAGCAATGAGTGTCGAATTTGGCCACGATGATCAGCTGATATTTGCTCAACAATTAGGTGTTGATCATGTTTTGGTTAGTACAAACCAAGTCTGGAATGTAGAATTACTGAATAATATTAAAAATAGAGTTACTCAATGTGGTCTAATTTTAGCTGGATTAGAAGGCTTTGACTACACAAATCAAAGGGCTCCGAATTTTTTAGCTGCTGCAAAAGAATCCAATATAGACCTCATCAGTACTTATCGAAGTGATTCCAAAAAAGCAGCTGAAGAACCTAATGGAAGAGGTAAAGCTTTAGTAGGTTCCATTTTAAAGGAAAACGACAAGAAACCAAACGAAACATTGGTTCAATTATCGGAAAAAAGTAACGTCGATGTTGCTTGGACTTACCCCTCCTCATATAAAAAACATTCAGGAGGTATCGATCTACAAATCGAAGAATTAAACGGGACTCTAAAAAGTCACTTATCGAAAATAAACTCTCCCATTCACATTGCGCGGATAGGAAATCGTTTAGGCAAAAATCAATCCTTTCTTGATGACGGTGAAATTTCGATACCTCAAACTCTAAATTCTCTACGCTCTTCGGACTTCTCAGGTTACGTCGCCACAACTCCTCCACCGAGCATGATAGATGACACAGACTGGAAACACAAAGGTCGCTCTTACGATATCGGATACCTGAAAGCCATAATACAAACACTTGAATCAAACTGAGGCTACGAATGTTAACTAATGAAGATATTGCACATTTCAAAAAAAAAGGTTATGTAGTTCTACCAAATTTTATCGAAGATGAACAAATTATCGACTGGAAAGATCAGTTTTGGAACTATATCTCGGCCCTCCCAGAAAACCCAACAACATGGCCAGAAAGTTACGTGATAGACGGGTTTTCCACCGATCCAATTTTTGGCCATCTTCCACAGATGGAAAAGGTTGTCCAGCAATTAGGTGGCGTTAACTTTTCAGGCGGTGGTGGATCAATGCTCGTTCAGTGGCCAAAACGTGACGGCCACTGGGAAATGCCGGAATCTGGTCATATAGATGGTTACGGACCTAACGGCTGGAGTGGCGGTTTTATGCTCGGTGCTACGGCATATCTTGAAGATGTAACTAATGAAGCAGGAGCTTTTGTTTTCTGGCCTGAAAGTCATCACACCACTCATCAATACTTCCTTGAAAACCCTTCTCATATTGATGGTAGTTTTACTGAGCGTGATGATTGGGAAACTCGAAATTGGAGTGTGTTTTCTGATCGATCAAGCCAACCGCCAGAGCAATTCTCTGCTCAAGCCGGCGATGTAATATTTTGGCATTGCTATCTCTGCCATACGGGATCCGCAAATATTTCGTATAGACCACGTTTAGGTTTGTTTTCTCGTTGGCATCACCAAGATAGAATGAACATGCGCTACGATATACCAGAAGATATCTGGAAGTATTGGGCTATTTGACGTTGCGAAATATTTCGATAAGTCTCTTTTTAGTAACACAAACTTATTTCACTGCGTGCGACACTTCGCCAAAACAAGCACGGGTCGAAGTCGTCAATAAAGGTTATCGTTATACAAAAAATGGCTTCATAAACTCAATCAAACGCTCTGATCACTCTTCTACAGCACTGTTTATTTTGGCTGGTATGAATCCCAACAGTATAAGCAGTGGATATTCAGCATTGGAACATGCTGCCTCAGACTCAATTTCGCTACCAATGCTACTGCGGGCAGGGGCTGATCCGAACACAACCGGAGGAGTAACTACTCCGTTAATCGAAGCAATAAAAAACGGCTTTACAAAGAATGTCGATCTTTTAATCCAGAATGGTGCCGATCCAAATGGTCGCGATGCGGTGGGTAGTACTCCTCTAATAATCGCAAGTGAAGCTGGGGCATTAGAGATCGTTGAAATGCTAATTGTAGAAGGTGCGCAAATAAATTATATAACAGACTTAGGCACGACTGCCCTATCCATGGCTAAGGCTTCGGGCCATTCGGTAATTGCAAGAAAACTGGAAACATTGGGTGCTCAATCAAATTCTAATCCAGATTTACAAATATTAACTAAACCGGAAAAACTTTTAAAAAAATCACCAGCAAGATTCAAAGCAGAATTTAAAACAAGTAACGGTAACTTCCATGTAGAGGTCGTTCGATCGTGGGCCCCTAAAGCAGCTGATCGTTTTTATACACTTGTATCTCATGGATTCTTTAATAACCTATTTTTTTTCCGTATTATCCCCAATCGCTTGGTTCAATTTGGTATCCATAATCAACCTGAAATTTCATACCAATGGCAAATAACAACTTTTGAGGACGAAGAATCTGTTCAACTCAAAAATCAAAGAGGTACTATTGCATTTGCTTTTAACGAGCAACCAGCCAGTAGATCGACACAAATATTTATAAACCTTAACGACAACTCTGACTTAGATATTGCCGGTTTTGTACCATTTGCTCGCGTAATTTCTGGTATGGACGTGTTAGACTCGGTTTACTCAGGTTATGGGGAAATACCAGACCAAAAACGTATATTCTTAGAGGGAAAACAATATTTAGAAAATCATTTTCCACTGCTTGATTACATCGACACCTCCTACATTTTAGAGTAATTATTGCCCAAATCAACGACATCAATTACCTTTAACAGCAAGTCTACGTCCAAAATTAGGAGTTTGAAATTATGTATAATTCTATGTTTGATAGGGAAGTCGCACTTCGTTTAGAGCAAGAAAATAATTCGTTTGTCAGTTGTCGAACTCTGTCAATTCGCGCCCGAGATATTAATATGAACAGAAAGTCGCGAGAAATAAATCCAGACTCGATTCCTTCAGAGCCTAATCCCTCAGCAAGCGCAATGATTGACGTAGCCGAGCACAAAATCAGCCTTTCCGATTAAATCGGTCTTTGATTAGCCATAACTGCTATTCGCCAAGTTCCTCCAGAATATCCTCGGAATGTTCTACGACGTATTCCGAGATTAATTTAATCGTTGAACCGTCAATACTGGAAAAACGCCAACCAGTTTGATATTGAGGCTTGGCTCCTAAGCTCCACCTCAATTCAGCCTCTACGCGTGGTAAGTTCGAACGCATTCCTGGCAATCTTAATTTCATCCACGCTCTACCACGTTCACAAGTCAAACCACGTATATGGTCAACGTCGCCTCCTTCTAGACGAATTCCTTGAGTGCTGACATCAACAACCGTTAGACCAGTATAATGTAATGGTTCAGTCTCCGGAACTTCCATATCTACTAAACAATTTACAGCCACCCGCGGTGCCTGACGCCTTTTCAAAGAAAACCAGTCGCTCCAATTACTCAACATGAAAACCTACCTATCAGAAAAATAGTGTATCGGCTAATATATTAAATTCGCAGCGAATCGGCAGTTTAATATATTAGCATGTTTGACAACATTAAATAGTTTTTTTGCCATTTCCTTCCACAAAGGAATTTTTATCTGTAGAGTTTTAGAAAAGAAAAATAATAACACATATACAGGAGTTTTACGTGATGAAAGTATTGATGCTGAGACACTCAGCAGGATTCGAACATAGCTATCTACCGGATGCTGAGGTAGCATTTAAACAAATCGGTGCCCAAAAAGACTGGAACATAGAAACAACTCATGACGTAAAACGCCTAACTTCTGAAAAACTCGCAGAGCTAGATTTACTAGTATTCGCTACTACAGGAAATCTGCCTCTCACTGATGATCAAAAAAACAATATTATAAGTTTCGTAAAAAATGGAAAAGCGTTCATGGGAGTACATAACGCTACAGATACTGGCTATGACTGGCCTGAATATGGTAAAATGATTGGCGGGTACTTCAACGGCCACCCATGGCATCAGGAAGTCGACGTCATCGTAGAAGATACCGGACACCCATCAACTCGTATGTTGGATAACAAATTTTCTGTGACCGATGAGATTTATACTTTTAAAGACTGGGAGAGAGAAAAAACGCATGTCTTAATGCGCGTTGACAATAATAGTGTAGATATAGAAAAAGGTAACCGTGAAGACAATGACTACGCTCTTGCCTGGTGTCATGAATATGGTCGTGGCAGAGTAATGTACACGGGACTTGGCCATCCAGACCAGCTATGGCACGAAGATTGGTTTCGAGAACACATTCTTGGCAGCATGTTATGGGCATTACGTCTATCAGACTAACTATGAGATGACGTCAATCTCCATATTTTACACATAGGTTGCACGCAGATGGTTTAGTGTTATGGCATCTTGTAGGTCTTTTTTTGATAACAGAGGGTCTTTAGGTTTGAATATCAGTTTACGGCGCTCTTTCGGTAAAATAGTAAAACAGTTGTCATCAAATTCACCCTGAATGCCCGCGGCATTCAGAGTAACATAAAAAGCGGGATAATTTGTTGATACCATAATACAAAAGTCTTTTGAATCTGTTAGATCGACTTCCCACTGAACATCTGCTTTAACCAACTCACATGATTTCCATGTCGAGAACACATGCTCACTACGGTATACGCCTTCGTCACTGTGCATATCAATAAGCATAAATGTATCAGAAAGATCAGGAGCAAGTTCCCTTTTTAAAAAATCCTTTATACAAACTGAAGACCCGCGTTCAATTTTTTCTGATATTATAACGGCTTTAATCTCTTCGCCCCTGAAGGTGAAAATTCGTATGTTCACCTCAACATCAATATTCCATTGTTTGTCATTCGTAACCCATATTTGTAGTATCTCTGGTTCCTTTTGAAAAGCAGATACAATAACTGGGGCATAAAATTTTTTAGCCATGTAGTGCAGAATCTTCCATTTGCCGCCATACTCCAAAGACGACCAAGAACACACAGGCCATAAATCATTTAATTGCCAATATAGCGTACCCATACAAATTGGCATCAAATGTCTCCAGTACTCAACAGCTGTTTTAATCGCAAGACCCTGTTGAACTTGGCTCAAATACACAAAATTGGCGAAACCATCCGGCATCCGGAAATACCGTGTGAACATCTCAATGATTTTTGAATTTCCACCAACATTCCGTTGATGATGCTCCATGATCGGTGCGGTAACATTAAACTGATCCTCCGAAGCATAAGTCCTGATCGTATCCAGAGACGGGAACGACTGATATCCAAATTCGGAACAAAATCGCGGTTTTATTTTATAGTATTCATCAAATGATTTTCCCGAGTGCCATACCTCCCAATAATGCATATCGCCGCGAGAATCGTCATGCCAGTTATCTGAATAATCACCCCTTCCTCCACTTGGCGACGACGGCCAGTAGGAACGTGATGGATCACAAGCATCTACAATTTTCCCTATGACCCCTTCCGTTAGTCGGTCATAGTCCACCAGATACCGATCTCTGTTTTCACGCGAAACATCAAACCAATTTAAGGCACCGAGATTCTCGTTATTCCCGCACCATAAAGCAATACATGTATGATCTCGAAGACGTTTAACCTGGTAAGAGACTTCCATTTCTACACTTTTCAAAAACTTATCTGTTGCTGGATATGTTGAACACGAAAACATAAAATCTTGCCAGACAAGAAGTCCTTTTTCATCACATAGATCATAAAAATCATCCGATTCATATTGGCCTCCACCCCAGACTCGCAACATGTTCATATTTGCATCAACGGCACTACTCAACAAATCATCAATCAGTGACCTAGTCTGTCTTGAAGGCATCGCGTCACAAGGTATCCAATTTGCTCCCTTTGCAAAAACATCAACACCATTGACACGAAACTTGAATCCGAGTCCTCTTTCATCTTCTTCCATAACCAATTGTAAATCGCGAAATCCTATTCTTTTTTTCAATTTTTGACCAGAAATAGTAACTTCAAGATTATATAAAGGCTGAGCCCCGTAACCGTTAGGCCACCAGATCTGGGGATTTTCAACGTCAATATTATGACAGATGATATTATTGCCCTGGTTTAACTTAAAAATTTTAGCAGCATGCCGACCATCTATTAAAAGAACTAATTCTCTTTCACATTCCTCTGCTGAATATAACTCTACAGTCACTTCTAAATGACAAACATCTTTTTTGTGAGATTGATGAGTTACGACGTGCTCTATCCGAACCGGTTGCGCGGTATTAAGATAGATTTCTCCATACAAACCAGCCACCATGAGACAACAACCCCAATCCCATCCAGCATGACATTGAACTTTTCGCACCAAATTTCTATTCGAAGATTGTATGGGATATTTGCAACCTGGAACTTCATATGGGAGATCTAATGCTCTAATATCTGCTTCTTTCTCAGCAGATCTAATTTTAACAACAAGCTTATTTTCTCCCACCAATAAAAAAGGCTTTACTTCCCAACGGCGACGAACAAACATATTATCACTATGCCCAATCACATGACCATTAATTATCACTTCTGCAATCGTATCAATACTATCAAAATTTATAAAAACGGAAGGAGATTCAATAAAAGCTTCTTCTAATTGGAAAAGACGAGAAAAAACCCAATCTTCCCTATTCAAATATTGCAAATCTATTTCATTTTTTCCCCAGTAAGGATCTTTGATTTTTCCCGCCAGCAACAAAGCACTATGAACATCTCCAGGTATTTGAACGTCCACACAATTGCCTGCCCCCTCCACACACCATGTTCCAGCAAGGTCTAACTTAATCTGCTCCAAAAAATAGCTCCTAATTAATTTTTTCCGGATCTCCAATTACACCAGAATCTGTGATTTCTTTGATTTGAGCTTCGGTATATCCAAGTTCACAAAGTATTTGTCTGTTTTGTTCGCCTAGCAAAGGTGCTGCCTCAGGTTTTTTTGCAGGCGTCGAGGACAAACGCAGCGGCGTCCCAACATGTCGCATAGATCCTAGCTTAGGGTGATCGACCGTGTGTAGCATATTATTAATTCCAAGTTGTGGATCTTGTAACGCCTCTTGAGTAGTCTTTATTGGAGCCACCAAGAGATCATATTCTTCGAGTACAGGTATCCAATCAGCATTACGGCGTTTGGCGAAGACGGGCTCGAGTATCGAGTTAAGAGCCGACCGGTGATCCTTAGCCGACTCAAGATCTTGAAAGCGATCATCACGGGACAAACCGTCGACACCAGTAGCCTTTTCTAAATCACCCATTAAATCTGCGAAGGAACGAAACAAAGCCGTAACCATTAGATAACCATCCGCGGTCTTAAAAACTGCCCCATCTAATGGATTTCCCCTTGGATGAGAGGCTCCCCCCGAGCCATCGTCTTCTTTTGGATCGCCACCGTTAAGCAACGAAGATGTAGTCCACGCTTGCATACTCATCATACCATCTAAAAGTGACGTCTCAACGTACTGGCCTTCGCCTGAACGCTCGCGGGCTAATAAGGCTATCAAAATAGCCTGAGCCAACAACATTCCACCAGTAAAATCTGACACGGTGAAAGGAAGACGCTGCGGTCCGGTAACACCGATAAAACGTGCCGCAGCCCCACTCAACGCCTGTGCCATTGATTCATGGCCACCTTTATTTCTTTCAACGTAGGGACCAGTAGATCCGTATCCAGATCCTACTGCGTATACTAAACGGGGATATGTTTTTCTTAAAGTTTCATAACCTAAACCTAATTTTTCCATTACTTTTCCGGAACGGAAGTTGTGAACTAAGACATCCGCGTCCTTCAACAGACGGTGAACAATTTCTAAACCCCGTTCTGTTTTCAGATTAATAGAGAGACTGCGTTTACTAAGGTTCAAACCTGCAAAAGGAAGACTTTGGCCATTGTACCACGGTCCAAAGTCTCTCGCTAGATCGCCACCTCTCGGTCTCTCAATCTTAATAACTTCGGCTCCATGTTCGGCTAATACCTGAGTCGCCGCCGGACCAAATATCACCTGCGTAAAATCAATTACGCGAAAACCTTTAAGTGCAGTCATACTCTAATCCTAACTAAATATATCCATGATAATTATCTTCTATAAATTGTATAATTACACCTTTATTCACCAACAGCTACTTGCGACAACAAAAAGGTAAACATAATTTGGTTTTTCTAATACAGTCATAACCGAGCCCTTCAATCGAATTGAAATTCAACCAAAAACGAATCTTGCTATGAATCGACAGCCAAATATACTTATCTTGCAATCTGATCAGCACCGCGCAGACTGCATCGGGTCTTACGGGAACCCGGACGTCCAAACACCGAATATTGACAGTCTGGCCGATGACGGCGTGCGCTATACCCAATCTTTCTGTCCTTATCCGGTATGCACTCCATCCAGATATTCTTTTCTTTCTGGCCTCTACGTACGGCAACATTTAGGAGGCAGCAACCACTGTACTCTACCCGCTGGCTTGCCTACATTTCCCAAGTTACTCCGAGAAGCTGGATATCAAACTAAAGCTGTTGGGAAAATGCATCTAACACCAACATACGCTGATGTTGGATTTAACGAATTAATTTTAGCAGAACAAAACGGTGACGGGCGATACGACGACGATTATCATCGGTGGTTAAAAGCTGAAGGTCTCAATAATTTTATAGATCTATTAGACCAAGAAAAAGAATATCGAGAGCATGCTCCTATGAAATACTGGGAAAACGTAGGCGCTATGGTGTCAGACTTAGATGAGGTCCATCATTCGACAACTTGGATTGGAGATCGAGCTGCTGAAGAGATCTCCACGTGGAACAATGAAGGTCAACTCCTTATGACCAGTTTTATCAAACCTCACCACCCATTTGATCCCCCGAGCGAATGGGCAAAAAAATATAATCCAAATGACCTTTCCCTCTTACCAGGCTATACGACCAAACCGACTAAACAAGACCTTAATTTCAGCTCTGGTTATTTCCCTTACGACCAAATGACTGAAGGAAAAATACGCCATGCCATGGCACATTACTACGCTTTAATTTCACAAATAGATTTTCAAGTGGGACGCTTGATTGAAATACTGAAAGAAAAAGATCTGTACGATAATACAATCATTATCTACAACAGTGATCATGGTGACTATATGGGACACCATCATTTGTTATTAAAGGGCAATTATATGTACGATCCTTTA
>MDTG01006912.1_pt1 | contig 13704 bp, 12 predicted proteins | sample 811421 | NCBI WGS metagenome assembly MDTG01 (sample SAMN05326645, study PRJNA326480) | marine metagenome | isolation source: seawater | place: Pacific Ocean: South East | collected 2011 | reverse complement strand
TGGCATCATAAAATATGTTGAAAGCAACAGATTTTTTACCGTCTAGCATCAAGTTATTTACAAACTTAGTCACCACTGTGTCTCCAAATTTAGGATCTGGTAAAACTAATCTCTCTTTTGCACTACTTTTTCTCATATCAGTAAAGTACTTAAAATTATTTCTTAGGACGCTTGGCTCCGTATTTAGATCTTCTTTGTAACCTACCTTCTACACCGGCTGTATCCAATGCTCCTCGAACAATATGATACTTAACTCCGGGTAAATCTTTAACTCGGCCACCCCTTACAAGTACAATAGAGTGCTCTTGTAAATTGTGACCCTCGCCTGGTATGTAGGCAGAGACCTCAATTCCATTTGTTAATCTAACTCTGGCGACTTTTCTCATTGCCGAGTTTGGTTTTTTTGGAGTAGTCGTATAAACCCTGGTACACACTCCTCTTCTTTGAGGACAAGCATTAAGAGCTACAGCCTTACTTTTTGTAGGTTTATTAACTCTTCCTTTTCTTATTAACTGTTGAATAGTTGGCATATCTTTAAAAATATTCACTTTCAATTAAACACAATACCGCCAAAAAACGGGAGGGCAAAGATACGCAGATTTTTTAAATATTCAACTAGTTTCACATTTTTCCCACTTTTTTTTCTTTATTAAATATATGTGGTTCTAAAAAGCCCTTTAAATAAGAGGGCCAAGGCATTTTTTTTGCTTTAAATTTTTTCGTCTTATTAAATCAGCACCATAAACTCTTTTAGTTATTTTTGATTTATGCAAAATTTTATAAACCAATTAAATGATGTTCAGCAGCAAGCTGTTCTCTCAACAGAAGGTCCCAATATGATTCTAGCAGGAGCGGGATCGGGAAAAACAAGAGTACTCACATTTCGCGTTGCATATCTTCTATCTAAAGGGATTGATTCCTTTAATATTCTTGCATTAACGTTCACAAATAAAGCAGCAAAAGAAATGCGTGGCCGAATTGAAAAAATTGTTGGGATAGAGGCAAGGAATTTGTGGATGGGCACTTTTCACTCTATCTTTGCAAAAATTTTACGCAACGAACATAATAAAATAGGATATCCCTACAATTTTTCTATTTACGATACCTTAGACGCCAAAAATTTAATTAAAACGATAATTAGAGAGCTTGGGTTGGATGACAAAATATATAAACCCGGAATGGTTTACAATAGAATATCTGCAGCCAAAAACAATTTAATCTCTGCAAAGTCCTACAATAATGACCCCGCAATAATTGCTGAAGACAAAAGAATGGGTAAATCCGAAATAGGTAAAATATACCAAATATATGATTTGCGATGTTTAAAAGCGGGAGCAATGGATTTTGATGACCTTTTATTTAAAACCTATACTCTATTTAAAACATTTCCCGAAGTTTTATTCAAACATCAGCAATTATTTAAATATATTTTAGTTGACGAATATCAAGATACAAATTATGCTCAGTATACAATTGTAAAAATGCTAGCCAAGATTCACCAGAACATATGTGTTGTAGGAGACGATGCTCAAAGTATTTATTCCTTTAGAGGAGCGAACATCGAAAATATATTAAATTTCCAAAAAGATTATTCTAATACTCAATCTTTCAAGTTGGAACAGAACTACAGATCATCAAAAAATATTGTTGCTGCTGCTAATGCAGTTATTGCAAAGAACAAAGACCAGTTTGAAAAAGATGTATGGACTGACAATGAGCAAGGACCGAGAATCAAGGTAATCAAGACAAAAACTGATAATGAAGAAGGGAGAGTAGTTGCTGATAAAATCATGAACTTAAAACTAGAATATCAACTTCACAACAACGAATTTGCCGTCCTATATAGAACCAACGCTCAATCGAGAGCTATGGAAGAAGCGCTAAGAAAACTTAATATTCCATACAAAATATATGGAGGTCTTTCCTTTTACCAAAGAAAAGAAATTAAAGACTTACTTTCCTACTTTAGAATGACCTTCAATCCAAACGATGAAGAAGCACTAAAAAGAGTTATTAATTATCCAACAAGAGGAATTGGAAAAACAACACTCGATAAACTAATTTTAACTGCCAACCAAAATGATAAGAGTATATGGGAAATCATTTCTAACATAAATACTTTTAATACTGGAATCGGGAATGGAGCCAAGAATAAAATTAAAAATTTTGTAACTATGATATTAAGTTTTGGAAGCGAACTTTATCGTAAAAACGCTTTCGACTTAGGTCAACACATTGCCTCTCATGCAGGATTGTTGAAAGAATTACATGATGATAAAACTCCAGAGGGTATTTCAAGATATGAAAATATACAAGAACTTTTAAATGGTTTGAAACAATTTTCAGCTCAGGAGGAGCCCGGTGATGTTCCCAAACAAACTCTCGATAAATTCATGGAGGAAGTCGCTTTATTGACCGATACAGATAATGAAAGCCAGGACGATTTCAACAAGGTTTCCCTCATGACTATTCACAGCGCAAAGGGTTTAGAATTCCCTCACGTATTTATTGTTGGCATGGAAGAAAATCTATTTCCTTCTCAACTTTCTGCAAATTCAAGGTCAGAATTGGAGGAAGAAAGAAGACTATTTTATGTTGCCTTGACCCGAGCTGAAAAGGTTGCTTTTTTAAGTTATGCTCAAACGCGATTTAAATTTGGTAATATTACATATGCAGAACCTAGTAGGTTTATATCTGAAATACCATTAGACTTTATAGAAATGCCTGAAGTTAGGCCCCCCAGAAACTATGCAGGAACCCAACTAAATGAAACAAATCACTTCGCAGGGCGATCTCCTATACCTCCTGGAAAAAAACTCGTGAGTTTAGAGCGGGCCTCAAAACTCAATGAATCTGAGGCCACAGCCGGAATTGAACGTTCAAATTCAAATCTAAAGGAAGGCCAAACGGTTGAGCATTTAAGATTCGGTAGGGGAGAGGTTATGAAGGTAGAAGGAATAGGGCCAAATAAAAAAGCAGTAATTTCGTTTGGAAAACATGGTCAGAAACAAATACTTTTGAAATTTGCCAAACTTAAAATAGTTGGGTAGATTTAAAGATTATACTATATAACATATGGATTATAACACTATGCGTTCTTCATTAGTCATCCCTGAATATGGAAGAAATATTCACAAAATGATAGAACATGCCATTTCTGTTAAAGATAGAAATGAGAGAAATCACATCGCAAGATCAATCGTAAAAATCATGGGTCAAGTTAAACCGCAATTTAAAGAAGCCGATGATTTCATCCAAAGTCTTTGGGACCATATGATCATAATATCTGATTTTAAATTGGATGTAGATTCACCCTATCCATTGCCAGATAAAGAGGAGTTAGTTAAGCCACCTAAAAGAGTAGCTTACCCTCAAAATAAGATTAGATTCCGTCACTATGGCAAATCAATAGAAAGTTTTATCGATAAAGCATGTGAAATGGAAGATGGAAAAGATCGAGATTCCTTCATTTACTACATAGCAAATATGATGAAGAAAAACTATCTTCTTTACAACAGAGATAGCGTAAATGACGAATTAATCTTCGATCAACTAAGAACACTTTCAAATGGAAAACTAAAAATGCCAGAAAACCAATCACTAAAACATGCTGGTGCCTTAGTTGGTAAAAAAACTTCAAATAACAAAGGAAGTAACAGAAGACAATCTAATAACAATAAAAAAGGAGGAAAAAGATCATTTAAAAGAAGATAAAGCATGGAAAGTTTTGTTATAAATGGCGGTAATCGTTTAGAGGGTGAAATTATTCCTCAGGGAGCTAAAAATGAAGCTTTGCAAATCTTATGTGCCGTTTTATTGACTCCAAAAAAAGTTACCATTTCCAACCTTCCGAACATTGTTGATGTAAATAAGTTAATTGATTTACTAAAAAGTATGGGCGTTAAGGTTAATCAGCTTAATGAGTTCGATTATGAATTTCAGGCAGATGATGTTAACTTGGACTATATGACATCGGAGGATTTCAAGTCTAAGGGATCTAGCTTAAGAGGTTCAATAATGATTGTGGGCCCTCTACTCGGAAGGTTTGGAAGAGGATATATTCCAGCTCCGGGAGGTGACAAAATTGGAAGAAGAAGAGTAGACACTCATTTCGTAGGATTTCAAAAGTTAGGAGCAAATTTTGAGTACCAGGCTGCTAGCAAATTTTACAAAGTTGAATCTCCAAAACTACGAGGTTGTTACATGCTGCTGGATGAAGCTTCTGTAACTGGTACTGCCAATATTGTCATGGCAGCTGTCCTAGCTAAAGGAACAACTCAAATTTATAATGCTGCATGTGAGCCTTATTTACAGCAATTGTGTGAAATGCTCAATAGAATGGGAGCGAAAATATCAGGTGTTGGTTCAAATTTACTAACTATTCAAGGAGTTGAATCATTGGAGGGCACAGAACATAGAATTTTACCTGACATGATAGAAATTGGCTCTTTCATAGGTTTGGCTGCCATGACAGAATCAAACATTACTATAAAAGATGTGTCTTACAAAAATCTAGGAATTATTCCAAACACCTTCAAACGTCTTGGCATTCAAATGGAATTAGTCGGGGACGATATAATAATTCCATCTCAAGAACAATACGAGGTAGAAAAATTCATCGATGGTTCAATTATGACTATTGCTGATGCCCCTTGGCCTGGATTTACTCCAGACCTATTAAGTATAATGTTAGTAACAGCAATTCAAGCAAAGGGTTCTGTTCTCATTCATCAAAAAATGTTTGAGTCAAGACTATTTTTTGTTGACAAATTAATTGATATGGGAGCTCAAATTATCTTGTGTGATCCACACAGAGCAACGGTAATCGGACATAATAAGCAACAACGCTTAAGAGGTGTCACTATGACTTCGCCAGATATTAGAGCAGGTGTATCATTGTTGATAGCTGCTTTATCGGCAAACGGCACATCTACAATTAACAATATTGAACAAATTGACAGAGGATATCAAAATATAGACGTGCGCTTAAAAAATTTAGGAGCTGATATCAACAGAATTAGCCAATGAAAAGACTTCTTCTAATAATAAGTATTCTAATTGGATTATCATTCTTCATGGGCAAAAAAGAAAAACCTATTGAGGGTTTAATGGTTGGAAATATTGCTCCTAATCTTAAAGGAGCCTCTCCAAATGGTGACACGTTGAGCTTAATTAACTTAAGAGGAAACTTTGTTTTAATTGATTTTTGGGCCTCTTGGTGTAGGCCTTGTCGTTACGAAAATAAAAATCTTGTTGAAACGTTCAAACACTTTAACAACTATGTTTTTCCTGTTAAAAAAACATGGATAGGTCGAACAAAAAAAGTACAAGGTTTCAAAATCTTTAGTGTTTCGCTTGATGCACGTAAAGATTCCTGGATGAAAGCAATTAAAGATGACCAACTTACTTGGCCGTGGCACATTTCTGATTTAAAACATTGGAATAGTAAACTCGCAGCTAAATACAATATTATGACTATTCCCACCAACTTTTTACTCGATCCAAAGGGTAAGATTATTGGAAAAAACTTAAAAGGAAAGGAACTAGACATGCAATTAGAATCTTTAAGATATAAAACTGAATAAATAGTCTAGTATTAAAATCTATCCTTTTTTTATCGTAATTTTGCCAAAATTTCAATAATCTGACACAATACTGTGTCAGTTTGTCTTGTATTTGTTCAGTTTAACAATTGGCAAGGCTATTGATATTATTGTTAAATGAGTTACCAAACTAAAAAGTAAATGGGTAAAAAGGAAGAAAAAGCAAACAAAGAAGAAGTTAAACACAATAAAGAGGAAGAAAAAAAAGAAGAGTCTAAGAAAGAAGCCGAGGAGATTTCAATTGAAGATAAACTTGAACAGGCTGAAGATAAATTTCTACGAATTTTCTCCGAATATGAAAATTTCAGAAAAAGAACTCAAAAAGAAAAGGCAGAATTAATTTCGGGAGCTGCCGCAGATGTATACAAAGTTCTCCTTCCAATTCTAGATGACTTGGATAGAGCAAAAGAGAATATTGAAAAAGCTGAAGATATTACTTCCCTGAGACAAGGACTTGAGTTGATTTTTGATAAACTAACTAAATCTTTAAAATTGAATGGGCTTGAAGTAATGGATGTAAAGGACCAAGACTTCAACGCAGATGAACATGAGGCTATTACAAATATTCCTGCACCCTCTGAAGAATTAAAAGGCAAGGTGATTGAAGTGGTTGAGCAAGGATATACTTTAAAAGGTAAAATCATTCGATTTCCTAAAGTAGTTGTAGGAGCATAGGTTAAATAAACATTTATGTCAAAAAGAGATTATTACGAGGTATTAGGTGTGAGCAAATCGGCTGATGATAAAGAAATCAAGAAAGCCTACAGAAAGCTTGCAGTGAAGCATCACCCTGATAAAAACCCGAACGATAGTGTAGCCGAAGAGAAATTTAAGGAAGCGGCTGAAGCATATGAAGTTTTAAGTGACGCGCAGAAAAAAGCGCGTTATGATCAATTTGGTCATGCTGGAATGGGAGGAGCTGCCGGTGGTCATGGTGGTTTTAGTGGCGGAATGTCCATGGACGACATTTTTGAAAACTTTGGTGATATTTTTGGAGGATTCGGGTTCGGAGGAGGAAACGGAAGGTCTAGAGGTGGAAGAAGAGTAAGTAGAGGATCTAATATAAGAATTAAAGTTTCTCTAACTTTAGAGGAAATTGCAGAAGGAGTCGAAAAGAAAGTAAAAGTAACCAAAGACAATTCGTGCGAAAGTTGTAATGGGTCTGGTGCTGAGGGTTCAAGCGGTTACAGCACTTGTTCACCTTGTAATGGGTCCGGTCAGGTAACACGAGTAACCAATACTTTTCTCGGACAAATGCAAACTGCATCAACTTGTCCAACATGCAATGGGCAAGGGAGTGTAATTACGGATAAATGTAAAAAATGCAATGGCAAGGGCGTTGAGCGAGGAGAGGCTGTCATACCTATTAACATTCCTGCTGGTGTTGAAGATGGAATGCAACTTCAAGTAAGTGGTCAGGGAAATATGGGAGGTCGTGGAGGAGTTGCTGGTGATTTGTTGGTTGTTATTGAGGAGAAAGCACACGATGATTTTCAACGGGAAGGACAGAATTTGCATTTTGATCTTTTTGTGAATTTTGTTGATATCGCTCTTGGAACTCAAATAGTGGTTCCAACTTTAAAAGGAAAAGTAAAAATAAAATTAGAAGAAGGGACCCAATCTGGAAAGCTTTTGCGATTGAGGGGAAAAGGTTTACCAAGTGTTAATGGATATGGAACCGGCGATATTATTGTAAATGTTAATGTATGGACTCCACAAAAACTTTCATCTGATGAAAAGAAAATACTTGAAAAGTTGAGAGATTCTGACAATTTCAAACCTAATCCGGGTAAAAAAGACAAAGGATTCTTTGAACGAGTGAAAGAATACTTCAATTAAAACAAAGCCTCATGACTGAGGCTTTTTTAGTTACCCAACCTCATTAATTAACACTAATCGTTAACAAACTTTAATTTGATACAATAAAATCTTCCATCATTTTCGTTATTTTAGTTCATTAGGACTATGGCAATTAAATATATTATTAAAGCCCATAAAGTTGTAAAGAGATATAACAATCATACAGCTTTGAATAAGGTAAGTATAAAAATACCAAAGGGCTCAATATACGGCTTACTCGGACCGAATGGAGCAGGAAAAACAACCTTTATAAGATTGATTAATCAAATCACAAAGCCAGATAAAGGAGAAATTTTATTCTACAATAGGCCTTTAGCAGAAGAACACATTCAAAAAATAGGTTACTTACCAGAGGAAAGAGGGTTATATAAAAAAATGAAAATTGGTGAGCAATCGATGTATCTTGCTCAACTTAAAGGAATGTCTAAAGTTGAGGCAAAAAGAAAACTAACTGAATGGTTTGATAAATTTGACATATTAGATTGGTGGCATAAAAAAGTGGAAGACCTATCAAAAGGTATGGCTCAAAAAATACAATTTATAGTTACCGTAGTTCATGAACCCGAACTTTTAATTTTAGATGAACCATTTTCAGGATTTGACCCAATAAACACTGAATTAATTAAACAAGAAATACTCAAATTAAAGAGAAAAGGAACAACCATTATTTTTTCTACGCACAATATGCAAAGCGTAGAAGAAATATGCGATTATATAACATTAATAAACCAATCAGAGACTATTATTGAGGGTCCAATTGAAGAAGTAAAAAAACAGTTTAGTAAAAATACATATGTCATCCATTTTATAGGTAACATGATTACTTTTACGAATGCATTGTGGACTGGTTTTGAATTATTAAAAAAAGAAGAAATTTCAAAAACAGAATTTAAGGTAACGGTTTCTCCAAACGGACAAAATTCTATCAATGAATTACTGCAAAATATACTACACGGATGTAAGATAAAATCTGTACATGAATCCTCTGCAAATATGCATGATATCTTTATAAAGGCTGTTGCAGAATCAAATGAACCTAAAAATGTGAGTAAAGAAAAGTGTAATGAGTAAATTACGATTAGTTGTTCAAAGAGAATACAAAACAAGGTTACAAAAAAAATCTTTTTTGGTACTTTCCATTATTTTGCCCTTTATTATCGCTGGACTTGTTATGGCACCTATTCTTATTCAGCAAGCTACTTTCAAACAAAAAACTGTTCTAATTGTTGACAACACACTTACATTTGGTGATTTACTTGAAAAAAATAAAAGCTCAAAATATATTAAGTATGTAAATATGCCGATGGAAGCAACAATAGAGTATGTTGCTGACCGGTTTGAGAATTCGCGAGATACAATGGTTTTACATCTTAATAAAAACTTCGGAGTTATTCCAAATAGCCCTGGACAACTATACAATAACGGTCATCCTGGTCCAGGAGTTTTAAAAACCATAAAAAATGATTGTTTTGACCTTTTTAGAAAAATACAGGTATTGGTATACACTAAATCTAAACTAAATTTAAATAAATTAGATGATACTTGTAACATACAATACGAAGGTCTTGGCATAAACCCGCAGGTAAAATCATATTTATCTCTAGCTGGTGGTTTATTAATGTATTTGCTAGTATTAATTTACGGTATACAAGTCATGAGAGGTGTTTTGGAGGAGAAATCAAATAGAATTATTGAAATTGTCCTGTCATCAATAAAACCAGTAAAACTAATGTGGGGTAAAATCATTGGAATTGGTTTAGTCGGCATAACACAATTTTCAATTATTATCATTTCCGCAGTGGCTATTTTCAGTATCGTTCAATCAGTTGTGGATATAGACGCATCTGAACTCGTTAATAACCAAATTAAAAAAAATGGCCAAATTAAAAAGATAGATCCTAAAACAGGAGAATTGGTGCAGATAGACATTCCGGCACCTTCATTAACTCCTGAAGAAATTGATACTATTTATGCCATTGAAGGTTTAGAAGGATTTCTGCCAACCTTTCTTGTTGTAATGCCCTTTTTATTTACAGGTGGATTTCTTCTCTATGCCTCTTTTTTTGCTGCTGTTGGTTCAGCTTCAAATCCTGATACCGAAACTCAACAATATATATTGCCCATCACAGTTCCTATAATTTTAAGCATGATTATTGCCGCCACAGTCATGGATAATCCTAATTCTGATTTAGCATACTATGCTTCTATGTTTCCCTTGACCTCCCCTATTGTCATGGCCTCAAGACTTCCCTTTATAAACTTGAATACAGACTGGTGGCAAGTAGCAGCAGCAGTTATTCTTTTATTTGGCTGTGTATGGTTAAGCACAAGGTTTGCCGCTAAAGTATATAAAACAGCTATTTTAATGTATGGTCAAAAATTAAGTTACCGCAATATATGGAAATGGTTTAAACAAAGTAATTCATGAAAGTTGCTGTTATTGATATAGGTACTAACACATTTAATCTACTGGTTGCACATAAACCAAATAGAAGATTAATACCAATAGCCATTCATAAAGAATTTGTTTTTCTGGGAAAAGGTGGAATAAATAATGATATAATTCAAGAGGATGCAATTTTGCGAGGTTTAAAAACAATAAAGAAATTTAAGGAAATAGCAGATGAGTTAGGTGTAACCAAAATCATTGCGATTGCAACCTCCGCGGTAAGAAATGCAAAAAACGGAAATGATTTTGCGCACAAAGTAAAATCCTTAACAGGTATTGAAATAGAAATCATAAACGGCAACCAAGAGGCTGAATACATATATAACGGTTCAAGGGAAGCAACCAACCTTGGGGAAGATCCGGTTTTAATTATGGATGTGGGAGGGGGTAGCACTGAGTTCATTATTTGTGACCGTTATCAAGTGTACTGGAAAAAAAGTATTGAGGTTGGAGCGGCCAGATTATTTGAACAATTTCACAAATCCGACCCCATTCTGCAAGAGGAAATTGAAGATATTGAAACACATCTTGAAAAGAAATTAAATCAAGTAATTCAAAAAGCTAATGATTTTGAAGTTGAAACTTTAATTGGATCCTCAGGTGCCTTCACGTCTATTGCAAAAATGATTGCGCATCGATTAAACGAGTCCGAAAAATTAATTCACTCTAGTGAATATGAATTTAATATTCTGGAATTTGAAAATATAAAGGAGAAGATCATTTACCTAACGCTTGAGGAAAGATTTAAAATACCTGGATTAATTAAAGAAAGAGCCCCAATGATTATTGTTGGCACAGTGCTTGTATCATTTATTCTAGAAAAATTAAATATACAGAGGTTTAAATTGGCACGATATTCTCTAAAAGAAGGAGTGGCAATCAAATTTTTAAACTGTATTACACACTAAAAAAATAGGAATGGGTAAAATATTAGTTATAGATGACGAAAGACCGATAAGAAGAACGCTTTGTGAAATTCTTGAATTTGAGAGATTTCAAGTTGATCAAGCTGAAAATGGTGAAGAAGGTCTAAAAATGGCTCGAGAAAGCGAGTATGATGTTATTTTATGTGATATTAAGATGCCTAAAATGGATGGTATCGAGGTTCTTGAAAAAATTAAAGAATTAGATTATGATTCAACTATTGTAATGATTTCAGGTCATGGAACAATTGATACTGCCGTAGATGCTTTAAAAAAAGGAGCGTTTGATTACCTCCCAAAACCACCTGATTTGAATCGACTACTTGTTACTGTTCGAAATGCTATGAATAAAAAAGAATTGGTACAAGAAACAAAAGTTTTAAAGAAAAAACTGAACAAAGTAAAATCAGCTAATATTATTGGAGAATCAAAGGCAATTAAAAACGTTATCGAAATTATAGACAAAGTTGCACCAACCGATGCTAGAGTTTTAGTTACTGGAGGTAATGGCTCAGGAAAAGAATTGGTTGCTCGTCAAATTCACGAAAAAAGCCATCGAGCTAAATCTTCATTAGTTGAAGTAAATTGCGCAGCGATCCCCTCAGAGCTAATTGAATCCGAACTTTTTGGTCATGAAAAAGGAGCTTTTACATCCGCACATAAGCAACGTAAAGGGAACTTTGAAAGTGCAAATGGTGGAACTCTTTTTTTAGACGAAATTGGTGACATGAGTCTTTCTGCACAAGCAAAAGTACTTAGAGCTCTTCAAGAAAATAAGATTACTCGCGTTGGAGGCGAAAAAGAAATTAAAGTTGATGTGCGAGTGGTTGCTGCTACCAATAAAGATTTAAAAGAAGAGATTGCGAAAGGAAATTTTAGAGAAGATTTGTACCACAGATTAAGTGTAATTATAATTGAAAACCCCTCCTTAAACGATAGAAAAGAGGATATTCCTCTTCTTTCGGACTTCTTCACAAAACAAATTTGTGAAGAACATGGAATTGCTCCTAAAATAGTTTCCACAGAGGGACTAGATGAACTTCAGAAAATTAATTGGACCGGTAACATCAGAGAATTTAGAAATGTGATGGAAAGATTAATTATTCTTTGTGGTAATGAAATAACACAAAAAGATGTAATGGATTTTGCAAGACCTTTAAGTCAAGATTAAAACATTTAACCGTGTATCAAAACAAAATCACATCTATTTATTTACTAAATATTTTTAACGTTATTTTACCATGAGCTAATTAATAGTAATTAAATTTTATAATATGTTCTTATTGTTTTTTAAGAAAATTGATGTTCCGTTTTTGTTTCGCTTTGCTTTATCTTGTGAAAAATGAAACGCCCATAATGTTTTAAATTGAATTTGAAACATTTAAGAAAACTGAGGGTTTAATTTTTAAAACAACAAAATCCTTAATTTTGCTTACAGATGACTGAAACAACTCTTCTAATAAAAGCTGAAAGGTATTTAAAGCTCTGCTATAGAGAGTTGGATAAGGAACATTTGTATGAAAATCGTTGGTCAGAGGTAAAGAAGCAAATTGATAAATCAGGAACCTATGAATTACTCGAATTCGAACTAAAATATGGGACAAAAGTAGCTTGGCGTAATTCCAATAAATGTATTGGAAGACTTTTTTGGAAAGCTATGGATGTTTTTGATAGGAGAGCGTTAGACTCTGTTGATGCCATTTTTGCTGCACTCTTCGAACACATTGATGCGGCGACAAATGGCGGTAATATAAAATCAACCATTAGTGTATTTAATCCAAATAAAGAAATTCTAATTTGGAATCCTCAACTATTGAGTTTCGCTGGTTATAAAAATTCTGATGGAACTACAACGGGTGACCCTAAACAGCTGGATTTCACAAAAGAATGTATCAAATTAGGCTGGAAGCCAAAAATGGGCCAATTTGATATTTTGCCATTAGTTGTTCAAATTGGCAATCACACTCCAGTATGGCGAAAAATTCCATCAAACATAATTACTTTAGTTCCAATTGAGCATCCAGAAATTAAATCATTGAAAGATTTAAAATTGCAGTGGTACTCAACTCCAATTATTTCAAATATGACTTTAGAAATAGGAGGAATTGAATTTAAGGCTGCTCCATTCAATGGCTGGTATATGGGAACAGAAATTGGTGCAAGAAACTTTGCAGATGAAGGACGCTACAATATGCTGCCCAAAGTTGCTCAATTAATGGGACTAAACCTAAGAGATAAAATAAACTTATGGAAAGACAGAGCAATAGTTGAACTTAATCATGCTGTTTTGTATTCATTTAAAAAAGCGGGTGTGAAAATAGTTGACCATCACACTGCTTCAAAACAATTTATGCAGTTTATGAAAAAAGAAGCTAAAGAGAAACGTGAGGTAACTGCTGACTGGTCTTGGATTGTCCCTCCCATATCTGGTTCTACCACCGAAGTTTTTCATACAGAAATGAATGATTTTATTAAATCTCCAAATTACTTTTACAGAGTTGAACCGTGGGAGTAACTTACCAAAAGTATCATTTTTCTGCTAAATACAATTCGATTTTATAGCATTCAGTTGTTTGAAAATAACAATAAGAAACCTTCACGTAAACATCTGATAGCTTTTTGTGTAACCGGGGCGCGAATTGAGCCAAAGCTGGTGTTAACTATAAAGAAAATTTATGAAATTAAACAAAAAGATATTTAGATATATTTAAAGATCACTTATATATTTTTAATTTAGGTAATGACGCACTTTTCCAAACAGATTTTAAATTGTTGCATTATTTAGTGAAGATGGTAAAAGATTATTAAATTGAAAACTAAATCAATATTTATAAAAACCAATTTTGATGACACAACACTACAAGCATCC
>MDTG01317943.1_pt1 | contig 13706 bp, 11 predicted proteins | sample 811421 | NCBI WGS metagenome assembly MDTG01 (sample SAMN05326645, study PRJNA326480) | marine metagenome | isolation source: seawater | place: Pacific Ocean: South East | collected 2011 | reverse complement strand
CTTAAAAAAAAAAGTTTAAATTTTTTTTTTTTTTTTTTTCTAAAACTTTCTTAGTTTTAGTCGTTAGTAAAAGTAAAATAGAAAAATGTTGCTATTCCTGGAGATTAAAATGATTTCACTCACAAAAATTATAGATCCGTTATCTGGTTACATTTCTAAAGTAAAATCAGATAGCAATGAAAGACAAAAAAATAATCAAAATAATTCAATTTATATAAAAGGGCCCTCTAAACTTTTATCAGCTGATGATGCGAATAAAGCTGCTTATATTAATAGATTAAATTCAGAAATTGATGAAATAATTTCTGGATTACAAAATTTAAGAGATGGAAAAGAAATCATCAACCGAACTGAAGTTGCTTATCAGGATGCACTTAGGAACCTTGAAGAAATGTTATCTATCGTAAATGATATACAACAACATGAAAAATCTTTATTTGATTTGTCTTCAGATTCAAGTGATTTACAATCTTCGTTATCTAAATATAATGATGAATTTGAAAAAATTATAAGTAATACTAAGTTTAGAGATCAATCATTATTAGATGGTAGTTTTATTAATAAAAGCTTTCCATTGTGGCATAATGAAAAAAAACCTGCCTCTATTTCAATCGATTCTTTAGATAATAGTATGTCATCTAGTAGAATTTTAAGTTCTTTTTCTTTGTCTGGAGATATCGCTGCTAACATAAACTCTTCAAATATATCTTCCAATAAAAATATAACTATTAATGGTCCTGAAGGTACAGAAGTTTTTATTCAGAGTGATGGAGAATCTGCTAGAAGCATTGCAAGTAGAATAAATAATATGACAAAGGAACAAATTCAAACTGGTGTAGTAGCTTCTGCAAGAACTTCATTAAAATTAGGAAATTTATCTGACTCAGGTACAATTTCATTTAAAATTAATACAGATAAAACCTTACCAAATGGAATAGGAACTGGATCTATTGTTATTTCTGATAAAGATAACCTGACACCATTAAAAGAGGCGGTAAATGCAATATCTAAAGTTACAAACGTTTTTGCGTACTCAGATAATAACAGTAATGTCATTCTAAGAAATCATGATGGTGCCAATATTGAGTTATCTTCTTTTTCTCATTCAGTCGGAGGAGGTAAAATCACTGCTTCTATTGAAAGAAGGGATGGTATTAGTGATTTTTCTATGAACTCTGAGGATGTAAGTTATGGTGCTACTTCAGGTTATGCTGGTGGAAGTTTAAGATTTGACGTAACTGGTAATCTCACTTTTGATAAGATAACTCTTTCTCAAGATCAAAACATTAGTAATAATGTTGGACAGGTTTCTCTTAATGGAAATAAAGTATATATTGGTAATGGTTCTAGTGCTGCTGAAATTGGTTCTGTTGATAATACTTTAAATGGTTTGAATGGCAATGCACTTCAAATTAACTTTTCTAATAACAACAGAACTTTTGATAATGGAAATTTTAGTTCATTATCAAGTTGGACGCTTATCAATCAGCAAATTAAGCTCGGCATAGATCAGATTGGTGGATTAAACTCACCCTCTGATTCTTCATATCCAGCTGATAACGGCTCTCCTGCCGTCTTTGATAGAGAAACTATTAATTCAGGCAACTTTACTTCTAATATTTCTTCTGGAAATTTAAGAATGACAAGCTCTAGTTTGTCGTCACCAACTGCTCATGCTGTTGTTAGAGGACCTGCTGTAGTAAGCAATGACTCAGTAACAATTGCTCAGGGCGAAAGAGTTTCTTTTAGATGGAAAGCTGAAGGAGGATCCGACGCCTATGATGTTAATGCTTACTTGGTAAATGTGGATAATAATAATTTTATTTCAATGTTAAATAGAACAGCATCTAGCTCATCAGAAACTACGAATTTTGAGACGATTTCAGCAAGGGTCCCTACAGCTGGTAATTATAAATTTGTTTTTGTAAATGGTTCTTATGATTTTGGAGGAGATGCTAATCATGGTTCTCAAATTTATTTAGATGATATTTCTGTTAGTGCAGTATCTGATGATATTTTAGATCAAATTTCTGATAATATAACATTTGAAAAATTAAATTTTTCTGCTTCAAATACTAGTTATACCCCTCAAATATCTGTTATTTCTGTAACAGGGGGAGGAAATTCAAACACTAATAATATTAATGTTTCTCCTTCATTGACTGGATTTACTATGATTACAGGTCAAAATCACAAAATATATGCAACAGGGGAGGTTTCATTATTAAGTAAGGACTCCTTTACTATTACTCAACAAGATGCATCAGACAATGGAACAACTTTTTTTGAAAATGAAAATTCTTCATCCTCTTCCTTAACAATAGGAGAATTAAGTGGAACAACTTCTCTTATTAATCAAAATGCGGTTGAAAGAATTACATTGGCTATTGAAAAACTTACTATTTTGAAAGATAAAAATTTACCAGTGCTTCAAAGCCAATTTGATGTAAGAAATGTGGATACATCTAATTATTTAAAGAGCATAAAATTTGATTTATCATCTAATGAGACAAAAGAAAATGTTTTAAGCCTTTCTGAAAGGACAGCCAAAATGATCATAAATGATGAAGTTCAAAATTTGTTATCAAAAATAGGTAACTCATCTGCAAATGATGTTTATGAGCTTTTACGTTTTACTTAAAAATTTTAAAACTTTAAATTTACTTAATTTTCTTTAACTTGAGTAAAAGTTCAGCTTCTTCTTTATTTTCCGGTTGAAATTGAGAACCCAAAAGGTCTTTTCTTTTTTTGAGGGTATGAAGTTTGACTAGTTCAGCAAACTTGTCAAAGAATTTATCTAAATTTTTTCTCGCTTTTCCTGCTGTTGGAGGATCAATGTATTCATTTTCTAATCCTGCTTTAAGTCGCATTCCCGAATTACTTTTTATTTTTGCTAATGAGGCAATTGTACTCCTAGTTATTCTTGCAACTTCATCTGCAACCTGACTAAGTTCCTCTAAGGAAGGTTTGGGAACAATTACAACAACTCTTTGTGTTTCTTGATCTCCATTAACATTTCTGAAACCATTGGCTTTTATCTCTTTAATTATTTGCGGAATTAATTCTCTGCTAAAGACCATCAGTTCTAAAGATCTAGGAACTGGACCGGGAGAAATACTTGAAAGATCTGAAAGTCTTCTAGTCTTTTTATCTACAACCAATTTTATTCCAAAAAGTGCATTTTTGTAAGCATCAGCGGATCCTACAGTTTTTAAATTTTCAATGAGCGTTTCTAAACAAACTTTCATGTTTGCTTCCGCTTCTTGAGAATATGAATCTTTATGTTCAGCCAAATTTCTCCCCCAAGACATGTTAACATTGTTATTATACATTTTTTTTTTTTTTTTTCAAAAAAAAAATCTCTTTTTATTTATTATTATAGCTTGTTTTTTAAAAAAATCCTTTTATTTAACATTATGTAACATGAATGATATTTTTTTAAGCTTATACATATGACTTATATCGGAACAATATTAGCGATATCAGGATTTGTACTTTTTTGGTTCGACCTGATTACCGGCATACTTACTTTAGTTATCGGTATATCATTAGTTTGGGTTAATGAGGACCAAAAAATTAAAAAAAGAATACAGAAAGAACAAATTAATGATACAATATTAGATGAATTTAATATTTTGAAATTTGCTGAACCTTTGTCTCCAAGAACTTTTGAACTAGCAACTCTTTTATACGGAACAATTGAACCACATAGAGCTTGGCTTTTGGATAAGATAGCTGAGTTTGAAAAAACTTATAAGAATAATGCAAAAGAAGCTTTAGAAGAAATTAAAAAAAAAGAAGATGGCAAATTTAAAAATTTGTTTTCATGTTCAGAAAAATATAAAAATATATGTGATTTTTTAGATATTGATCTTATTGATCAAATATACAATTCAATAAAGAAGATTTCCGAAAATAATGATAAAATTGAAATTTCTGACATTTTGAATGATTATGACTTAGAGGAATGGGCAAAAAGTACAATAAAATCTTTAAATGATAAGGATATTAAACCAAATGAGATTATGACTTTTTTGAAGGAAAATATTTCTGAAGAGCAAAAAAATAACTTTAATATTTCATTTTCAGAAGGATTTTTTCTAATTAATAAAAAAATAAAAGTCTATATTAATTAACAAATTTATTGGTTTTTAGTAACTTATCCCGTACTTTTAAGTTTTCATTTTTGGAGTAGGCTAATTTTGATTCTTCTATGGCTTCATTGAGTAATTCCTTTGTATCATTCTCATCTCCAAAAGTAAAAGATGTAACAATTTCATTGCTTAAATGAAGTAAAAACAACATAGCAGATACTAACCTTGTGTTTGCGATATTTTCATTTTCAGCATTGGTAAACTCAAGTAAAGAATTAGCTACTTCATGTTGAAATTTTCTGAGACTTTTAATTTCTTGTGATTTAGGAGCTTGTTCACTGTTAAAATTTACTGTCATAAAATGTCTCCTTTAGAATTAAAATAAAAAATATGCTATATGTTTAACGACTCTATAAAAAAACTTTTAAAATTTTTTTTTCTTTTTTAAAAGATAATTTCTATTTAAAGTATAAAAAAAATTGTCGTTAATTTTTTAAATGATAAAGAAAGATATCGTAATGGCAGAAGATAAAAAAGATGAAGAAAATAATGAAAAAAAATTAGATGATGAAAAACCTAAAAAGAAGAAGTTAAAACTTTCTAAACCAAAACCCATTTTTTATTATATTACTATTCCTGCCTTATTAATTTTTGTTATTTTTATTATATTAAATAAAATTTACCTCCCTAAAGAAGAAAATCATGAAATAAAAATTCAAAAAGTTTTAGAGACCAATGACATTTCAAATGAAGAAGATATCTCGACGAATGATAAAATACCAATTGATGATAAAACTGAAGTAGTTCAAGAAGTTGATGAAAATGGTATGGCTTTATTTGATACACATAATTATTATCAGTTTGAATTACCATTTTCAATAAATATTAAAGATACAAAAAATATTTTAACTTTTGATCTTGCAATATCTACATTTCAAACAAGTTTAACTGCTGGTTTTTTTCTTGAAAATTTTTCTGCTTTTGTCCCAGCATTAAGGTCTGAAGTTTTAAAAGAATTGAGTAAGTATGATTTTGATGAATTGAAATCATCCCAGAATAGAAAAAATATTTTAAATATATTAAAAAAAGTAATAAACAAAAAACTTCAAGAATTAGGTTCAGATCCTTCAGTTGATAAAGTTTTTTTTGTTAATTATGTATTGACATAAAAAACCCTGGACCGAAGTCCAGGGCAAGTTAAGGTTGCTACACATGATTTAACTCATGTACATTTATGAGCTGCCAGGCACATAAATGCAGAAATATAAGAGCAATTACTATTCCAAAAGGAAAATAATTTGAATTTTAAAAAAAAAATTAAACTTTTTTTAAACTTAGTCGTTAAGTAATATATAATTTGCAAGGTTCAGGAGAAACCAGATGAAATATTTGTTATTAGCTGTACTATTTATAACAGCAGCATGTCAGTCTAATTTTTTAACACCACCACCACCAACAGCAGCTAGCTTGGGTACACCAATAATATCTGATTCTAATGGACAAGCTCCTGAGGGAATTGTGCCAGTTGAAGGTATATCTAGAGTAAGTTTGCATGCAGATCGTTCGCTAAGATTGGAACCATCATGTACTCAGGTTCTTAAATTGTCTTATTCATCCAACATTAATTATTCAGAGCTTATTGTTGGTTTACAGAACAGAGCTTATTTAATGGGTGGCAATGCTATATCATTAGTAGGCTGGGCTGAAAATAGTTCTTCCTCAGGTATGATTGGAAAAATTTATATTTGTAAGAAGAAACCTTTTCACATACATCCACATTAATTTTTATAAATAAATTAGATGAACAAGAATGAGATTAATTCATTCTTGTTCATCCTGATTCTAAATCTCTAATTTTTTTATCTAAATCCAAATAGGCTGAAAATAAATCAGCTTCGCTTATTACACCAGTAATTTCTATTTTTTTATTATCTAGAACAGGTATACTTTCTCCTACAAAATTTTTACAAGCTTCAATACCCTGTAAAACTGATGTATCTGAAGTTAGGGTGAGTGGATTTTTTTGTTTAAATTTTAAAATATTTTTGTTGATATCTGCATTAATCAAATCGTTTATTATAACTTTTCCTAGAAAAATCTTATTATCCTTCAAAATATATGCCTCTGTAACTCTTTGATTAATCATCTGATTTAGAGAGTTTTTTACAGAAGATGTATCACTGAGCATGCAAAAGTTCTTTGAACTATACTTACCTATCTCCTCTTCCATAAGTTTAAGATGACCTCTTCCAAGATGAATATTAATTCCTCTATCAATTAGTTGTCTGTCAAAGAAAGAATGGCCAAAAAATAAATGAGTTATTAAACAACAACCAGCAACTGATGCCATTGTTACCAATCCAAATTCATAAGAATTAGTTATTTCTAAAATTATAAGAACAGCTGTAATTGGTGCACCTATTATTGCCCCACCTACTGCAGCCATACCGCAAAAAGGTAGAATTGTTATTCCAGCATTTAGACCAAAATAAAGTAAAATTTTACCTAATATTGATCCTGCTGATGTTCCAACAAATAAAGCTGGTGAAAAAACACCTCCAAATAAACCACAACTTAAACAAAGGCTCGTCATTAGTATTTTCAAAATAAAAATTACAAATAATAGTTTTAAAGTTATGTTATTATTTAACATTTCGGAAACGGTTTCAGTACCTAAACCTAGTATTTCTGGAAAAAAAATACCTGTAACTCCACAAATGATTGCAGCAAAAAAAATTAGATAAGTTGAAGATATTTTTTGTTGAACAAAAAATTTTGTAAAAATTCTTATTGAAATCATAAATAAAATAGCAACCATAGCAAAAATAGGACCACTTAAAAGTGTGATTGGCAAAACTTCAAATAAGCTATGAGAAATATCATCAACCTTGAATAATGTATTATCGTCAAAGAGAGCGTTTGAAGTTGCAGTTGCAGTAAAACTTGAAATTGTTATGGGTGCTAATGCTCTCATTGAAAAATGTCTCAAAATAGCCTCATGAGCAAATATTATACCTGCTAAAGGAGCTCCAAATCCAGCTGAGATGGCTCCAGCAACACCGCAACCTAAGAAAACATCAGTGGTTAAAAGTTCTTTTGAATATCTTTTAAAAGTAGTTCCAATAGTTCCACCAAGATGAACAAGAGGACCATATTGTCCCACTGATGCACCTCCGCTCGCACTAAGCAAAGCAATTAATGATGAAAAATATCCCACTTTTTCATTTAACTCATTGTCAGTTCTATGAGCAGCATAAATTGTATCAGCTGGTCCATTCCAGCGTTCAATTTTGAAATAATTTTTTAAGCACAATATCAGAAAGGCTGCTAGAAGAAGTGTAATTACTGGAGTGTAAGTAAAATTCTGATCATATAATGTGAAAGAAAAATAATTTATTTCTCTAAAAGATGAAATAAATGCAACTGTCTTAACAAAAAAATTTGCTAAAATTGACATTATTACTCCTATTCCGAGACCAAAACAAAATATACTTAATATTTGTAAGTGCCTGCTTCTTGCAAAAGGAGATAAATGGTTTATGTGATTTTTGCTCAAATTATATCCTTAAATCATGGTGTTTCGATAAATTTGATTATTCAAATTAAAATACATTATAAAAATCTTAATTAAAAGTATAGACACCATTTTCAATTAAGTATAATAGATTTTATTCTTGTTGTTGAAATTATAATTAAAATAAGGAAAAATAATGTTTTCTTCTTTCTTCCCGAATCCAAAAATATTTTTTTTAAGCCTTTTATTTTGGGTAATTATAGTTGTATCATTATGGTATTCTATTGGTTCTGAAATTGGAACTAGTCTTGGTTTTGAGTTTAGTCCAGATGATGCTCCACCAATTATAGGTTTGGGTTATTTTGTAACACAAGAATTTCTTTGGTTTTACATTTATTATTTATTTTCTTCATTATTATTTTATTCATTTTGGGCGTACTATTCTCCTCATAAATGGCAGTTATGGTCAATTTTAGGATCTTCTTTATTAATTTTTATGGCATATATGACTGTTCAGGTTTCTGTAATTATAAATGCATGGTATGGACCTTTTTATAATGATATTCAGACAGCACTTGGTGGAAGTGGAGAAGTTTCAGCAAATGATTTGTATAATCATCTTTTGACTTTTTGTATAATAGTTTTTCCATACATAATTTTTGTTCCTCTGAAACTTTTTTTTACTTCGCATTATATTTTCCGTTGGAGAAATGCTATGAATGATTTCTACATTGATAAGTGGAATAAAGTTAGAAAGATTGAAGGGTCTTCTCAAAGAATTCAGGAAGACACAATGAGATTTTCTGGAATTATGCAGAGCTTAGGTATCTCAATGATTGACTCAGTAATGACATTAATATCATTTCTTCCTGTGCTATCAGCCTTATCAATCCATGTAGAAGAGATGCCTATAGTTGGTAGTATCCCATATCCTTTGGTAACCTTAGCAATATTATGGTCTATTTTCGGAACTTTATTATTAATTTTCGCAGGAATTAGGTTGCCTGGACTTGAATTTAAGAATCAAAGAGTAGAGGCCGCTTTTAGAAAAGAACTTGTTTATGGTGAAGATGATATAGAAAGAGGAGATCCAAAATCACTTTATTTTCTTTTCAATAATGTGAGAAGAAATTATTTTAGAATTTATTTTCATTACGCTTACTTTAATCTGGTACGTTATATCTACCTTCAAGCTGACAATGTGATTGTATATATTTTCTTAATACCAACGATTGTAAGTGGAAGAATTACTTTAGGCATAATGAATCAAATTCTTAGAGCTTTTGGTCAAGTTGCATCATCTTTTCAATTCCTTGTAAATTCTTGGACAACAATTATTGAGTTAATATCTATATATAAGCGTTTACAGGCTTTTGAAGCAGCTATAGATGGAAAAGAAATTCTAGGATTAGATAAAGAATTTGAAGAAAATCAAGAAATAGATAACGTATAATAGATTAAATTACTTTTTGTACTTGTTTTCCAAATGTTTCAATTTCAGCCTCTACAACATCATTTTTTTTTAGAAAGATTTGAGGAGATAATCCCATTCCAACTCCTTCTGGAGTTCCAGTAGAAACTATATCACCACATCGAAGTTTCATAAAATTTGACATATAAGAAATAATTTTTTCAATTGAAAAAATCATATCAGATGTGGATGAGTTCTGATAAACTTTTCTATTAACTTTTAACATTAATTTTAAATCATTAGGGTTTTTAACTTCATCTTTTGTAACAAAATACGGGCCTATTGGTCCAAAACTTTTAGAGGATTTTCCTTTTATCCACTGACCACCTTTTTCCAATTGATTTTTTCTTTCCGAAATATCATTGACTATAGTATAACCTGAAATTACTGACATAACATCTTTTTCATCCAAATATTCACAATCTCTACCAATTATTACTCCAAGTTCAATTTCCCAGTCGGTTTTCTTCGAGTTTTTTGGTAAGATTATATTGTCATAAGGGCCAGAAATACAAGAAGTAGCTTTTGAAAATATTATAGGTTCTTTGGGGATTTCTAACCCTGTCTCTATTGCGTGTTTTTTGTAATTTAAGCCAATACAATAAAAGTTAGGAACATCTTTTAAACAAGATCCTATTCTTACCTCTTCTTTAATTAAAGGGAGGTCATAGTGACAAATTTTTGATATTTTTTCTAATGATGAAATTGAAACATTAGCTCCATAAAAATCTTCTATATGGTTTGATAAGTCTCTTATATTTTTTTCTTTATCTAATATACCTGGTTTTTCTTTTCCATTTTCACCATATCTTATAAGTTTCATAAAACCTTCCTTTCATTTAATGACTATTTCTGGGAATTTTTTTTCTAATTTGTTGATATTTTGTAGCTAGTTCAATACAACCACCTTTATCAAGTTGACCAACAGTATTTCTATAAATTTCTTGCCAGGGTGTTTGATTTTCATAATGAGGTGGCTTCCAATTTTTTTTTCTTTCTTCTAATTCCGTATTATCAATGATTAGCATCACTTTTCTTTTTTTTAAATCTATTTTAATTGTGTCACCTGTTTTAACATAAGCAAGTCCTCCACCTACACAAGCTTCAGGAGAAGCATTTAAAATTGATGGGCTTTCAGATGTACCTGATTGCCTTCCATCTCCAAGAGTTGGTAAATGATTTATTCCCTTTTTTATAAGGTGATCAGGAGGAGACATATTGACTACTTCAGCAGAACCTGGATAGCCGATGCAACCAACTCCTCTAATAATTAATATAGAGTTTTTATTAATATCATAATTACTGGAATTAAGCTTATCATTATAATCCTCTGGACCTTCAAAAACAACTGCATTAAAAATTCCTTCTTTATTTTTATTAAAAAACATTTGATTAAAATTTTTTGACAGAACAGAAGTTTTAAGCAAGGAACTTTCGAATAAGTTTCCAGAAAGTACAAGAAAACCTGCATTTTTTTTGAAAGGTTTTTTTATTGAAGAAATTACTTTTTTATTTTTAGATATTAAGTCTTTATTATTTTGTTTATGTGTTTTTCCGGTTGCAGTAATTTGATTAATGTCAAAATATTTTAATTTTTCTAATTCATTGATTATTACTGGAACTCCACCAGCTTTAAAAAAAGATTCACCTAAATATTTTCCAGCAGGTTTTAGATTAACTAAAAGTGGTATTTCATATCCATATGTTTCCCAATCTTTTACACTTATCTCAATGCCAATATGCCTTGCAATTGCTTGAATGTGAGGTGGTGCATTTGTTGAACCACCAAGAGCAGAATTAGCAATAATAGAATTTATAAAGGCTTTTTTTGAAAGTATATCTGAGGGTTTTAAATCTTCTTTTACCATATCTACAATTCTTTCTCCAGTTTGGAATGCCATTTCTCTTCTTTCTCTATATGGAGCTGGTATTGAAGCATTTCCTGGTAAACTCATTCCCAATACTTCTGCTAAACAATTCATGGTTAAGGCTGTTCCCATAGTATTACAATGGCCTAGGGAAGGTGCAGAGGCGCAAACTCTCTTTTTAAATTCCTCATTATTTATTTTGCCGTCAGACAAAAGTCTTCTCGACTCCCAAATAACTGTTCCTGATCCAACCCTTTTACCTTTCCACCATCCATCTAACATAGGTCCTGAGGATAAAACAATTGAAGGGATGTCTACAGTGCATGCTCCCATTAATAAAGCTGGTGTTGTTTTGTCACATCCAGTTGTTAATACAACACCATCAATTGGATAACCATGCAAAATCTCTACAAGCGACAAGTAGCTTAGGTTTCTATCTAAAGCAGCTGTTGGTCTTTTCCCAGACTCTTGTATCGGATGAACAGGAAATTCTAATGGAATACCTCCATTAGATCTGATTCCGTCTTTTATTCTATCACTTAAATAAGAATGAATCTTATTACATGGCGAAAGATCTGATCCTGTTTGAGCTATCCCAATAATGGGTTTATCACTTTGTAATTCTTTTTTAGTGAACTGATGATTTAAATACCTCTCAATATATAAAGCGGTCATGCCTGGGTTATTTTCATTGTCAAACCAAAGTTTTGATCTGAGGTTAAAGGTTTTTTTTTTAATTTTTTGTTTTTTTGTCATTATAAAAATTTGTAAATAGTCAATTTAATATTTAGAACTTAATATGAGAAATTTAAAAATAATTTTGAAGATAATAATTTTAGGTAAATTCATATGATTAGAAAATACATTTTAATGGGACACCTTTCAATGTTTTTATTTTCATTGTTAGTTTCAATATCTTTTATATTAGGTGAAAAAGTTTCAAATGAAATTGACCCTTTAGTAATTAGTGCTTTTAGGGTTATCATAGCAGCAATATTTATTGGTTTTCTTTTTTCAATTCATAAAAAAACAAAAATAAATGATTTAAAAAAACCTTTTAGGTTTTTACTTATTGGTGGAATGATTTCGACTTATTTTGTTTTAATGTTTGAAGGTTTAAAGACTGCTGATGCGTTATCAATGAGTATTATTTTTACTCTAACACCTTTGATGTCAGGCATATTTGATTATATGATATCAGGGAGAAAAATGTCTAAAACACTAATGATGGTCGTTATAATAGGGGCTATTGGCGCAATTTGGGTTATATTCGAGGGTAATATATATAATTTGTTGAAATTAAAATTAGGCTATGGTGAGTTGATTTTTATTTTTGGGTGTATTTGTCATTCTTTATATGCTGCTTTAATTCCAAAGTTAAATAGAGGGGAGATACCATTATCACAAACTTTTGGAACATTAATAGCATGTTCGTTTTTATTGGGAAGTTTAAGTATTAAAAAAGTTATAAATTTAGATTTGATTATTCTAACACCGCTAGTTGTAATGACAATTCTTTATTTAGCCATATTTGCTACGGCTACATCTTTCTTTTTAATTCAATTTTCTGCTAGAAGATTAAGTTCGGTCAAGGTTATGGCATATACATATGCAATACCATTTTGGGTTGCTATAATAAATGGTATAGCCAATAAAGACATTCCAAATTATGATTTTTTTATTGGAGCTTCTCTTATAGCATTTTCTTTGATATATTTACTATATAATTCTGAATAAGGTTTTATTTTAAAAATGAATATTTTAATTGATAAAAAAAGACTTTGGAAAAGTCTCTTAGATATGGCTAAAATAGGCCCTGGTAAAGAAGGAGGGAATAATAGACAAGCTCTAACTTTAGAAGACTCTAATGCAAGAAACTTGTTTGTTGATTGGTGCAAAAAAGCTTTCTTGGAAATATTTGTAGATGAAATGGGAAATATTTTTGCTGAAAGAAAAGGTAAAAAAGATATTACACCGGTTTATATGGGAAGTCATCTCGATACTCAACCAACCGGTGGTAAATTTGATGGCATCCTAGGAGTGCTGGGTGCTCTTGAAGTTGTAAGAACTTTAAATGATCTCAAAATAGAAACTGAGAGACCTATAGTAATTGTAAATTGGACAAATGAGGAGGGAACACGTTTTTCACCTCCAATGATGTCTTCAGGAGTATTTTCCGGTCAATATGAAATGGAAACAGCATATCAAACTGAAGATAATAATAAAAATAAATTTGTTGATGAATTAATAAAATATGGATGGAAAGGTCAAGAACCTTGTGGAAAAAGAAAAATTCATTCTTTTTTTGAATTACATATTGAACAAGGTCCAATTTTAGAAAAACAAAATAAAGAAATTGGAATTGTTGTAAAGGGACAAGGATTAGTTTGGCTAAAGATAAGTATTTTAGGAAAAGAAGCGCATAGTGGTTCCACACCTATGGATTACAGGAAAGATGCTGGGCTAGGTTTTACAAAAATAAATAATTATATTAATGATGTTGCGATCAAATATCAGCCAGATGCTGTAGCAACAGTTGGTAAATGCTCTTTTTTTCCAAATAGTCCAAATATAATTCCAGGAAAAGTAGAATTTATAGTTGATTTAAGATCATCATCAAAACTCATTCTTAAAAAAATGCAAAATAAAATCATAAAAAAATCTAAAAATTTTTGTTTTGATTTAAATTTACAGATTCAAATTAAAAAAGAAGCTGATTTTCATCCAGTTCATTTTGATGATGATTGTATTAAAATAAT